>Ga0265314_10000412_pt1 | contig 57508 bp, 47 predicted proteins | sample 4126metaG_FD_203106 | JGI IMG/M metagenome (GOLD analysis project Ga0265314, IMG submission 203106) | Rhizosphere microbial communities from Carex aquatilis grown in University of Washington, Seatle, WA, United States - 4-1-26 metaG | ecosystem: Host-associated > Plants > Roots > Rhizosphere >... | reverse complement strand
CCTCCTTTCTCGCTTCTAAAAGTAACCCAGAATCAAAATTCACTAAAAGCGGTGGTGATGTATCGATCTGCTGCGGAGGAAATAATGCGTGATCGGTGGTGCGCCACCAGTGAAAAAGGTTTAAGAGACCGTTGATATGGGAAAATTTGAAACCCTGTCTTTCAACCGCTGTGTGCTGCTGCCGTAGGCGCCAGATATCGCTTGGCTTGCCATCTTTGCAGGCGTTCATAGTGGCGAGGTCCGCCGGCTCGGCTGCAATGAAATCCCAGTCCTTAAGGTCATCGCCAGGTTTAAAACCAAGGCTCCGACCAGCTCCCCAGCCAGAACACATCCAGAGTGTCATTCCGCTTAGGAAATTTGGCTCATTGCTTGCAGAGGCTTGCGCCCGCCTCATCGAGGTTTCAAGCATCTCAGCCCAAGTGGCGTCTGTTGGCGTGATACTCCCGAATGCTCTATTTGGCCATCCAGAGAAGCCATCTGCCGAAATGATTACGTGAAGAAATCTACCAGTAGAAATCTCAAATAGCTGTTCGCAGTAAGCTTGGTCATCGCAGACGTAGGTTTGGCCTCGCGGTACATACGAAAAATTGGAATCGAAGAGCAGTTCCGCCTGTGCGGTGAGGAAATTAAACTGGAGATATGCAGCAACACCATATTTGAGGGCAGTGTTTATCAGATGAGAGCGGACTGCTGTCGAGATATTCGGAGGGGAGGCTACGACTACGCTGTGTTTGGTTTGAAACAGGGGGCGCGACTCAAGCGGTGAATTGCCAGGTTCATTGAAGAGAGTTGCGCTGACGTCTTCCTCATTGAAAATGAACGGCTGCAGGTCTGCTATTTCGATGCCGAGCTCAATTAGTTCTGTAGATGAAAATCGAACGCGGCGGGAAAGATTTGATAAGCGAGTATCTGATGGGACGTCTATTTTACCTCCTGGTACACCCTCGCCAACTACGCCTCTCCTTAATTCCGAACGTTCAACTAGAGCTGTAGATAATCGCAACAGGGCAAAAACGTTCGCCCAAGCCTGCGCTTTAGGGGCACCCCCGGGAAGATTCTGGAACGCTCTTAGGAGAAGTTCCGTGTGAATTGATGCCTTTTCCCAACTTCCCGAGAAAATTAGAAACTGCCCTTGGCGTGTAGGAAGGGATTCGACAAAGAAGTCTTCGATCGGATCTTCCAGTCGGGAGACCCGGCCAATCTCCATCTGAGTGTTAAGAAGCTCAGCGACTTCACCGCGTTTCGGCCTGCGGTTGCCGTTCCCGATTCCAAAGACCAAACGTATCGCGAAGTCTAATCTTACTTGATGTGCATGAAATTTTGGGTCGGTCATCAAGCCGGCGAATATTTCGATCGATTTATTCGGGCTGAAAGGACTAACCAACTCGGCAAGTTGCTTGGCGTAGCCCATGGCTTCAGCGGGGGTAGCCGCTGGCGCCATTCGCGCAAAAAGCTCTTCAATATTGGGAAATTCGTCAGGTCTCGGTTCGTCGCTCATAAGTTGTAATTCTACACAGGCCAAGGTTATAAACCAACCGTTTGCTGTTAGTACGCTTCTTGGAGCAGAGTCAGCGCCGTTTGGGCACAAAGGAATCAATTGTTGAACCGACCGCTAGCTGGGTTTGCCCCGCCATACCCATTCCAGATACCTCCCTCCCGTTTCCCACCACTGCCTTTCCCCGCAAACCCCGCCATATTGTCCCCACAAAAAACATGAGAGGAAACATGGCCGAGAGCGCCGTTAACACCACAGCTTCGTCCGTCCCGTTGGCGGGCGCGGTATCGCCGCAAAAGATATTCTGGGCGACCTGGTTCGGCTGGATGCTCGATGGCTTCGACTCCTCTGTCTACAGCTACGTGCTGGTCGGCGCGTTGTCCGAGCTGTTGCCGGCCTCGGGCATCGAGGCGAGCAGGGCCAATATCGGGCTCTATGGCGGCGCGCTGTTTTCGATCTTCATGCTGGGCTGGGCCTGCTCGATGGTGTGGGGCTGGGCCGCGGACCGTTTTGGGCGCGTGCGGCTTGGCTTGCTCATACCCTGATATGAGCCGGCTCTTCCCAATGGCGTATGGTACGGCCAGCGTGCCCGGCTTTATTGATCCAACGGGCAAGCGGAGGGAGCGCGCGATGAGCGAGCAGGCGATCAGAACGGCGCTGCAGCGTCACTGGGACGCCTCCGACGCCAATGATTTCGAGGCCGAGCACGACATCTATCACGACGATGCCGTGCTCGATTATCCGCAATCGGGCGAGCGGATCCGCAGCCGGCGCAATATTCAGCAGAGCCGCTTTGTCCAGCCCAGCGACAAGCGTTTTAAGGTCCGGCGCATCACCGGTAGCGGCGAGCTCTGGGTCACCGAGTTCACCCTGAGCTATGACGGCGTGCCGTCCTGGGTGGTCAGCATCATGGAATTCCGCGACGGCAAGGTGGCGCACGAAACCCAATATTTCGCCGACCGGTTCGCGCCGGGCGCGTCGCGCGCCGATCTCGTCGAGATCGTCACCGACGGGTAGTTTTCATTTGCCGCGTTTTCTTCGAAAACGCTATGGGCGCGCGCATCTGGTGAAGCTGGCAGGCGAGGTCTAGTTCGTCATTGCGAGGAGCACTTGCGACGAAGCAATCCAGTCTCTGCTTGGTAGCTCTGGATTGCTTCGCTTCGCTCGCAATGACGGTGAGGGGACGCCCTGCTTGGAAGCGAAATCAGTATCCGTCCCACCCGCGCCAAATCAGAACCGTACCACGATCTTGCCGAGATGCTGGTTGGCTTCCATGCGCTCGAAGGCTTTGCCGATGTCGTCGAAGGCAAACACCTTGTCGATCGGCAATTGCAGCTTTCGCGATTCCACCGCGGGCCAGATGTCCTTTTGCACTTCGTTGAAGATGTCGCGGATTTCCTCGATCGAGCGGGTGCGGAAGGTGACGCCGATATACTGGATGCGTCGCGCGGCATGCAGGTCGAAATTGAAGTCGCCATGGGTGCCGCCGAGCCGGCCGACATTGACGATGCGGCCTTTGACTTTGGTGGCCTTCATGTTCTGGTTGGCGACCGGACCCGAGACCTGGTCGACGATCAGGTCGACGCCTTCGCCATCAGTCGCCTTCAGCACCTGATCGACCCAGCCGGGATCTTTTGAATCCACCGCGAGGTCGGCGCCAAATTCCTTGAGGCGACCGCGGCGGGTCGCATCGGTGGAGGAGCCGATCACGAGTTTTGCTCCTTTGAGCTTTGCGATCTGCATCGCCATCAGGCCGACGCCGGAGCTCGCGCCCTGGATCAGCACGCTCTGGCCCGGCTGCAGCGCGCCGTTGGTGACGACCGCGTTGTGCATGGTGGCGAGCGCGACCGGCAGCGTGGAGGCCTCCTCGAAATTCATGTTGGCGTTGCCGGGAATCCGGAACAGCCGGCCGTGATCGGCCAGCGTGTATTCGGCGAAGGCCGCGCCGCCGGAGCCCATCACGCGCTCGCCGACTTTTACGCCTTTGGCGTCGGGGCCGATCTCCGCGATCTCGCCGGCCCATTCCATGCCCAGCACCGTGCCGACGCCACCGGCCGCGCCGTGGGCGTGGCCTTTGGTCATGCCGAGATCGGCACGGTTCAATCCGCAGGCGCGAACACGAATCAGCACCTGCGTGCCCTTGGGCTGCGGCTTTGCAATTTCGGTGACTTCAGCGCCGTTGGCGCCGTAAACATAGGCTTTCATTTGCAGGGTTCTCTGGTTTGAGCGGGGGAAGCGCCGTTATTCGGCGGCTTGCTGGCGGCCGCTCGACATCATGCTGTCGAGACGGTTGCGGATGATGGCTTCGGCGTCACGGATGATGCGCGACACCAGTTCGGCGCAGGTCGGGATGTCGTGGATCAGTCCCTGCACCTGTCCGGCCGACCAGATGCCTTCATCGTGGTCGCCATTGGCATACACCATCTTGCCGCGGGCGCCGGCGACGAGGTCGCGGACGTCCTCGAATTTCGCGCCTTCGCGCTCCATCGCCACCACCTTGGTCGAGATCGCATTCTTCGCGACCCGCGAGGTGTTGCGCATGGTGCGAAAAATCAGCTCGGTCTCGCGCTCGTCATTGGCGACGATCTTTTCCTTCACCAACTGATGGATCGGGCTCTCTTTGGTGCACATGAAGCGCGTGCCCATGTTGATGCCTTCGGCGCCGAGCGCCAGCGCCGCGACCAGGCCGCGGCCGTCGCCGAAACCACCGGACGCGATCATCGGGATCTTCACCTTGTCGGCGGCGGCCGGAATCAGGATCAGGCCGGGGGTGTCGTCCTCGCCGGGATGGCCGGCGCATTCAAAGCCGTCGATCGAGATCGCGTCGACGCCCATCCGTTCGGCCGACAGCGCATGGCGGACGCTGGTGCATTTATGCACGACCTTGACGCCATGCTTCTTGAACTCGGTGACGTGTTCCTGTGGCTTGTTGCCGGCGGTCTCGACCACCTTGATGCCGCTCTCGATGATGGCCTGGCGGTATTCGGCGTAAGGCGGCGGTTTGATCGAGGGCAGGATGGTGAGGTTCACGCCGAACGGCTTGTCGGTCATGTCGCGGCAGCGCGCGATCTCTTTTGTGAGATCCTCCGGCGTCGGCTGCGTCAGCGCGGTGATGAAACCGAGCGCGCCGGCATTGGCGACGGCCGCCACCAGTTCGGCGCGGCCGACCCATTGCATGCCGCCCTGAACGATCGGGTGTTCGACGCCAACCAGTTCCGTAAATCGCGTTTTGATCATGTTTCCCCCGAAATGGTTCAAGCCGGCGCGTTCGCGCCGCATGGCCGGTTTTTCGGGGTCAGGATGCCGTCATGCCCGGCAAAAGTCTATCCTGCCGGGCGCAGGCGCGGGCGACGCCGCCATGCAAAAGCGGCGGCTTTGTTTCCGTCACGCGGACAATGCGCGCCGCGGCCGGTGAGGGCTCAGGCCGGAACGGCGGCGGCTTCGTCGAACGCGGTCGAGATGTCGCGGATGCTGATCACGCCGATCAGACTGTAATTGTCGATCACGGGCAAATGCCGGATATGGTTCTTGTTCATGAGGTGACGGACGTGTTCGAGCGTATCGCTTGAAGAGCAGGAGACCAGTTGCTGCACCGAAATCAGCTGCGACACTTTCATGTTGATGCCGGCGGCGCCGTGCTCGGCGATGGCGCGCACCACGTCGCGCTCGGTGAACATGCCGACGGCGGTATTGCCCTCGGTGCGCACCACGTCCTTGACCACCAGCGCGCTGATATTGCTGGCACGCATCAGTTGTGCGGCGATGGCAACGGTTTCGTTCATGCGGACCGTCGCAACGCGCGCGGTTTTCTTGCGCAGGATGTCTCCGACTTTCATCGCAACCTCCTCAAACAGTGAGCCACGGGTGTCCCGTGGCGATAGTATTGGTATACAATATTCCAATTGTCAATTCACGTCGCCAAATATCGCCCGGCCAATTTTGAAGAAAAACGGCAGTAATATTGACATTCTTCAACGGCAGCCGTGGGCCAAGACCCGTCAACGACGCGTCGCATCGGGAGCGGCGCCCGCCGAATCGTCATATGGTATTTTGTATCCCAATAAATCAGGCAAAAAAGAAAGGCGCACCCGTGCGCCTTTCTTGGTCATCACTTGACGCCGGCGGCTGGAACCAGCCGGCCATCAAGTCATTCGGCGGGTTGTCCGATCGTGCTCTCGTTCTTTTGCGATGCCGAGATCGATAGCCGCCACGGCCTCACGACGAACAGGGCCAGCCCGACCACGATGAAATTCATCACCGAGGCGACCACGAACACCGCGTGCCAGCTGCCGGTGTAGGCTTTCAGCACGTTGGCGAGCGGGACGACGAATGCGGAAAGTCCCTTGGCGGTGTAGAGCAGGGCGGTGTTGGTGGTCGCGTATTTCGGCCCGAACATGTCCGTGCAGGTCGACGGGAACAGGCTGAAGATCTCGCCCCAGGTGAAGAAGATCAGGGCGGCACAGATCACGAAGGTCCAGGGCGTCGTGCCTGCGACGCCAAGCAGCCAATAGGCGATGCCGCCCGCGGTAAAGGCGATCCCCATGGTGTATTCGCGCCCGATCTGATCGGACACCCAGCCGAAGAACGGTCGTGCGCTGCCGTTCGCGAGATTGTCGATCACGCCGGATACGATCAGCGTGGTTGCGCCGAACAGCACGATGGTCTGCGCGACGCCGTAGTCTTTCGCGATCACCGCGATCTGGGCGGTGACCATCAGGCCGCTCGCCGACACCAGCACGAACATCACGTACAGCAACCAGAAGATCGGGGATGAAAGCACCTGACCCGGCGTGCTGCTGGTTTTCGACTGCAGGACCTTGACGGCGGAGCCGCTCGGCACCTCGCCCGGCATGGGCGCCCGCAGCAGCCATGCCAGGATGAAAACGACGCCACCTTGGATGAGCGCGAACCAGAAGAAGGTTTCCGCATAGCCAATTGAGGCGATCATCCTCTGAATCGGAATGACGGTGACCGCGGCGCCGGCGCCGAAGCCGGCGGCCGTCAGTCCGACCGCGAGCCCCCGGTGGTCGGGAAACCATTTCACGGCGTTACCGACGCATGTTGCGTAGACCGCGCCGGCGCCGACGCCGGAGACCATCGCGCCGAAATAGAGCAGTCCGAGCGAATCCGCCCGGGAATTGATGAGCCAGCCGAGCGCGGCCATGATGCCGCCGGCGGCAACCATGAACTTGGGGCCGCGAACCCCAAGGGAATCGACGATCCATCCCTCGATCGGTGTCAGCCAGGTTTCCAGCGCGATGAATATGCTGAAGGCGACCTGGATGCTGCCCACCGACCACGAGTGGGCCTTCGACATCGGACCGACAAAGTAGGTCCAGCCATATTGAAGGTTGGCCATCATCGCCATGCAGATGAGGCCGATGATCAATTGCATCCAGCGGTAGTTGTTGGACGGCATCTGAGCTGATGTCGCACTCGCCCCGTCTGCGGTCATGGTTTTCTCCCTATGCGCGCTTTTGTGCTGGACCCTCGGGGGTCATAGCGCTGCATCGACCAATTCTGGTATATTATATTCCACCCTGCAAGGTCGAAATTGACGCAGCCCCATTCTTGTCCGGTGTCGCCTGCAGATAGTGGAAGACGCCCGTCGACAACCCGATCGATCTGTCGCGCGGCTCAAGGATGCATCCGAACCGAGGACCGCGCAAACAAAATGGCCCCGAAAATCGGGGCCATTTGGAAGCAGTGCATTCTACTTTAGGCTAGCAGGAGCGGGGCTGGACGGCCTCACGCCCGGAGCGATCTATATCTCGCAGCGCGACACGTCGCCATTGCGGATCGTTGCTTCGGCATAGGCAAGCAGCCAGCGATCGAGCGAAACCATCAGGCGGTTGAAGAAGCCGGAGGAAGGCGCGAGGCCGGAAACGGTGAAATCGGACATGTGGAATCCCCTTATCAGGTGGCTGCAGCGGCACGCTGCGTCTGGGAATCAAACTATGTATACCAGATACCAGGGACAACGCATTTGTTTGCATGGCAGCATTTGGGATTTTGCAGTGCAGCAAAAATGGAGCGATCGGAAATCCGGATCAGAGCCCGCCAAGTTCGGCACAATCTCCGGAATCAACGAAAAAGGCCGCCAAAACGGCGGCCTTCCTGAACTCTCCGGAACCGGTTTGCCGCTTACTCCGCGGCCTGCTTGCGCGGGGGGTCGAGCGCGCCGGAATCGTGGATTTCGGCGATCTGGTGATCGCTGAAACCGAGCACCTGGCGCAGGATTTCGTCGGTGTGTTCGCCGAGCAGCGGCGAGCGTTTTACCTCGGTCGGGCTGTCCGACAGCTTTATGGGGTTGCCGACCGACAGGTACTTGCCGCGGGTGGGATGATCGACCTCGACCACGGTGCCGGTGGCGCGCAGCGACTGGTCTTCCGCCAGTTCCTTCATCGACAGGATCGGGCCGCAGGGGATGTCGTCCTTGTTGAGAATGTCCATCGCCTCGAATTTTGTCTTGGTCATCGTCCAGAGTTCGATGCGCGCGAAGATTTCGTTGAGGCGCGACAGCCGGGCCGGCGGCTTGGCGTAATCCGGATGGGTCTTCCAGCCGGGTTCGCCGATCACGTCGCAGATCTTTTCCCACACCGGGGCCTGGGTGATGAAATAGATGTAGGCGTTGGGATCGGTCTCCCAGCCCTTGCATTTGAGGATGCGGCCGGGTTGGCCGCCGCCGGAATCGTTGCCGGCGCGCGGCACCGCCTCGCCGAACGGAATGCCTTCACCGAACTGGCTGTATTCTTTCAGGGGACCATGGGCGAGGCGCTGCTGGTCGCGCAGTTTTACGCGCGCCAGATTCAAAACTCCGTCCTGCATCGCGGCCGTCACCTTCTGTCCCTGGCCGGTCATGGTGCGCTGGTAGAGCGCGGTGACGATGCCGAGCGCGAGATGCAATCCGGTGCCGCTGTCGCCGATCTGCGCGCCGGTGACCAGCGGCAGGCCGTCACGGAATCCGGTGGTCGATGCCGCGCCGCCGGTGCATTGCGCGACGTTCTCGTAGACCTTGCAGTCTTCGTAGGGGCCCGGACCAAAACCCTTGATCGAGGCCACGATCATCTTCGGATTGAGGCTGTGGATCTTCTCCCAGGGAAAGCCCATGCGGTCGAGCACACCGGGGCCGAAATTTTCCACCAGCACGTCGCAGCTCTTGATCAGCGCGGTCAGCACTTCCTTGCCCTTGGCGTTCTTGGTGTCGAGCGTGATCGAACGCTTGTTGTGGTTGAGCATGGTGAAATACAGGCTGTCGACGTTCGGCACGTCCTGCAACTGGCCCCGCGTGATGTCACCGACGCCGGGACGCTCGACCTTGATCACGTCGGCGCCGAACCAGGCCAGCAACTGCGTGCAGGTCGGGCCCGACTGGACGTGGGTGAAATCGAGAATTCGAACGCCCTTCAGCGCCTTTGTCATCTGGTCTCTCCTTGAGAACTAAAATTTTTCGTCGGCGCGGAAAACCACGCCGGCAGGCTAAGTCGTCATTTCTTCTTGCTGAGCACGCTCTGCGGGTTGAGGTTGCCGATGCGGCCACTCTCGCTGCCGGCGGCCGGATCAAGCACGGCGTTGATCAGCGTCGGCTTCCCTGAATCCATCGCCGCGTTGACGGCGCGCTTCAGTTCGTCGGGCGAGGTCGCATTGACGCCTTTGCCGCCGAACGCCTCGATCATCTTGTCGTAGCGCGCGCCCTTGACGAACACGGTCGGTGCGGGATCGTGGCCGGCGCTGTTGACGTCGGTGCCGCGATAGATGCCGTCATTGTTGAAGATCACGATGCAGACCGGCAAATTGTAGCGGCAGATCGTCTCCACCTCCATGCCGGAGAAGCCGAACGCCGAGTCGCCCTCGACGCACAAAACCGGCTTGCCGGTCTCGATCGCAGCGGCAATGGCATAGCCCATGCCGATGCCCATGATGCCCCAGGTGCCGACATCGATGCGCTTGCGCGGCTGGTAGATGTCGATGATGCCGCGCGCCAGATCGAGCGTGTTGGCGCCTTCGTTGACCAGCATCGCGTCGGGGCGCTCCTTGATGATGGTGCGCAGCACGCCGAGCGCGCCGTGATAGTCCATCGGCGAATTGTTGTTCATCAGCCGCGGCGCCATCTTGCCGACGTTCTCTTCGCGCTTTTTGGCGATCGCGCTCATCCAGTCGGCCGGCGCGGCCTGCCAGCCATTGCCCATCGCGGCGAGCATGGCGGCGACGCAGGAGCCGATGTCGCCGACCACGGGCGCCACGATCTCGACGTTGGAATCCATTTCCTTCGGCTCGATGTCGATCTGGATGAACTTTTTCGGCGCATCGCCCCAGGACTTGCCCTTGCCGTGCGACAGCAGCCAGTTCAGCCGCGCGCCGATCAGCATCACGACGTCGGAATCCTTCAGCACCGTCGAGCGCGCCGCACCCGCGCATTGCGGATGGGTGTCGGGCAACAGGCCCTTGCCCATGCTCATCGGCAGGAACGGTACGCCGGCCTTCTCGACGAACGACTTGATCGCCTCGTCGGCCTGGGCGTAGGCGGCGCCCTTGCCGAGAATGATCAGCGGCTTCTTCGCCGACTTGAGCACGTCGAGCGCGCGCTTGACGGAATCGGGGGAGGGGATCTGCGCCGGCGCGGCATCGATCACCTTGACCAGCGACTTGCGGCCGGCTTCGGCGTTCATCACCTGACCGAACAGCTTGGCCGGCAGATCGAGATAGACGCCGCCCGGGCGGCCCGACACCGCGGCGCGGATCGCGCGCGCCAGGCCAATGCCGATGTCGGCGGCGTGCAGCACGCGGAACGCGGCCTTGCACAGCGGTTTTGCGATCGCGAGCTGGTCCATCTCCTCATAGTCGCCCTGCTGCAGGTCGACGATTTCGCGCTCCGACGAGCCCGAGATCAGGATCATCGGAAAACAATTGGTGGTGGCATGCGCCAAAGCGGTGAGACCGTTGAGAAAGCCCGGCGCCGACACCGTGAGGCAGACGCCCGGCTTTTTGGTGAGGAAGCCCGCGATCGAAGCGGCGTAACCGGCGTTCTGCTCATGGCGGAACGACAGCACGCGGATGCCTTCGGCCTGCGCCATGCGGCCGAAATCGGTGATCGGAATCCCCGGCACGCCGTAGATGGTGTTGAGGCCGTTGAGCTTGAGCGCATCGATGATCAGATGAAAGCCGTCGGTCAGTTCCTGGGTGTCGGCCGGCTTTGCATCGATGCTCTGTACTGCTGCGGACATTCCGCTTCTCCCTGATCGTTTCTTGGTGCGGGGGAGGTCGTTGCCGTCCTCGCCCATGCGTTATGGCTAAAACAGTTCCTGCCCGTGCGCCTCGACATAGGCGGCAAGCCCGAGCGTGTGGTCGCGCGCGCGCTTTTCCGCGAGCTCGGTGTTGCGCTCCTCGAGCGCTTCGATGATCGCCAGATGTTCGGGCAGCGAGGTCGCGGTACGGTCGACGCGGCCGATGGTCAATTGCCGGTAGCCGCGCACGTGCAGCAGGATGTCGTTGGTCATGTCGACCAGCACCGGCGACTCGCTGAGCGAGATCAGCGCCTGGTGGAAGGCGATGTTGGCCTTGGAATATTCCTCGACGTGATCCTGCGGCAGGCGGTCCTTACCAAAGTCCTTGAAGAAGTCGCGCAGCGCCGAGATGTCCTTTTTACGCGCGGTGGTGGTGATCAGGCGCGCCGCCATGCTCTCCAGCGCGGCCCAGGCGCGGATCATGTCGACGATCTCGCTCTTGGTGCGGCGGACCACGACAATGCCGCGGCGCGGCACGGTTTTGACAAAACCGTCCTGCTCCAGCATCGCGATCGCTTCGCGAATGGGCGTCCGGCTGACGCCGAGCCGCTCCGACAGCGCGCGCTCGTCGAGCATCACGGGTTCGGGCGTCGCGTAGATGTCCATCTTGAGAATGGCTTCCTTCAAGGCTTCGTAGGCCTTGTTCTTGAAGCTGGTCTCCGGCGCAATCCGGACAATTGCGATTTCTGCCTCGGCCATGGTGGGCAACGCCTTGGTTTGTTTCCGTTCGGGCACGCTGAGTCTCCTCTGTGGGAGACATCTTGTAGCAGACTAATGGTCGACAGATTTTTGGCATACCAGATGCCAGAATGTCAACATGACTTTGTTTTCAGCATTTTCGGTCAGCGTCTTGCCTTGACAATCCATTTTCTGGCATACCAAATGCCATGTAGGCAAATTCGTCGCTGGGCGGTTGCGCGCGAGAGCTGTTCCGCGTGGGCGGCTTGCGGCCCGATAGCCCCGCGGCGGCGCGGCCGTCGATGAGACCTGCGAACCAAAAAACGACTTCAAGGAGGAAGCCAATGTCGAATTCCAAAGATGCGGTCCGCAAGATTCTCGATGCGGTCAAGGCGGACAAGCGCACCAGCCTGACGGCGCCCGAAGGCAAACTGGTGTGCGATGCCTATGGCATTCCGGTTCCCAAGGAAGGCGTGGCGACATCAGCCGCCGAGGCCGCCAAGATCGCGACCGGCATGGGCTTTCCGGTTGTCATGAAGATCGTCTCGCCCGATATCCTGCACAAGACCGAAGCGGGCGGCGTCATGGTCGGCGTCAAGAACGCCGCCGACGTAGAAGCCAATTACGCCACCATCCTGGCCAACGCCAAAAAGTACAAGGCCGACGCGAAGATCGAAGGCATCCAGGTCCAGCAGATGCTGCTCGGCGGCCAGGAAGTCATCGTCGGTGCGGTCACCGACGGATCGTTCGGCAAGCTGGTGGCCTTCGGCCTCGGCGGTGTGCTGGTCGAGGTGCTGAAAGACATCACCTTCCGGATGGCGCCCGCCACCAAGAACGACGCGCTCTCGATGCTCGACGGCATCCAGGCGCACGAAATGCTTAAAGGTGTCCGCGGCAGCGACCCCGCCAACCGCGACGCGATCGCCGATATCATCGTCAACGTGTCGAAACTGATCACCGATTTCCCCGAAATCGCCGAGATGGATCTCAACCCGGTGTTCGCCACCAAAAAAGGCGCGATCGCCGCCGACGTGCGCATCGTGGTCGACTTCGCGCCAAAGCCGCCGCGGCCGCGTCCCAACCATGACGACATCGTGCGGCAGATGAACCGCATCATGAAGCCGAAGGCCGTCGCGGTGATCGGGGCGTCCGCCGAGAACGGCAAGATCGGTAACTCCGTGATGAAGAACCTGATCAACGGCGGCTACAAGGGCGAGATCTATCCGATCCACCCCAAGGCCGAAGAGATCATGGGCAAGAAGGTCTACAAGTCGGTCAAGGATATTCCGGGCGAGGTCGATATCGCTGTTTTCGCGATCCCCGCCAGCCTGGTTGCCGGCGCTCTGATCGAATGCGGCGAGAAGAAAGTGGTCGGTGCGATCCTGATTCCGTCGGGCTATGCCGAAACCGGCAACGTCAAGGGCCAGGAGGAAATCCAGGCGATCGGCCAGAAATACGGCATCCGCCTGATGGGGCCGAACATCTACGGCTTCTATTATACCCACGCCAATCTCTGCGCGACGTTCTGCACCGCCTACGACGTCAAGGGCTCGGCGGCGCTGTCCTCGCAATCCGGCGGCATCGGCATGGCGATCATCGGGTTTTCGCGCTCGGCGAAAATGGGTGTTTCGGCGATCGTCGGTCTCGGCAACAAGTCCGACATCGACGAGGACGATCTGCTGACCTTCTTCGAACAGGACGACAACACCCAGATCATCGCGCAGCATTGCGAGGACCTGAAGGACGGCCGTGCGTTCGCCGAAGTCGCCGCGCGGGTGTCGAAGAAAAAGCCGATCGTGGTGCTGAAGGCCGGCCGCACCTCGGCCGGCGCCAAAGCGGCAAGTTCGCATACCGGCGCGCTGGCCGGCAACGACAAGATCTACGAGGACGTGTTCAACCAGTGCGGCGTGATCCGCGCGCGCTCGCTGCGCGACATGCTGGAATTCGCCCGCGGCGTGCCGATCCTGCCGACGCCGAAGGGCGAGAACGTGGTCATCATCACCGGCGCCGGCGGCTCCGGCGTGCTGCTGTCGGATGCCTGCATCGACAACAAGCTGTCGTTGATGACGATCCCGCCGGATCTCGATGCGGCGTTCCGAAAATTCATTCCGCCGTTCGGCGCGGCCGGCAATCCCATCGACATCACCGGCGGCGAGCCGCCGATCACCTATGTCAACACCGTCAAACTCGGCCTCGAAGATCCGCGCATCCATTCGCTGATCCTCGGCTACTGGCACACCATCGTGACGCCGCCGATGGTGTTCGCGAAGAACATGGTCGAGATCAAGAACGCGATGAAGGCCAAGGGCATCGAGAAGCCGATCGTGGCGTCGCTGGCCGGCGACGTCGAGGTCGAGGAGGCCTCCGACTATCTCTACCAGAACGGCATCGTGGCTTACCCCTACACGACCGAAATCCCGGTCGCGGTGCTCGGCGCCAAGTACAAATGGGCGCGAGGCGCGGGCCTGCTGTAAGAGGTTAAGTTCGTCATTGCGAGGAGCCAACGGGCCGCGCGAATGCGCGCCCGATGATAAACTCCGCGACGAAGCAATCCAGGGCCACACGTGAAGCCCTGGATTGCTTCGCTTCGCTCGCAATGACGCTTCAGAGGAGCGCCGCGACATTGCCGGAAAGCCCCGATACAATGCCAGGCATCGAGTCTGATCGAGGCCGCCATCGATGATCGAAGCCACCCCCAGCCGCACCGCGCTTGCAACGTCGTTGATGCGCGCGACCCATTCGCGCCGCGATCCGTCGCCACTGATCGATGATCCCTGGGGCGACCGCCTGATTCCGAAATCGGAGCGTGACCGGTTCAGCCAGCGGATCCTGTCCCGGATGGACCCTGACGCGCGCGTCGCCGCACTCGGCGAACCAGACTCGATTCTGGATAATTATTTTCTGACCAACATCACTTACCCCGGCGTGATCATTCGCTCTCGCTATGCCGAGGACGCGCTGAAGGCGGCGACGCAGCGGGGAACCCGGCAATATGTGCTGATCGGCGCGGGGTTTGACAGTTTTTCGCTGCGCCTTCCGGCGTTTTCGAACGGCCTCGAGATTTTCGAGATCGACCATCCGGCGACCCAGGCGCTCAAGATCGAACGCATCCGGGCGTGCGGCATCACGCTTCCCGCATCGGTCCATTTCATCGCGGCCGATCTCGCCAGCGAAACGCTAGCGACAGTACTCGCGCGTTCAACGTTTCGCAGCGACGAGCCGGCGTTCTTCTCCTGGCTTGGCGTCACGGTGTACCTGACGCGCGAGGCCAATATGGCGACGTTACGCGCGGTTGCGAGTTCAAGCGCGGCGGGAAGCGAACTGGTTTTCACTTATGTCGATCTGGCCGAATTTGGCGAAGGCGGGCGGCGCGCGCCGGATCATCCGTCGGCCCAGGCGGTCGCGCGGTTAGGAGAACCGTTCGTGTCGGGTTTCGATCCACGGGAGCTTGCCAACGATCTGAAGCGCGCCGGCCTCGAATTGGTGGAAGACCTCGACGGACACCAAATGGCTGAACGTTATGGCAGGGGAGGAGCGTTCCGGCCAAATTCAACGATGCATATCGCGCTCGCGCGACGGCCCTGACGGTTGAGCAGAGCTCACGACGCCGCGGTGATCCAGTTCGTAGCGCCCGGCCGACACGCCCGGCTGGGAGAGGGTTGGGGTGAGGGGGCACGGACTATCGTTCAGCTCTAACCTCTCACCCGGATTGCATCTGCGATGCAATCCGACCTCTCTTTATGGGAGAGGAAAGCTGAACCTACAGCGGCTGGCGGGCGCCGAGGCCGATCATGAATCGCTCGCGGATCTGGACGGGATCGCGCCGGGTCTGCCCGGTGCCCGGCTTGTCGTCGATCCGTACCCCGATCAGCGTCGGTCCATCAGTCGTCAGGGATTGATCGAGCAGGCGCTCAAAGTCTTCCTCGTCGGCGGCCCAGACGCTGTTGGTCAGGCCCGAGGCGACCGCGATCGCGACGATATCGGCGACCGCTGCGGCCGGGGTCGGCTGCGAGCCGGTGATCTGGTAGACGCCGTTGTCCATCACCACCATGACAAGGTTTTTCGGCGCCAACGTCGCGATCGTCGACAGGCAACCGAGCTGCATCAACAGTGAGCCGTCGCCTTCCAGCGCGAAAACCTTGCGCTTGGGTTGCGCCAGCGCGACGCCGAGCGCGATCGGAAAGGCCAGACCCATGCTGCCCAGCATATAAAAATTCTGCGGCCGGTGGCCGGCGGCCCAAAGATCAAAATTGGTGTTGCCGATGCCGCCGACCACGGCCTCGTCGTGCTTCAGTTTTCCGATCAGCCGCGAGGTGAGATCGAACCGGTTCATGATCTTGGTGTTGCGGGCGGGCGCGCTGGTGTGTGTGTTCATGACGACGCTCACTTGTCCAGAACTTTGCCGCCGGTCAGCAGCGGCGACAGGATCAACGCGACCGGGGCCTGCGTGGTGAGCGCCTGCTTGATCGAGCGGTCGACGATGAACTCGAATTCGTCGAGGCGCGTGCAGGTGTGATGCTCCATGGCGAGCGAATCCAGCACCGGGCGCATGGTGCGGCAGACCAGCGACTGGCCGTAGTTGAATTCGCCGAGCGTGCCGCGCTCGGACACGAACATGATCAGCGGGATCTGGTAGGGCATCGCCAGCGAGGCCAGCACGTTGGCGAGCGTGGCGAAACCCGAGGTCTGCATCAGCACCGCGGCGCGCAAGCCGCCCATCCAGGCGCCGGAGACGATTCCGACCGCTTCTTCCTCCCGCGAGGTCGCAAACGTCGTAAAGTAGGGATCGGCGTGCAGGCTCTTGATCAGCGGCGTCAGCACCCGATCCGGCACATAGGGCACCAGCTTGATGTCGTTGCGCTTGAGGCTCTGCAGCACGATGCCGTGCCAGGTCGTTCCATTTGAGGTCGTCCCACTTGAAGTGGTTTCACCCACCGATTGGGCCTTGGTTTGGGCCTCGGCAGCTGCCATCGCATTCTCCCTGTGCCGCGCGACGATCTTTCGTTCGCGACATCACCGCCAATAGTCGTAAGGCGGCGAAACTTGACGCGATCCCCGGGATTGTCAACATGTCCCGAGCGTTACGTGATCTGCGCCCGCCGACGGTCGCGGGACACGATGACGTGCGATAAGCGCCTTAACAAAAAGCTCGGGAGAGATGCCATGAGGTGGTTCCGGATCCTAGCCGCGGCGGCATTGCTGGCCGCGGCCGGCAGCGCGTCGGCACAGCCGTTTCCGTCCAAACCCGTGCATATCCTGGTGCCCTACGCGGCCGGCGGCGCGGTCGATATCCTGGCGCGCACGCTGGGCGACGCGGTCTCCCAGCAATGGCACCAATCCGTCATCATCGAAAATCGTCCGGGCGCGGGCGGTGTGATCGCCTCGCAGGCGCTGGTCACCTCGCCGCCGGACGGCACCACGCTGATCGTGGTGGCCAGCGGTCATCCCACCAATCCGTTCCTGTATGAAAAGCTGCCGTACGATACCTTCAAGGATTTCACGCCGATCTCGCTGTTGGCGTCCTCGCCGAATATCCTCCTGGTGCGCGCGGACTCGCCGTTCAAGACGGTGGCCGACGTGATCGCGGCGGCCAAGGCGAAACCCGGCAGTCTTTCCTACGGACATGCCGGCACGGGAACGTCGACCCATCTCGCCGGCGAGCTTTTGAAGAACCTCGCCAGGATCGACATCACAGGCATTCCCTACAAGGGCGGCTTGCCCGCGATCAACGATCTCTTGGGCGGGCAGATCCCGCTGTCGTTCAACAACGGACCGGAATCGGTCGGACAGCTCCAGGCCGGCACGGTGCGCGCGCTCGCGGTCACCACCAAGTCGCGGGTCGCGTTCCTGCCCAATGTGCCGAGCATGGCCGAAACCGTGCCGGGTTATGACACCGAGGTGTGGTGGGGGTTGCTCGGACCGGCCGGCATGCCGCCGGAAGTGCTGGCCAAACTCTCGCATGATTTTCTCGCCGCGCTGAACTCGGATGCGGTGAAGCAGCGTTTGGCCAAACTCGGGGCAACGCCGATCGGCAGTTCGCCCGACGAATTCAATGCCAAGATCCATGCCGACTACGACAAATGGGGGCCGATCATCAAGGCTGCCGGCATCAAGCCGGAATGATGCCGGTCGCCGATCCCGCAAGCTTTCGAACTGCAGGTTTTTCGAACCGAAGGTCTGATCAAAAAAATGTCCGTCAACAACAAGCGCGTGTTTTACGTCAAATATCTGTCTCACCCGATCTACGTCGATATTTTGAAGGCGAGGGCCGATGTGCGGCTCGACCGGCTCGAGAACGACAGCCCTGACGACATCGCCGCGCCAATCCTTCAGGCGGCGCATGTCTACCAGATCGGCGCTGCGCGCGACGAACTCGCGCCGCACTTCCATGCCACTGCCGACCTGTTGAAGCGCGCGCCGAACCTGCTGCTGGTCTCCAGCAACGGGGCAGGTTTCGACCCCGTCGATGTCGATGCCTGCACCGCGGCCGGCGTGGTGGTGGTCAACCAGTCCGGCGGCAACGCCAACTCGGTGGCCGAGCACGCCGTCGGCATGATGCTGACGCTGTCGAAACGCATCATCGAGGCCGACCGCGCGCTGCGGCGCGAGGCCAACGTCAACCGCAATGCGCTGATGGGCAACGAGGTACAGGGCAAGACCATCGGCATCGTCGGCCTCGGCAATGTCGGCCGCCGCATTGCCGAGCTGTGCCGGGGACTGCTGCACATGAACGTGCTGGCCTATGATCCCTATCTTTCGGCGACCGAGATGGCGGCACGCGGCGGCGAGAAGGTCGAACTCGACGATCTCTTGCGCCGTTCCGACTTCGTCTCGATCTCTTGCCCGCTGGCAAAGGACAGTCGCGGCATGATCGGCGCCAGGCAATTCGCGCTGATGCAGAAGCACGCCTATTTCATCACCACCGCGCGCGGTTTTATCCATGACGAGGACGCGCTGGCCGACGCGCTGCGGGCCAAGAAGATCGCGGGCGCCGGCCTGGATGTCTGGGCCAAGGAGCCGCCGCCGCCGGATCATCCGCTGCTGCAATTCGACAACGTGCTGGCGAGCCCGCACACCGCGGGCGTCACCCACGAAGCCCGCGAAAACATGGGCCGGATCGCGGCCCAGCAGGTGCTCGACACGCTCGACGGCAAGCGGCCGCCGCGCATCATCAATCCCGAGGTCTGGCCGCATTACGTCAAGCGGTTCGAAAAGGCATTCGGGTTCCAGCCGGGGTAGGCGACGATCGCCGACGCCGCACGCCCACCTCATCCTGAGGAGCGGCGTCTTTCGCCGCGTCTCGAAGGATGGGCCACAGCGCTCGCGGCCCATGGTTCGAGACGCCGCTGGCGCGCCTCCTCACCATGAGGTCGGGTAAGTTGGCCGGGATTCGCCTCGTTTACCGTCATTCTCGGGGAGAAGAATTCTCTCTCCCGCGGGCTTCCGCCTGCAACAAAGCCACTGCCATTTGCCGTCAAAACAACGGCGATATTGCTATTTTTGCGGCGGTCTCGACACGCCAAGGGGGCGGGGCCACCTTCCAGTCGTGCGCTGGTTCTTTTCGCGGAACCAAGGTTCCCCGGCGCCACAGGAATGTACGTCATGCAGCAAGCAGTCATTTTATTCTGGAGCGCGCCGTCGCGGATCGGGCGGCGTCTTGCCCAGTTCGTTGCGATTGCCGCAACCGCCTTGCGCGATGTCGGCGTTTAATCGGGCGAAGCCAGACTAGGCCGTCATCAGCGGCGTGAACCTCAGCGAGAAACATGCACCTGTCGGCTTGCGGTTTTCCACCGTGATAACAGCCGAGTGCAGTTCGGCGATGCGCTGCACGATCGAAAGCCCGAGCCCGGTACTCCCGGGCTTGTTGCGATCGCGCCGCCAAAACCGCTGAAAGATCAAATTGCGTTCTTCCTCGGCGATACCCGGCCCCTGGTCGAGCACGCTCACCGTTCCGTTGTTCTCGACGACGAATTCGACCGTGGTGCCTGCTGCGGTGTGATTGATCGCGTTTTCCGAGAGATTGCGGATCGCGCGGCCCAGCATTTCCGGGTTGCCCTTAACCCAGACCGGCCCGGTCGCGCCCGAAAGCGCGATGTCCTTGCCCTGCGCCAGCGCCAGCGGTGCGACGAATTGCGCGATCTCCGCGGTCACCGACCTCAGATCGGCTTTCTCGAGCGGGTCGACCACGAACGCGTCGAGTTCGGCGATGTCGAGCAACTGGCTGATGATATGCGCCATGCCCTCGACATCCTGCTGCAACGCATGGCCGATCTTCTTGTCTTCCAGGAGATCGAGCCGGGTGCGCAGAATACTGAGCGGCGTGCGCAGCTCGTGGGCGGCGTCCGCGGTGAAGTCGCGTTGAATGCGGAAACCCTCCTCGAGCCGGTCCAGCGCCAGGTTGATGGCGGATACCAGCGGCCGCACCTCGCGCGGGATTTCGCCGGTCGGCAGCCGGACGTCGGTGCGGGCCGGTCCGATTTCGCTGGCGATCTCGGAGGCCTGCCGCAGCGGCCGCAGCGCGCGGCGGAAGATCGCGATGTCGGCGATCAACAGCACCAGCAGAATCGGCAGCGTGATCCAGCCGACATTCCGGTAGAAATCGGCGACGATGTCATCGATCAGCACGTCGCGATTGGTCAGATCCTCGCCGGTCTGGATCCACACCGCCTTGCCGCCGATGGTCTTCCTGACGCTGGCGCCGGACACGGTGGCGTCGCCGATCCGCTGCTGCAGGAATGCGACATTGCGCGATCGCGTGTCCGCGGGAAACAGCACGGCGTTGTCTTTCAGCGAGGAAAACAGCACATGACCGCGCTCGTCGATGACGGCGTAGGAATAGCGGCCATAAGCCTGCGAATAAAGACCGAGCAGGTCGAGCGGCAGGTCGAGTTCGAGCTGGCCGTCGGCATGCGCGATCAAATGCTCGCCGACCGAGACGGCCTGCTCCTGCATCGCCTTGTTATGGATGGTGTTGGTGGCGTAGTTCAACAGCCACGACAGAGCCAGCGACATGAAGACGGAGGTGATGACGACGGCGACGACGTGAAGAATCACGATGCGTGAAATGATCGACTTGAATCGAAACACGCTAACTCTCCTCGGCGATCAGGTATCCGACCCCCCTGATCGTGTGCACCTGGACCTTGGCGCCGCGCTCGGCGAGCTGCTTGCGCAGGCGGTGAACATACACCTCCACCGCATTGGAGGCGACTTCGCCGGAATGCCCGAAAATGTGGTCCTCGACCTGCTTCTTGGAGACCACGCGCCCCTTGCTGCGCATCAATAGTTCCAGCACCTCGGTTTCGCGGGCGGACAGCACTTGCGGCTGGTCGTCGATCGAGGCCTGGCGGTTTCTTGTGTCGAATTCGAGATTGGCGATGCGCAGCGAACTGCCCAGCAGATGACCCGGGCGCCGCAACTGGGCCTCGAGCCGCGCGATCAATTCCTCCAGCGCGAACGGTTTTACCAGATAATCGTCGGCGCCGCTGCGCAGCCCATGGACGCGGTCGTGCAGGCCGCCGCGCGCGGTCAGCACCAGCACGGGAATAGGATTGTTGCGATGGCGAATCTCGCGCAACAGCGCGAGGCCATCGCCGTCGGGCAATCCGAGGTCGAGAATCAGCGCAGCGTAGAAAGTCGTTGATAAAACGGCGGTCGCTTCTTCCACCGTCGACAGCACGTCGATCTCATAGCCGGCGGTCCGCAGGCCCTTGGCCAGCAGTTCCGCAAGCTCGGCATTGTCTTCCACCACCAACAACCGCATTCGCGGCGCGCCTCATCGATCGATATCGTCCTAAGCCATGGACCGAGTCAGATCGTCAAACAAGAGGCGATCCACAGTGTCTGGTGCCCTTGTAAGGTTGATGTAAGGAAGCGCCGCTCAGGCATCAGGCCTCGCAACCTTGAACGCCGAAGCGATGACGGGGGCTGCGGGCTTTATATCGCGCCTATATCTTCTGTGCTTCGCTCGAATGGATTTCCAATGCCTCGACAATCATCCTGTCCGGCACGGGACGAAGAACAAGATCGCGCACGGCGCTGAATGCCGACCTCCTCGTGACCGTACCGGGGGTCGCCGGCTTCCTGGGTTTCCTGTGGGTTGCGCGGATAGATGACGCCAGCGCGTCCCCGTTCGATGTCCTCGCATTCGCATGGTTCTTCACGTTTTGCGTCATCAAAGCGTGTCTTCCCTGGCTGTTGTTCATGCGAGCCGTGGCCAGGCGGCGGACCTCTCTTCGGCGCGAAACCGCACCCAGGAGGACTCGCGGAGAGCCTCTACTGGAGTCCTCCTCTCGCGGGCGGTGACAGCTCCTCCCGCTCAAGCGACGCTGCCAGAATACGGGCCATGATGGCCACCGGAGCCTCGGCAGCAGACGGTCGATTGTCTCCGTCGAAAGCGACCCCGAGGACGGCGCTGGCTCCTTTCCGTGTCCTGATCGGCCAGAAGTCAAAACGACCGGCAACGTCAGGATAAACTCCACCACGCACGATGTCGCCGGTCGCGAGAGACAATCGGGCCACCTCGATTTCCGACGGGTTCGGTTCGAGGACCCCTGTGCTCCGAATTGCGACGGTTTTTTCATTCGCAACGATCAGAGCAACCGATGACAGTCCGAACAACGATGCCAGCGCTCGGCTGGTCACGGAAGCGACCGCTTCCAGGTTGGTCGCCGCCGAGATTTCCCCGCTGTACTGCTCGAGGGCGGCGAACTGCTTCGTCAAGCGCGCCGCCTCCTCGGCTCTGCGTTGCGAGGTGAAGGAGACGGTGCTCACGATGAGGCCGACGACGAATAGCAGGCACATCGCCCAGATATTCGCCGGATCGTCGATCATCAGGCTGTAGCGAGGCTCCGTGAGAAAGAAATCGAACGCGAGAGCGCCGAGCACTGCTGAAAACAGCGAGGGGCCCAGGCCGAAACTTGCGCCAGCAACGACGACAGGCACCACAAATATCAGCGACAGGTTGGGAACCGCGACCTGCATATCTGCGCCGATAGCTATCACTGTGGCGAACGCGGTCAGCAGAAGAGCCGCCAGATAGCGCGCAACGGCAGAGGAGGTCGGACCAAGAAATGAGGATTCATCCTGGTCGATGTCGATCGGACTATTTGCATCGTTGATGACCATTGAAAAATCCCCCGGTGCAAACGACTGTCCGCGGGTTGTCCGCTTTCAGTTTCTGTAAGGCGCTGCGACCATTATAACAGCGCTGCCGCGGAAATGGTTTATGTTTCAAGGCGGAACCGCTGTTTTCGTCATCACCGCAAGTGCGGTCTTTATGGCGAGCCTGCCTTGGTCCGCATCGAGGCACTGGCCGCCGCTTCCGGAATCCCGCCAAGTAACATTCCGAGCAGGACACGAAATAAAGCCGCGCGCTATACCTGAAATGCCTTCACCAGCGCCTTCTCCGCCAGGCTCTCGTACCGCTCCTTGTGCCGCAAGATCAAAAACGAGCGCTTCGGCAGTTCGATTTTGACGCGATGAAGCGTGCCGGCGGCAAGCGAATGCATCGCCACGAGGTTCGAAATCGCGGTGGCGCAGTCGCCGGCTTCGACGGCGGCGCGAACCGCCTCGTTGGAGGGAAGTTCGAGTGCGATCCGCAGATCGGAAAATCTGATCCCGAACTTCATGATGGCAGCCTCGAAGATCGCGCGGGTGCCCGAGCCTTTTTCACGCAACACCCATCCGGTCGCCGGCAGGCTTTTCGGCGTGATCCGGCTTTGACCGACCCACGGATGGTTCACCCCGACCACCACGATCAACTGGTCGCCCTCGACCTTGCGGATCGAAAGTGCGGGGTCGTCGATATCGCCTTCGACGAAGCCGAGATCGGCGCTGCCCTGGTGCACGGCATGCGCCACCTGTTCGGTGTTGGCGATGACCACCTGCAAATCGATGCCGGGGTAGGCGCTGCGAAACGCCTGCAGGCGCGGCGGCAACCAGTAATTCGCCACGGTCTGGCTTGCGGCAAGATTGAGCGATCCCCGCTTCAGCCCGGCGAGATCGTTGAGCACCTGGGCCGCGGCCTTGGCGCGGGTAACGACGCCGCGGGCTTCATCGAGGAAATCGCGGCCGGTCTGGGTCAGCACGATGCCGCGTCCGACGCGATCGAACAGCTTGATGCCGTAACGCGCTTCCAGCGCCGCGATGGCGGCGCTGGTTGCGGATTGCGTCAGGTTCAGTTCGCCGGCCGCGCGCGTGACGTGCTGATGTTCCGCGACCGCGATGAAGATGCGAAGCTGTTCGAGTGTCATGCTATCCGATCAACTTGATTAGGGTAAGGCTGAAGCCGGCGATGAACAGGAAGGCCAGTGCACCGAGCAAAGCCGGACGAAATCCTTTTGCCGTGAGCTTGGCGATATCGGTCTCCAGCCCCATTGCCGCCAGCGCAACCGAGAGCAGGAAGGTGGTGACCGCGACGATCCAGACCCTGGCTTCCGCGGGGATGGCGATCACGCTGTTGACGCCGACCAGTGCAACGAAGCCGAGCACGAACCACGGCATCGGCGGCCGGGCCGACGCTGCGCTCTGGTTCGAGCAGCGGCTCGCGATCAGGCCAAGCGCGATCACCGTCGGCGCCAGCAGCATCACGCGAGACAGTTTCGCGATGGTGCCGAACTCGCCGGCCTTCTGGCCGTCCTGGAACGCCGCGGCGACGACCTGCGCGATTTCGTGGATCGAGGCGCCGCTCCACAGCCCGAACGCATGGGGATCGAGATGCAGGAGCCCGGGCAGCAAGGGATAGGTGAACATCGCCACCGATCCGAACACGGTGACGCAGGCCACGGCGTAGGCGACGTCCTCATCCTGCGCGTTGGTAACCGTATTGGTGGCGATGACCGCCGAAGCGCCGCAGATCGAGGTGCCGGCCGCGATCAGCTGCGCCAGCTTGCGCTCGACGCCCAACAGCCGGCCCATCCACACCGTGAAGGCGAAGGTCGAAACCAGCGTCAGCGCGATGATGCCGACGCCGCGGCCGCCGACCTCGATCACCTGGGTGAGGGTTAGCTGCAACCCGAGCAGGATGATCGCGATGCGCAGCAGCCGGCGCATGCTGAAGGTCACGCCCTGTTTCGCCCAGGCCGGGGTGCCCACGATATTGTGGAAGGCGATGCCGATCACGATCGCCAGGATCATTGGGCTGAACGTGGTCATGCCGGGCAGTTGCCGGACCGCGTAGGCGGCGGCAGCCGCCATCGCCGCAAGCGTGAGCCCGGGCCAGATGCCGCGGCCGTGCAGGCCCGACCAGTTGGTCTCGCGGACGGGAAGCGCAAGCACCATCGGCTCCTGCGCGGACTGGGCAATCGCGGCGTTGGATGGGTTGGACATGGCTGGCTCCATCATTGACCAACCGAATATCGTGGCTTGCATTCAATCAATCCAACAGATTATAAGTGTCAAATCAATCGATTTTAGCACTCGAACGCGCGGGGCGGCCGATGTCATTTCCGGTGCTTTATTCCTTGTGATCGGCCCCTGGATCGCTCATTCCTCCCGCACGTAAATCCGACCTCGGTGAGAGCTGCAGGCAAATGACAAAAACCAATCTGTCGCTCGATGCCGACCGGCTGTGGGCCGATATCATGCGGCTTGCCGAGATCACCGATCCGGCGCGGCCGTGGACGCGGCGTTCGTTCACCGCTCTGTTCCTGGAGGGGCGGGCCTGGCTCGCCAAGCGCTTCGCCGAGGCGGGCCTGGTCACGCGGATCGACACGGCCGGGAATCTGATCGGCCGGCTTGAGGGCTTGAATCCCGCGCTCGGCGTCATCGCGATCGGCTCGCACAGCGACAGCGTACCGTCGGGCGGCCGGTTCGACGGCATGGCAGGGCTCGCCACCGGACTCGAGATCGTGCGGGCGCTGCGCGATGCCGGCATCCGACCGCAACACACCATCGAGGTGATCGATTTCCTGGCGGAGGAGCCGAGCGAATACGGGCTGGCCTGCATCGGCAGCCGCGGCATGGGCGGGGCGCTCGATGCGAAAATGCTCGATCTCACCGAGCCCGGCGGCGAAAAGCTGCGCGATGCGTTACGCCGCGTCGGCGGCGATCCGGACCGGCTTGCCGAGGCCAAACGCAGCGACGTCAGCGCCTATCTCGAACTGCACATCGAGCAGGGCGTGGTGCTGGAAAGCCGCGCGCTCGATGTCGGCATCGTCAGCTCGATCGTCGGCATCCGCCGCATCGAGATCGTGTTCCAGGGCGAAGCCGATCATGCCGGCACCACGCCGATGGGGTTGCGTCACGACGCGCTGGTGGCGGCGGCGCATATGGTGGCCGCGGTGCGCCGCGTCGCCGAGCAACTCGCCGCCGAAGGCGCCGATTATTTTGTCTCGACCGTCGGCATCCTCAACGTCGAGCCCTCGGCGTCGAACATCGTGCCGGCACGTTGCCGGTTGATCATCGACGCGCGCTCGACGGCGCCGGCGTTGATTCAGCGCTTTACCGAGACGATCGACCGGGAAAGCGGGGCGCATGCGGTGGCGGCTCGCGTCAATCGCACCGCGTTTACGATCATATCGGACGGCCCGCCGGTTGCCTGCGATCCTGGTTTGCGGACGGCCTTGCGCCAGGGCGCGCGCGATCTCGGCCTTGGCCAGATCGACCTGCCGAGCGGCGCCGGCCATGACGCGGTCTATATGAGCCGCATCTGCCCCTCGGCGATGGTGTTCGTGCCGTGCCGAGCCGGCAAGAGTCATACGCCGGAGGAATGGGCCGATCGCGACGCGATCGCGGCCGGAGCGGCGGTGATCTTTCAAGCGATGCGGGCGCTCGATCAGACGCTGCCGTGAGGTCGCGGATGACCGCGGCTGTTTAAACCACGCTCCGCTCTTGCGCAGGAGTGTCCGGGGAAAAAATTCGCGAGTCGCAACAAGTGCTTGCAGTAATGGCGTTCGTAGCCTTTGCTGGCACTCTAGACTTAAGACAAGCAATTTGAGTCATTTGAATCACTTGAGTCCGTTCCCCGGACACTCCTGCGCTCTTGCGGGGAGAGGTCGGATCGCTCTTGCGATCCGGGTGAGGGGCAAGGCACGGCACCGAACTCGTATTCAGCATTCGCAGGAAGAGCCCCTCACCCCGACCCTCTCCCCGCAAGAGCGGGGCGAGGGAGAGAGCGGCTCGCTGGCCGAGCTACCCCGCCCGCAGCGGCAGCGTGACCGGCGCGCCGATCCGCATCGAATGTTCGATCGCAAGCGTCGCTTCCAGCGTGGCGCGGGCGTCCTGCGGCGTCGCCAGGGTGCAGGGACGTCCCAACGCGAGGTGATCGAGCCAGGCCCGCGTCTCGTTGGCGATCGGGCCCCAGAACTCGCCGAGCGCCCAGTCACCGGGCGTTCCGCTCTGCAGGAACACCATGTTGACGTTGTGATCGGGCAGATAGACATGCGGCACGCCGGTCTCGCTGTACATGATCTGGTCGGTGTGATCGTCGTCGAGGATCATCACGCCGCCCATGCCGAGCACCTCGACCCGCGCGGCGTGCCCGAGCGCCGGATATTTTTCCGGTAGCGCGTAGCTGACCCCGAGATTGACCACCGCGCCGTCGTCATAGGTCAATACCGCGTAGCTGACGTCAGGCACATCGTGGCCGGCTTGCTTCAGCACCCCAGTCTGGCCCCGTGCATAAATCTCGACGATATGGCGGCCTTCGAAAAACCAGTTCATCAGGTCGACATAATAGGTCAGCGCATCGACCACGGGCGTGGCGCGCGGATTGCGGCCGAGCATCGCGAGCGCCTGCGAGCGCGAGTTGAAGACGCGCGCCGCGCCGCCGGTCAGTGTGCCGAGCCGTCCCTTGACCATCTGTTCCTTGGCAATCTGGTAGCGCTCCTTGTAGCGCCTGGAGTAGCCGACCCGGACATTGCCGCCGTGTTTCGCCAGCGCCTCCAACACCTGATCGGCCTCGCGCACCGTCAGCGCGATCGGCTTCTCCACCAGCACCGGTTTGCCGCGCGCGATCGCCGCCAGCATCGGCGCCATGTGCTCGCCTTCGCTGGTCGAGACGATCACCGCGGTCACATCAGGGTCGTCGATCACGGCAAGATTGTCGCTGCCATGGCTGCGGCCGCCGACCAGCGTTGCGAGTTTCGTCGCGTTGGCGGGATCGAGATCGGATACCGCGATGCCGGCGACCGCCGCATGCCCGGACGCCAGCCGCGCGCGCAAGGTGCCGATCCGCCCGGAGCCGATGATTCCAAGTCCGATGCTATTTGCCGGCATGGGACCTCCCGCGGCTCACTTGACCAGCACCGGAATCGGCGGCGCACCGCCGTTCGGAATCTCGATCCGTCCCGTTGCGCTTTGCTGGCAAGGCTCACTCCCGTCTTGTTTTTGGTGCGGCTTGGCACAATTGTTTCTTGATCGTTTTTGCCTCAAAGCCGGGAGCCTGGGTAGCCGAAATCTGCGATAACCGAAATCGCCCGGAGGCAGCGCGCGCGGGGGGCTATCTTCGCTGACGTCCGAACGGCTTTTCAAACCCCTTGGCCAATCGTGCAACCGCCGGCGGGATCATCCGGCTCGGATATCCGCTGAAGCCGAGCACCAGTGCGGATCGCGGTGGTGCCGCGACATATAACCTGCTCATCGCGCGCACGATGACGCCGTTTTCGCGCGCCGCGCGTTCGATTCCGACATCCGAAAGCCCGCGCCGCAGGTAAGCCACGAGATGCATGCCCTGGTCCGGCGGCTCGACCGTCATCTCGTCGCCAAGCCGCTGTCGTAGCGCGCTCACCAGAACGTCGCGCTGATCCCTGTATTGCAGGCGCATGCGCCGGATATGCGCTGCAAAATGTCCTTCCTCGATAAAATCCGCCACCACGGCCTGGGCCAGGCTCGAGGGCTGCCGGTCCATCAGATAGCGCGCGCTGACGAACGCCTTGAGCAGCGCCGGCGGCACCACGACGTAACCGAGCCGCAGGCCTGGGAACAGCGCCTTGTTCAGGGTACCGACATAGATAACCCGCTCGCTTTCGTCGAGGCCCTGCAGCGACGCCAGCGCGCGTCCGCCATAGCGGAATTCACTGGCATAGTCGTCCTCGATCACCCATGCGTTGGTCTCCCGTGCCCAATGGAGCAGTTCGAGACGTCGCGCCATCGAGAGCACGACGCCGGTCGGAAACTGATGCGAGGGCGTGATGAACACGGCGCGCGCTTTCGATGCGGAGCGGATGCCGGCGCCGACATCGATGCCCTGTCCGTCAACCGGTACCGGTTGCGTCTTGACGCCGGCGGCAATCAACGCTTGCCGGGTCAGCGAATAGCCGGGGTCCTCGACCCATGCCTGCAGATCGGGCCGCTGCAGCACCCGGATCACGAGATCGATGGCATGCTGGGTGCCGGCGGTGACCACGATCTGCCCGGGATCACAGTGCACGGCGCGCGCGGCGCGCAAATATTCGCAGATCGCGGTGCGAAGCGACGGCAAGCCGCGCGGATCGGAATAGCCGAAATGGTCGTGGCCGAGCTGGCGAAAAATCCGCGCACTGACCTTGCGCCACAATTCCATGGTCCTGGCATCGACCAGCGTGCGCCCGAGGTTGAACGGTCGCTCTTCGCTCTGCACCGTGACATCGGCGAAATCGGCCGGCATCGGCGTGTCGGTGGCGACAGGCCTGCCGTCAGCGGAAGGCCGCTTGCCGCGCTTGCCGCGGCGTCCGTCGACCGGCTCGGGAAGATCAGGCGAGACGTAACTGCCGGAGCCGATCTTGCCGCGCGCATAGCCCTCGGCCAGCAATTGTTCGTAGGCCGACACCACGGCGGACCGCGAGACGCCGAGTTGCGCCGCAAGCTGCCGGGTCGACGGCAGCCTGGTGCCGGGCCGCAGGCTTTGCGACAGGATCGCCAACCTGATCTGCGCATAGATCTGGCGAAACAGCGGCGCGTCGCCGGTTCGGTTCAACTGCCACGCATAGAGGCTTTCCCAGCCGCGCCGCTGCTCTTTCATTCTGATCGCGCGCGCAGGGACTGCCAAAATGGTATGCCTGATTGGTCTCAAGTGGACCTTTCGATAGAACCACTATCCCGTTATGCCCAACCCTGTTGATGAATTCAAGGACGGCGCGTCGGCGGCTGCGCAGCGCTGAATGACGGAGGATGGCCATGAGTGGCGGCCCGGGCCTGCGCCGCGCCGACAGGGCGATGACCGAGGAGCAGACGCTACGCTTGCTCGAGTGCGGTTTTGCCGGGCGGCTCGCGACCATCGGCGAGGACGGTTATCCCTATTGCGTGCCGCTATTGTATATCTGGGCGGAAAATCAGGTCTTCCTGCACGGCACCAGCGTGCGCGGGCATTTGCGCAGCAACGTCGAGCGCGAGCCGCGGGTCTGCTTCGAGATCGACGAGCCGGGCGCCGTATTCGACTATGGCCGCTTTGAATGCGATAGCGGCCTGGCGTTCCGCAGTGTCATCCTGTTCGGCAGGATTCGCATCGCGGAAGATAGTGAAACCAAGCAGCGGTTCTGCGAGCGGTTGATGCAAAAATACGGCAAGCCGAATTCGATCCGCCCGAAAAACTTTTTTCCACGGCTGGACGCCATCACCGTCTATGCCTTGACGGTCGAGCGCATCACCGGCAAGGAAAAAACCCTGCCGCCGCTGTCGGAACAATGGCCGGCGATCGACCGGACCATGACGCCGCGCGCGCGGCCGTAGGCCGCCGTTTGCGATAGCGGTCACGATTCCGTTCTTTTTGTTCTATCGAAGCGGCCGAGGGGCACGCACCGTCGTGACGGTTTGCCATGCAACGGGTCATGGCGGCGGCCTTCATCGTTAACTTCCACGTGAACCGGCGGCTGACCAAGGTTGGCATCAAGAGAGAGATGTAGCACGTTTGACAGGACGTCGTCGTCCGTGGATGGATACAATGAGGAAAACAGAACATCAGGTGACTATCGACCGCGGCTGGACATACCAGCGAGCGATCTCGCTCCGGACAATGTGCATTGTCGCCGTCGCTTGCCTGATCGCTGGCGCGATGCTGCCATCGCCAATTTCGTTCATCGCCGTTCCGGCTTCCCACGCGGCGGCGCCTGGCGGCGACGGCAACGAGCAGGCGTTTATCAGCGAGAACGATGTCGCCATGAACAGGATGATGGCCGATATGACGGTCAAGCCGAGCGGCGACGTCAATCGCGATTTCGTGGAGATGATGATCCCGCATCACCAGGGCGCCATCGACATGGCGAAGGCGCTGCTCGTTCACGGCGATAACGAAACCTTGCGCCGCATCGCCCAGGAAATCGTGATCACGCAGCGGCAGGAGATCGTGGCGATGCGGCTTGCCGTCGGCGAGCCCGCGCCGCCAACTGCCGCTCCGGGCACGGACGCGTCGCCTGCCACGGGAAATACACCCGCCGCCATCCACATGTCCCCCAACTCGATGAAGATGAAGTAGCATCCGGATGAAACATATTCGCCTCACCGTCGGTCTCCTGTCGAGTTTGTGGCTTGCGGCTTCCTGGCCGGCGCTGGCGGGGCAGGCGCCCGGCGCCGCCTCCGATCCGGATATTCCAGTCAGCCATCGTGACCGCGTTTATACCGCCGAGCAGTTTTCCAACACGGTGTCGGTGACCGATCCCGTCGACAACAGACTGGTCGGCGTGATCCGGCTCGGCGATCCGCAACCGGGAAATTTCAGCCCGCTCTACAAGGGGCAGGTGCTGGTCCACGGCATGGGTTTTTCCCCCGATCACGCCACGTTGGCGGTGGTCTCGATCGGTTCGAACTCGGTGACGTTCATCGATACCGCAACCAACGCGGTCAAGCACACCACCTATGTCGGACGCTCGCCGCATGAGGCGTTCTTCACGCCCGACGGCAAGGAGGTCTGGGTCACCGTGCGCGGCGAGGATTATATCGCGGTGCTCGACGGCAAGACTTTCGAGGAGAAGTCGCGGATCAAGGTGCCGGCGGGGCCGGGAATGCAGATCTTCTCGCCGGACGGCAAATACGGCTACGTCTGCTCGTCATTCAATCCGGAAACCGTGGCCATCACGGTCGCCGATCATCAGATCGTCGGCCATATCAAGCAGGACAGCCCGTTCTGTCCGAACATCGCCGCCACCCCCGACGGCAAGCAGGTCTGGATGACGCTGAAGGATACGGGGCGGACCATGGTGTTCGACGCCCGGCCGCCATTCGCGGTGCTGAAATCGTTCGAAACCGGGCCGATCAGCAATCACGTCAACTTTGCCGTCAACAGCAAGGGTACGTTCGCCTATGTGACGATCGGCGGCTTGAACCAGGTAAAAGTGTTCCGCACCGACGACTATTCGCAGGTCGCGACCATTCCGGTGGGAAAACTGCCGCACGGCATCTGGCCGTCCGGCGACGGCAGCCGGATCTATGTCGGCCTGGAAAATGCCGATGGGCTGACCGCGATCGACACGCTGACCAACAAGGTGATCGCGACCAGCGCGATCGGGCAGGCGCCGCAGGCCATTGTCTATGTTCCGAACGCGGTCCCCGACGGCGCGGGCACAGAAGGACTGCAGCCGCCCGGCGTCGCCGCCCGGGCCACCCATCTGGAACTCGGCACGATCGTGAATGGCAAACTCGCTTTCGGCGCGGAGAAGGCGCCGACCAGCGTCTCGTTGTTCGATCAGGGTTTGATCCAGGTGCTGCAGGCCGCCGTCACCGGGCTGCAGCCGAAACAGCCTTACCTGCTGGCGCTGGCGCAACGAGCCGACGGCGAGGGCACGCTGGAGCCGCTGGCGTCGTTCATGACCAATCCCGCGGGCTCGGCGATCGTCAATGCGACCGGCTCGATCCGCCAAGTGGTTCAGGGCGAGGACAGGATCCCGCGCCGCTATCTCGTCATCGCGCCGGGAACGGCGGCGGAGCCGGGCAAGCCGGTGCAACTGCAAATTCCCTGAATGGTTTTGGAGAGAATATCATGGCGGCGGACGGATTGATCACGCTTAAAAGCAGCCAGGGGCCGAAGCAGACCGTGGACCGCCTGGTCGCCGAGGTTGAGGCCAAGGGCCTCACGGTGTTCGCGCGGATCGATCATGCGGCGGGCGCCAGCGATGCGGGGCTGGCGTTGCGGCCGACCGAGCTTGTGATCTTCGGCAATGCCAAGGGTGGCACGCCGCTGATGCAGGCCAACCAGGCGATCGGGATCGATCTGCCGTTGAAGGCGTTGGTCTGGCAGGAAGCATCCGGCGACACCTGGCTGTCGTATAACGATCCGGCGTGGCTGGCGCAGCGGCATGGGGTGGGCAGCGAAGTCGAGGCGCCGGTCAAGGCCATGACGGCAATGTTGGGGGCGGTAACGCGGGCCGCAACATCCTAAAGAAAAGCAGGGGGGAGCATCAATGATCCGAGGCTACAGCGATCACGCCGCCAACGAGCGGACGTTTCTGGCGTGGGTGCGAACCGGCATCGCCGTGATCGCGTTCGGGTTCGTGGTCGAAAAGTTCAACCTGTTCCTGCGCACGATCGCGGGCTTCTCGGGGCAGGAGGCCGGGCGACGCATTTCGGTCGAGCAACTGTCCGGGCCGCTCGGCCGTTACGATGGACTCGCGCTCATCGTGGTCGGCATCGCATTGATCCTGTTCGCCGCCGGGCATTTCGTCCGCACCACGCGGCTGATCGACGATCAGGAAATGCACCCGGCCAGCAGCATCCGCGTGGAGCTGGCGCTCTCGGCCGTGCTGGGGCTGATCGTCGCGGTGCTCTGCGCCTATCTCGCGTTCGGATAATAAGACGAAAAAACGTCAACGCGGTCGTACCGGTGCGGTCGTCAGTGCCCGGCCGCTTCGTGCCCATCGGAATGCCCGTGCGCCCATCGCGCCTCGATCTCCTTGGTCTTCAGCGCCAGTTCGGTCGGCGTCAGGATGCCCTTGCGGAACAGGATGTTGGCAAAGGCCACGATCCAGCGCTCGTAGTAGCTCAACTTGCCGACCATCTCGGCGCCGAGAGCCTCGACGCCGCAGCGCTTCTCTTCGGTGTTGATGATCTTGTGATAATCCAGCACGTCGGCCAGCGCATGGCAGCGCTTTTCCCAGGGCTCCAGCTCGTGCTCGATGCGCTGGATCGGATCGGCGGGCAGGCCGCCGATGTCGTTCGGCAGTCGTTTTACCAGATTTTCGGTCTGGGTCATGGTGCGCTCCTCGCGGTCTGAAGGCTGACGGGAATCACGCCGATCATGGCATCCCGCGTGACCAAAGCGGCCAATTGTTCCTCATCATAATTTTCCGAACCCGCAGGTCGCATCGGCAGCACCAGGTAGCGCACCACGGCGGTAGAATCGCTGACGCGGACCTCGACATCATCGGGAATATGCGTGCCGAACTCGGCGAGCACCGCGCGCGGTTCGACGACGGCGCGGGCGCGGTAGGGCTTTAGTTTGTACCAGTCGGGCGGCAGCCCCAGCACCGGCCGCGGATAGCAGGAACACAGCGTGCAGACGATCAGATTGTGGACCTTCTCGGTGTTCTCCAGCACGATCAGTTGCGTGTCGTCGTAGAAGCTGATGCCGAGCTCCTCGCAGGCGGTGCGGCCATTGGCCAATAGCCTCGACTTGAAGGCCGGATCGACCCAGGCGCGCGCCACGACTTTGGCGCCGAGCGCCGGCGTGCGCGAGTCCAGCAATTCGATCTGGTGGCGGATTTCGTCGGCGCCGAACATTTTCTTCTCGATCAGCAATTCGCGGACAGCGGTCTCCATGATGTCATAGAAACCGGGCCGCTCGCTCTGGCTGATCTCGGCATGGGGATGATCATGGTCGTGATCGTGGTGGGTGGATTCGCTCATCTGAAATCCTCTTCAGGCCACAATTTTTTCCAGCCAGGTCTCGTATACTTCGATGTACAGCCCGTCGCGCGGTGATCCCGTATAGTGCGGCCAGATTTCCGTCATGGGAACAGCGACGCGATAGTAGTGCAATTTTGCGCCCGCGTTGCGGCCAAAACCTTCTTCCTCGTTGTCGAGCAGGACAGGTTCGATCACGGCCTCGACCTTGCCGGCCTTGCCACGCAGATAGATCGGAACCCGATAATGGCCGATTGGCGAGCGGTCCAAGATCCGGATGGCGTCGCCGGGCTGGAAGATCGGCTTTTCGCCGGGCGCATAGACCAGGCCAGTTGCCAACGACGGGACGGGCTTGCTCATTGAGTGCTCCATCGGGGGGCTCGCCGATCATGCCGGCAGCCTGGGCGGTCCTGCAATCAGCTTTCGGTATAATTGCTATTTGCCCTTGAAGTCCGGCTTGCGCTTTTCGTTGAAGGCATTGACGCCTTCGCGGCGATCGCTGGTCGGCACCATGCGATTGTACGCCTCGATCTCGAACGCCAGTCCGTCGGAAATCGACATGTCGACGCCGCGCCGGATCGACTGCTTGATCTGCCGGGTCGAGATCGGCGCGTTGCCGGCGATGGTTCGGACCGTCTCCATCACCCGTTCCATCAGCGCTTCCGGCTCGCACACTTCGTTGACGAGGCCCCAGCGCTCGCCTTGCTCGGCCGAAAACGGCTTGCCGGTCAGGATGATTTCGCTGGCGCGGCGGGTGCCCACCGCGCGGGCAAGGTTTTGCGTGCCGCCGGCGCCAGGCATGATGCCGAGCGTGACTTCGGTGAGGGCAAAGCGGGCGTGGCGCGCGGCATAGATGAAGTCGCAGGCCGCCGCGATCTCGCAGCCGCCGCCGACCGCGGCGCCGTTGACGGCCGCGATCACCGGCAACGGGCAGTTGATCAGGGCGCGCACCATCCGTTCGAAAATCGCGTGCTGCGCCTGCCATTGCTCGTCGGTCATGGTGCGGCGTTCGACCAGATCGCCGCCGGCGCAGAAGGCACGGTCGCCGGCTCCCGTGATCACGATGCAGCGCAACCCGTCCTGCTGGATCTGCAGGGTCTCGAACACCGCCATCAGGTCGAGGCCCATCTGCGTGTTCATGGCGTTGGCTGCCGCCGGACGGTTGATCCGGACCAGCAGCAGGTTTGGCTCCGGCCGCTCCAGTTGCAGGGTGGGGAATGGGCCGGCGAGGAAGTCAGTCATGTCCAGTTCCGTTCTTGCGATTATGTTCGCCGAGTTTTGGGGCGCGCCGCGCATTGCGGGGCCGCACGCCGTCAAAGGAAAGCGGGATCGAAACCAGCGCCAGATTGTCATCGCAGGTCACGGTCGCGTCGAGCGCCTTGGTCTGCGGGTGACGCGCGACGCCTTCGACCCCGAGCAGCGGCGAGTTGGGCACGCCAACCGCATCGAGCCGCTCGCCGAGTTCATCCATGCCGAATTTGGCAACGGCGTCGGCGACGATCGGAATGAGTCTTTCGCGGTTGATCACGCGTTGCGAATTGGTGAAATAGTCGGGATCGGTCACCAGATCCTTGCGGCCCAGCACGTCGCAGAATTTCCGGAACAGATTGTCGTTGCCGGCGGCGATCATCAGCCAGCCGTCCCTGGTCTGGAACGCCTGATAAGGCACGATTTCGGCGACGCCCGAGCCATAGGGCTTTCGAATATCGCCCGCGGCCTCGTAACCCGCCAGCGGAAGCGTCATCCAGGCCAAGCCGGTCTCGTACAGCGAGGTCGAAACCCGTGTGCCGTCGCCATGCTGCATCCGGGAAATGAACGCCGAAAGGAAGCCGAGCGCGGTCCACATGCCCGAACCCAGATCGACCAGCGAGATTCCGACCCGGACCGGCGGCCGGTCGCCTTCGCCGGTCACGCTCATGATCCCGGTGGACGCCTGCACCAGCGGATCGTAGCCGGGCTTTTGCGACATCGGCCCCTTGGCGCCGAACGCGCCGATGTCGCACCATATCAACGACGGCTTTGCTTTCCGGAACGACTCCGCGGACAAGTCGAACGCATCGAGGATGCCGGGCCGCAGATTCTGGATCACGCCATCGGCCTGATCGACGATCAGCCGGCGCAAAGCCGCGGCCTGATCGGCATCGGAAAAATCGATGGTGATGCTCTCCTTGCCGCGGTTGAGCGAAGCAAAGGCCGAAGAGGTGTCGCCCCAGAATGGCGGGCCCCATCCCCTCGCATAATCGCCGTGTCCGGGGTTTTCGACCTTGATCACGCGCGCGCCGAGGTCGGCGAGGATCAGTCCGGCATAGGGCGCCGCGACGCTGTGTCCGAGTTCGACGACAACGACGCCCTCGAGCGGTCTTGGATGTTTCATGCCCCGCCTTCCATTTTGCGCGGCAGACTAACAGCGGCGGCCTGCTCGTCAACTGGCCGGAACCGAACGGATCATTTGTTGGGTTGGTTTGTCCCGCGCGCGGCGTTGCCGTACAGATCGTGCATGAGCCCGATTCATGCCCACGCCGACGTGGCCTCCGCGCGCATCCAGGACGGAGCCGTTCGGGTCGGCCATCCCGGCCTGGTGATTGTCACGACGATTTTGGCCTCAGCTCTGGCGTTCGTCGATGGATCGGTCGTCAATGTCGCTCTGCCCGCGATCGGTACGAGCTTTCATGCCGACGCGGTCGGTCTGCAATGGGTCGTCAACGCTTATCTGCTGCCGCTCAGCGCGCTGCTGTTGCTGGGAGGCGCCGCCGGCGACCGGTTCGGCAGCCGGCGCCTTCTGATGATCGGGGTCGCCCTGTTCGGCGTGGCGTCGGTGTTGTGCGCGATGGCGCCGGACCTTGGCTGGTTGCTGGCGGCGCGCTTTATCCAGGGCATCAGCGCCGCGGTGCTGATGCCGAGCAGTCTTGCGATCCTGGGCCAGAGCTTTTCCGGCGAGGCCAAAGGCCGCGCGATCGGCATCTGGGCCGCGGCCGGAACCGCAGGCGCCGCGCTCGGTCCGGTGCTGGGCGGTTGGCTGATCGACGCCGGAAGCTGGCGGTTGATCTTTCTGATCAACGTGCCGCTCGCGGTCGCGGCGGTCGTGCTCGCGTGGCTTTATGTCGATGCCGACAACAATGACGGCTCGCGGCGGCTTGACGCGCTGGGATCTGTGCTCGCAACGGCGGGCCTTGGTCTTGCAACCTGGGCGTTGACGGAAGGATCAGGCCGAGGCTGGTCGGTGTCCGCGCTGGCCGCGTTGATCGCGGGAGGCCTGTTGCTTGTCGCGTTTTTGTTGGCCGAACGCCAACGCGGCGACAACGCGATGATGCCGCTGTCGCTGTTCACGTCGTCGGGCTTCGTTGGATTGACGCTGCTCACAGCGCTGCTTTATTCGGCGCTCGGCGGTCTTTTTGTGCTGTTGCCTTACGTGCTGATCGAAGCTTGCGGATACACGGCGATACAGGCCGGATCCGCTTTGCTGCCGTTGCCGGTCGTGATCGCGTTGGCTTCGCCGGCGGCAGGCTCCCTCGCGGGCAGGATCGGATCACGATGGCCGCTTGTGATCGGACCGATGATCGTCGCTGCGGGGCTCTTGCTCACGTTGCGGATCGGACCCGGTGCGAGCTATTGGTTGGGCGTGCTACCGGCCATGATCGTGATCGCGGTCGGGATGGCCGGTGCGGTCGCGCCGTTGACGACCGCGGTGCTGATGTCCGTCGACAGTCACCACGCGGGCGCCGCATCCGGCCTTAATAGCGCGGTCGCACGAACCGGCGGGCTGGTCGCCACCGCGCTGATCGGCACCGTGATGTCGGCGGCGGGACCCGCGCTCGTCGGCGCCTTTGGGGTGGCGGCAATGGTCGGCGCGGCACTCTGCGTTGGCGCATCGCTGAGCGCCTTCTTCCTGATTTCGCCGCGTTAACGATCGAACAGGCTTCGGTCAACGCAGATATGCTCATTCGCGTGTGCTCCCTGCGGGAATTGCGGTGGCGCTTGCGATCGAATATCGAAAGGATCGGAGTTCAGGGAAGGCCATTGGGCGATATGTATCCAGATCCGAAATCATCCTCGCAGAAGCTGTACGATCGCGCGCTGTCGAGCCTGCCGGGCGGCAATACCCGCACCACCGTGTTCATGAAGCCGTATCCGATCTATGCGGCGCGCGGCGAGGGCTGCCGGGTATTTGATGTCGACGGCAATGGCTATATCGACTGCATCAATAATTTCACCTCGCTGATCCACGGCCACGCCCACCCCGTGCTGATCGAAGCGGCGACACGGCAACTGGCGCTGGGTTCGGCGTTCGGCATGCCGACGGAGTCGGAGGTCGAACTGGCCGAATTGATCGCGGCGCGGCTGCCGTCGGTCGAGCAGGTCCGTTTCACCAATTCCGGCACCGAGGCGGTGATGATGGCGCTGAAGGCGGCCCGCGCGTTTACCGGCCGGCCGAAGATCGCCAAATGCGAGGGCGCCTATCACGGCTCCTACGACTATGCCGAGGTGAGCCTCGATCCATCGCCCGACACCTGGGGCCGCAATGCGCCGGTCTCTGTCGCCTATGCCAAGGGCACGCCCGACAAGGTGTTATCCGATGTGATTACGATTCCTTTCAACGATGCCGAGGCCGCCGTCAGCCTGATCCGCGAGCATGGCGCCGAACTCGCCTGCGTGCTGGTCGATCCGATGCCGAACCGCGCCGGGCTTGCGCCCGCCGACCAAAGCTATCTCGAAGCCCTGCGCAAGGTTACGCGCGAAGCCGGCGCGCTGCTGGTATTCGACGAAGTCATCACGTTCCGCGTTGGCTATCGCGGCGCGCAGGGCGTGTGGGGTATCGATCCCGACCTGACGACCTTGGGCAAGATTATCGGCGGCGGCTTTCCGGTCGGCGCGGTCGGCGGCCACACCGACATCATGGCGGTGTTCGATCCGCGCAGCGGCAAGCCGGCACTGCCGCATGGCGGGACGTTTTCCGCCAACCCGGTCACGATGCGCGCCGGGCTCGCCGCGATGGAGTTGCTCGACGAGGCGGCGTTCGCGCGGCTCGACAGGATCGGAGAAGCGGTCCGTTCCGGTATCGATGATGCCTTCCGCAAACACGGCGTGCCGGGCGGCACAGTGGGGCTCGGGTCGCTGCTAAAGGTACATTTCGCCGATCATCCGGTCCGCGATTACCGCTCGGCTTGGCTGACCGACGCAGAGACAAGGCGTCAGTCCGCGTTCCATCGCGCCTTGATCAACCGCGGCGTGCTCGCCGCCCCCAACGGATTGATGGCGCTGTCGACACCGATGTCGGATGCCGATATCGCGGCCATCGTCGCGGCGGCCTCCGATGCGCTCGCCGAAGTGTCCGCGATGAGTTGAAAGTTGAGAACCAGCATGACCGCCAAGATCGATCCCATCACCCGATCCGTCGTGCAGCACCGTCTCAGCTCCATCGTCAAGGAGATGGGTGAGGCGATGCTGCGCACGTCCTATTCGCAGATATTGAATTCCAGCCGCGATTTCTCGCTGGCGATCTGCGACACCCATGGGCGGCTGATCGCACAGGCCGACCATATCCCGGTGCATGTCGGCGCGCTGCCCTGGGCGACACTGGCGGTAGAAGAGCGCTTCAAGGATATCGCTCCCGGCGACGTCATCCTGCTCAACGATCCCTATCACGGCGGCAGTCATCTGCCAGATTTGACGGCGTTCGTGCCGTTCTTCGATGGCGACAAGCGGTTGTTGTGGACCATCGTGCGCGCCCATCAGAGCGACATCGGCGGCGCCACCCATGGCGCCTACAACCCATCGGCCACCGAGATCTATCAGGAAGGCCTGCGGGTGCCGCCGATCAAACTTTATGAGGCCGGAAAGCTCCGCGAAGACCTGCTCGACCTGATCGCGCTGAACATCCGCAATCCCCGCGAGTTTCGCGGCGACCTTGCGGCGATGGTCGGCGCGGCGCATCTCGGCGAACGCCGGCTAAAGCGGCTGTTCGGCGAATTCGGCGGTGAAGTGGTCGAGGCCGCGATGGAAACCATTCTCGATGCCGCCGAGCAGCAGGCCCGCGCCGTGGTTTCGACCTGGAAGGATGGCGTGTTTTATGGCGAAGCCTTCCTCGACGATGACGGCCACGGCCGCAGCGACATCAGGATCGCGGCCAAGGTGACAAAAAAGGGCAGCGACATCGAAGTCGACCTGTCCGACTGCGATCCGCAATCGACCAGCTTTGTCAATTCCTCGCATGCCAACATGCAGGCCGCGTGTGCAATGGCCTTTGCCTATCTGATCGACGCTGATATTCCCAAAAACTCCGGGGCGCTGCGCCCGCTCAAGGTGATCGCCAAACAGGGCACCGTGGTGTGGGCCGATCCCGGCCGCCCGGTGACGCTGTGCACCAGCCATCCCTCCAACGAGATCGTCGAGGCCATCGTGAAAGCGATGTCGGCCTCGTGCCCGGAGCGCGCGATGGCGGGCTGGAGCCGGCGCTTCCGCATCGCGATCCAGGGCGAGAATCCGCGCAACGGAAGGCAGTTTATCTGGCATCTGTTCCAGGCCCGCCCCGGCGGCGGCGCGTCGTCCGGCGGCGATGGCTATTCGTCGATCGGCGAATGGCACTCCGCCGGCGGCATCAAGTTCGGCAGCATCGAAGTCGCCGAGGTGCGCTTTCCGCTGTACTTCCGGCATCACGAATTCCGTGCCGGCTCCGGGGGCGACGGCCAGTTCCGCGGCGGGCTCGGCGTCTCGCTCGACCTGGTGATGGAGATCGAAAAACCCGCGCGCGGCAACACCGCGGGCGACGGCGTGCGCTACGGGCCGTGCGGCATGCTCGGCGGAAAGGACGGCGCGACGCATCGCTACCGCCTGCTGTCGGAAGGCCGCGAGCCGCGCGTGCTGCGCACCAAGGAAACCGGCATCGAGATCAGGCCGGGCGACTGCCTCGAAATACGTTCCTCGGGCGGCGGGGGGTGGGGACCACCCGCGAAGCGATCGGAGGCCGCACGTGAACATGACCGCGAAGAGGGCCTTGTCACGACCGGACGGGACGCCTGATGTTCACCATCGGAATTGACGTCGGCGGCACCTACACCGACCTGGTCGCGATCGACGACAACCGCAATGTCGTATTTGCCAAATCGCCATCGACGCCGGCGGACCAATCGATCGGCGTGATGGCGGGGCTGGAGGAACTGGCACGCCGGCTAAAAGTCTCGCGCGCGGAAATGCTCGCTGCGACCGACCGCGTGGTCCACGGCACCACAGTTGCGACCAACGCGCTGCTGGAGCAAAAGGGGGCTAAAGTTGCGCTGTTGACCACCGAAGGCCATCGCGACGTGATCGAAATGCGCGAGGGCCTCAAGGGCGACCGCTACGACTTGCGCACGCCGCCGCCCGCACCGCTGGTGCCGCGCAGCCGGCGTTTTGGCGTCAAGGAACGGATCAGGGCCAACGGTGAGGTCGCGGTTCCGCTCGATGATCGCTCGCTGGACGAGGCGATCGCCGCCATCAAAAAATCCGGCGCGACCTCGGTCGCGATCTGCTTTCTCCACGCCTATCTCAATCCCTCCCATGAAATCGCGGTTGCCGAGCGGCTGGCGCGCGAACTGCCCGAGGTCAGCGTGTCGCGCTCCAGCGATGTGCTGCCGCAGATCAAGGAATATGAGCGGGTCTCGACCACCATCGTGAACGCCTATGTCGGGCCGCTGGTGCGAAACTATCTGGTGACGCTGGAGCAGCGTCTTGCGGAAGCCGGCTTCAAAGGCAGCCTGTTCATCATCCTGTCGCATGGTGGCATGGCGCCGGTCGAGGAAGCCTCGCGGCTGGCCTCAGGCACCGTGCTGTCGGGGCCCGCAGGCGGGATCTCAGGTGGCCGGCGCTGCGCCGATATTCTCGGCATTCCCGATCTGGTGCCGTTCGACATGGGCGGCACCAGCACCGACATTTCGCTGATCGCGGACGGGCAGGCGTCGCTGTCGGCAGACGGCACGCTGGCCGGGCAGCGCATTGCGCTGCGTAGCCTCGACATCATCAGCATCGCGGCGGGCGGCGGCTCGATCGCCAGCGTCGATGCCGGCGGCACGCTCCAGGTCGGACCGCACAGCGCGGGCTCGGTGCCGGGACCGGCCTGTTACGGCAATGGCGGCGAGGCCGCGACCGTGACCGACGCCAATGTCGTGCTCGGCTATCTCGACGCCGGGGCTTTCATGGGCGGACAGCGCCCGCTCGATGCGCATGCGGCCGACGTCGCGGTCGGGAAGGTGGCTGCTTCGCTCGGGCTGTCACTGCAGCAGGCCGCCGCCGGCATCTATCGCATCATCAACCTGAAGATGGCCGACGGCATCCGGCTGATGACGTTGCGGCGCGGTGTCGACCCCAGGCGCTTTGCGATGCTGAGCTTTGGCGGCGCGGCCGGTGCGCACGCGGTCGAAGTCGCGCGCGAACTGGAGATCAAGCGCATCATCGTGCCGACCGCGGCCTCGGTGTTGTCGGCGTGGGGCATGCTGACCTGCGACCTGCGCTACGAACTGAGCCGGACCCATTACGGCGCAGGAAAGCGTATCTCGCCGGGCGAGGTGCGCGAGATATTCGCCGCGCTGGAACAACAGACGACAAGCAGGCTGCGCGGCTGGTTCAATGGGCCGGTCGCGGTCGAACGCTCCGCCGAGATGCGCTATGGCGAGCAGATCTTCGAGATCGACGTCGGGCTCGACGGTCTCGACTGGAACGATGCGGCTTTGGTCGACCGGATTGAGGATCGCTTTCATCGCCGCCACGAGGAGCTCTATACCTACGCTTCCCGGGACCAGGAGGTGGTGTTCGTCAATGCCCGCGTTGCGGCGGTGGGTGAGGTCGCAGGGATCAGCGAAGCGGCAAAACCCGCGCCCTCGGTCGCCGCCGGTACGCCGCGCGCAAAACGCCGGGCGTTCTTCGGCGGGTGGATCGACGTGCCGGTCTATGCCATGGACGCGCTGCAACCCGGTCACGCCTTTGCCGGCCCGGCGATCGTCGAGGCCGAGACCACGACGGTCGTGATCGGCGCAAAGGACCGGCTGTCGGTCAATGCGCTGGGCTGGCTCGATATCGCGGTCGGTTAAGAACTCCCAGCGGCGACGATCGAACTGGCTTCGACGGCAGCCTCGATCGCCGGCCGATTGATCTGGTTTGCGAGGCCGATACAGACTATGCGCCCTGGGCCTTCGATCCAGTCGGGCGCGGGCTCGATCAGCGCCCGCCGGCCGACCACATGCAACGTGGCGAAAGTGCCGTCGAAGCGGCGCACAAAACCTTTGGCGCGCAGCAGGCCGCAATCCATTGCCGCAAGCGCGGCGGCCAGCCGCTCCGGATCGCGCGGTGCGTCGATCTCGAAGCTCAGGGTTTCGTAATCGGCGATGTGCTGGCGTCCGGAGCGCGGCGTGAGCCTGGTATCGCCTTGTCGCGGCGTATGTTGCCCGACGATGATTTCAAGCGGAATGTCAGCGTTTTCAGCGGGAACGATACTGGCGCGCGGTGCGGTCGCGCCGAGCCAGCGCGAAACGTCGGAAAACCGTTCGGGTGACACCAGGTCGGCTTTGTTCAACAGGATGATGTCGGCATGCGCAAGCTGCGCCAGCACGGTGTCGCCCATATAGCGATCGCGGGCGCGCGCCTCGATGGTTTCGGCGTCCGCCAGCACGATCACGCCATCGAGCGCGAGGTCCGGCAGCAGCGAGAGCGATTGCACGATCGAAGCCGGCAACGCCACGCCTGAGGTCTCGATCAGCAGATGGTCGATGGTGTCACGGCGGTCTTTCAGTTCGATCAACGCCGCGAGCAGATCGCTGCCAAAGCTGCAGCAGATGCAGCCGCCGGAAAGGCTGATCAGATTGCCCTCGCGCGCCACGATCAGGTCGGCATCGATGGGCAGTTCGCCGAATTCGTTGACCAGCACGGCGAGGCGACGACCGTCGGCGTTGCGCAGGAGATGATTGACCAGCGTGGTCTTGCCGGCGCCGAGATAGCCGCCGATCAGCGTGACCGGGATCGTGCCGCTCATATCGTCTCGGCGGCGAAGATGCGGCCGCCCTGCACGGTGCCCCAGATTCGGACATCCCTGAGCTTGTCGCCGCCGATCTCGGTCGGATCGTCCTCCAGCACCGCAAAATCGGCGGCCTTGCCGACTTCGATCGAGCCGACCTCGCTGTCGAGTCCGAGTGTGTAGGCCGCGCCAAGCGTGATGGTGCGTAGTGCGTCTGCGACCGAAATGCGTTCCTCGGTTCCGAGAATGCGGCCGCTGGCGGTCTGGCGATTGACCGCGCACCAGGCGGTGAACAGCGGCCCGAGCGGTGTCACCGGCGCGTCGGAATGGATCGCCAGCGGTACGCCGTTGGCGAGCGCGGTGGCGCAGGCATTCATGCGCTCGGCGCGCTCCGGCCCGACGGTCAGGGCGTAATGCTGGTCGCCCCAGTAGAAATGATGATTGGGAAACAGGTTCACGCACATGCCGAGCGCCTTCATGCGGCGGAATTGCGCGGCGTTGGCAAGTTGGCAATGTTGCAGTGTGAAACGATGGTCGGGCGAGGGGTTTTTGCGCAGCGCCTGCGTCAGCGTGTCCAGTACCAGTTCGGTGGCCTCGTCGCCGTTGGTGTGGCTGTGAACGCGGACGCCGGCGGCCAGCGCGCGATCAAAGATCTCGCGCAATTGTTCCGGCGCGACGTACCATAGGCCGTTCGGCGCGCCGTTGTAATAGCCGGGCGCTCGCAGTCGCGCCGAAAATCCCTGGATCGAGCCGTCGACCACGATCTTGATCATGCCGAGCCGCAGCCGGTCGGTGCTGAGTTTTCCCAGTTCGACCACGCGTTCGACCAGTTCGGCCGGGCTGATCTCGCGCGCGACCCGCAGCGAGACGATGCGGGCGGGGAATTGCGCTTCGCCGGTGACCCGCAGCATCATCTCGACGGCGGGCTGCGGCAACAGATTGGCGAGATCGGCGGCAGTGGTGACGCCCTTGCGCACGCAGAGCCGCGCGAAGTCGCGCAAGCCCGGTTCATCGGCGGCCAGCAAGGCGCGGTCGAACCCGACATGCGGGCCGAGCGGCGTCATGGCGTCCGGTCCCTTGATCTCGCCGGTCGGCAGGCCGTCGTCGCCGAGCGGGATGCCGGGATGGTTGATGCCCTTGCGCAGCAGGCCCGCCAGCTCCAGCGCCCTGCTGTTGACGTTCATGATGTGCAAGCTGGCATGCATGATCGCGATAGGGCGCGCGTCGGAGATCTGGTCGAGATCCTGCCGGGTCATGCGGCGTTTGTCGAAATAGATCGGGTCGAGCGACCAGCCGGTCAGCGGCTGTCTGGAATCGTAGAGCTTGGCGTTGGCGACGCGCAGCCGCGCCACGACCTCGTCGATCGACTTCACGCCCGGCCACACCGTGCCGCCGGGATCGGTGCGATCGAAATAGCCGCAATAGACAAAGCGCCACAGCACGCCCTCGGCGACATGGCTGTGCCCCTCGACCAGTCCGGGCATCAGCACCTTGTCGGCAAAGGTTCGGTCGATTTTGTGCTTGCCCCAGCCGGTTAGCTCGTCGAGTAAGCCTGCGCCGAGGATCCGGCCGCCGCGCACCGCGACATGGGTCGCGAGCGGCCTGGCCGGATTCATCGTGACGATTTTACGCGCCTGGTAGATCGTGATCATGTCGCACCAAGGTTGGATAGGGTCGGATCGCCCAGCGGATGTTCAGGCCGGATGCTCAGACATGCACGGGGGCGCGAACGCGGCCGGCATTGCCGAACACGCGAAGATAGCGCTCGACCTCCGCCTCGTTGCCGGTGGCCTTTTCCGGATTGTCCGAGAGCTTTACGGCGGGATGGCCGTCGACCGACGTCACCTTGCAGACGATCGAGATCGGATCGAGATCGGCCGATCCGTCCGGCGCGCAGCCGACGAAATCATTGGTGAGGTTGGTGCCCCAGCCGAAACTGACGCGAACTTTTCCGGCGAAGTGATGGTAGGCCTGCTCGATCGAATCGACGTCCATGCCGTCGGAAAACACCAAAAGCTTTTCCCTGGGATCCTTACCCTTCTGCTTCCACCACCGGATGATCTCCTCGCCCGCGGAGATCGTCGGCGCGCTGTCGGGCCGAAAACCGGTCCAGTCCGCGACCCATTCCGGCGCGTCGCGCAGGAACGAGGTGGTGCCGAAAGCGTCGGGTAGCGCGATCAAAAGGTTGCCGCCATAGGTGTGGCGCCACTGGTCGAGGATCCGATACGGCGCCCAGCGCAATTCCTCGTCGTCGCGCGCCAATGCGGCCGCCACCATCGGCAATTCATGCGCGTTGGTGCCGATCGCCTCGAGATCGTTGTCCATCGCCAGCAGCACGTTGGAGGTGCCGGTGAAGCAGGAGCCGAGGCCTTCCTTGACCGCCTCGACGCACCAGCGCTGCCACAGAAAACCGTGGCGGCGCCTTGTGCCGAAATCGGACAGCCGCAAGCCCTCGAGCTTGCGCAGCCGCTCGACCTTGGCCCACAGCTTGGCCTTGGCGCGGGCGTAGAGCACGTCGAGCACGAAGCGTCCCTGTCCCTTGGTCACCCGGCGCGAACGCAACTCGTTGAGAATGGCAAGCGCCGGAATCTCCCACATCGTGGTCTGGCTCCACGGACCGTGGAAATGCAGTTCATACTGCCCGTCGACCTTGCGCAATTCGTATTCGGGCAGCCGGAAATTGGCCAGCCAGTTGATGAAGTCGGGCGAGAACATCTGGGTCTTGCCGTAGAAGGTATTGCCGGCGAGCCAGATCAGCTCCTTCTTGCTGAAGCGGATCGAGCGGGCGTGGTCGAGCTGGGCGCGCAACTCGCTTTCGTCGATCACCTCGGCAAGCCTGACATGACGGCTGCGATTGATGACCGAAAAGGTGGTGCGGGTGTCCGGATAGAATTCCCGGATCATCTGCAGCATCAACAGCTTGTAGAAATCGGTATCGAGCAGGCTGCGCACGATCGGATCGAGCCGAAAGCCGTGATTATAGGTCCGGGTCGCAATATCGGTGACTGTCATGGGGCAAGCCTATCCTGCCCAAAAGCGTGCAGCTAGGGCCGTTTCGGCAGGACTGTGCTGAAAATGATGAGATAAATCAGTTGGCGGCCGCATGCCTGATACGGCCGATGGCCGCTTCCAGATCGGCCCATGGCGGCTTGCCGGGGGCGAACTGGCCGCGCAAATACGCGACCAACTCCGCCACCTGGCCGTCTGACAGACTGTCGCCAAAGGCCGGCATGTAGCCGAGGTCGCTGGATGCGGGCGAGGCGATGCCGTGCAGGATGACCTGGATCAGATTGTCGGGGATGGTGCTGTGCAGATTGCTGTTCAGCGCCAGCGACGGCCGGCTGCCGAACAATGGTGCACCGCCCACTTCATGGCAGACCGCGCACGCGCCCTGGTAGAGGCGGGCGCCGGCAGAGGCGGCGGTTAGCGTTCGGTTGCTAGTAGCAGCCTCGAGCTGCGAGGCGAGCGCGTGCTGTGCCGGCTGATCGATGGCGTTCGGGTTGAACGAGGCGAGATAGACCGCCATCGCGCGGATGTCCTGGTCCGGCAACGCTGCGAGTTCCTTCACCACTTGCGCCATCGGTCCGGCGGCGACGCCATGAAAGCGGGATTCGCCCGAGCGCAGATAGGCGAACAGTTCGTCCTCGCTCCAGGGGGTCGGCGCTGATGACAGCGAGGTCAGCGGCGGCGCTTCCCAGCCCTCAGCGAGGCCACCGGCGAGATATGCGCTTTGCCTTTCCGCGCCGAATGCATTGCGTGGCGAATGGCAGGCGCCGCAATGGCCGAGACCTTCGACCAGATAGGCGCCGCGATTCCAAATCACCGATCTGCTCGCGTCAGGGTGAAACGTCTCGGCGTCGTGGAACAGCGCGTTCCAGCCGGCCAGCAGCGGACGCACATTGAACGGAAACTTTAGTGCGGTTTGCGGCGTCTCGGCGCGAACCGGCGCTTGCGCCATCAGGAACGCGTAGAGCGCCTGCAGGTCGGCGTCCGTGGTTTTGGCAAAATGATTGTACGGAAAGGCCGGATAAAGATGCCGGCCGTCGCGATGGATGCCCTCGCGCATCGCGCGCTCAAACGCCGGATAGGACCACGCGCCGATGCCGGTTTCGACATCGGGCGTGATGTTGGTCGTGGTGATGATGCCGAACGGGGTCTCCAGCGGCCGGCCGCCGGCATTGAGGAGGCCGCCTGTGGCCGTGTGGCAGACCGCGCAATCGCCGAGCGCGGCGAGCTGTTGCCCGCGCGCGATCGTCGCCGCCGAAAACACCGACGGGTCCGGCCGCGCGACCGGCGCGATCGCGCGCCATGGCAGCACGGCCGCGCCGATGCCGACCACCGCTGCGCATAATGCCGCGACGCCGGCAACGACGCCGCGCCGTCGCGCGAACGGATTTTTCCATCTATCGGATGGCGCCGCAGGCTGGAGCGAGCGCGACGGCAACGCGCCGGCTATCGGCTGACCCTCGCCGCGCAATCCGCGCAAAATCCGCTCCGGGGTGAACGGCGGTTCGCGAAACCGCACCCCGGTCGCATCGAAGATCGCGTTCGCAATTGCCGCTGCGCTCGGGACCGACGCGGACTCGCCGACGCCGAGCGGCGGCTGATCCTGCCGCGGCAGCATCAGTACGTCGATCTTGGGCAGGTCAGGGAATTTGATGATGGGGTAGGCGCCCCATTCGCGGCTGGTCACTGAATTGCGGTCGAACGAGACCTGTTCCATCAGCGCGCGGCTGGTCGACTGGATCACATTGCCATGGATCTGGTGGCGGACGCCGTCCGGATTGATCATCAGGCCGGAATCCTGTCCGGCCACCACGCGCGTGACGCTGACGTCGCCGGTCGCGGTGTTGACGGCGACGTCGGCGACCCAGGCCGACCATGCCGCGCCAAAACCCGGAAACTTGCTGTGCACATAGAGCGCATAGGCAAAGCCGCGCCCGCGCACGATGTCGCCTTCGGCCTCGGGCGGTTGCCAGACCGGGCGCGGCTGCCATCCGGCGCGCTCGGCGACCGCGTTGACGAGATCGACCGCGCGCGGGTCTTTCAAATAGCGCAGCCGGTATTCAATGGGATCGATGCCGGCTTCGGTGGCGAGTTCGTCGATATAGGATTCATGCGCGAACGTGTTGGGCAGCGCCGAGACGCCGCGCAGCCATGAGGCGCGCACGATCGGCGGCATGTCATGCGCGACGACGCGCATATGCTCGTAATCGTAGGGCGGGATCGCGGTGCGGTCGCCCATCTCGAACACCGCAGGATCAGGCGCGAGCTTGCCGGTCAGCAGCAGCGCCAGCGTGGGCGCGCCGTTCGAGGGATAGCGCGTGGAAAAGTCGTAGCCCGCGACGCTGCCGTCCGCGTTCAATCCGCCGCGGACATCCATCAATTGCGCGGTGCCTTTGGGTTCCCAGGCGTGTTCCTGTTCCCGGGTCAATTGCACGCGCACGGGGCGGCCGACCGCGCGCGACAGCAACAGCGCATCGGCGGTGACATCATCAGCGCAGTTGCGGCCGTAGCAGCCGGCCGCTTCCATCCGGATCACCTCGATCTCGGATTCGCTCCGGTCCATCAGCAACGCGAGGTCGGCGCGCAGCACATGCGGGTTCTGCGTGCCCGACCACACCCGAATGCCTTGGTCGCCAACGTCCGCGACCGCACAGGACGGCCCGATCGAACCGTGCATCTGGTAGGGCCAGACGTACGTCCGCTGCATCGGTTTTGCCGCGTCCGCGATCGCACTGTCGACATCGCCCTTGTCGATCAGGGTTCGCGGTGTCGATGGGTTGGCGCGTAGCGCGGTCTCGATATCGCCGAGATCGGGCAGGGTAGGCGTCGGCTTCCAGCTCACCTTGAGCTGGCTTGCGGCCTTGATAGCGTTTTCCTCGCGCTCGGCAACGACGCCAATAAAATCGCCGATCCTGACAACCGCGACCATTCCCGGAATATGCCGCACCGACGTCTCATCGACCGCGATCAGGCTGGTGCCGACAAAATCGCCGGCATCGACGCCGGCATAGGGCGGACGCACCACGCGGCCGTGCAGCATGCCGGGCACGCGCACGTCATGGACATAGACCAGTTCGCCGGCGGCTTTTGCCGGAAGATCGACCCGTGGCACCGATTGCCCGACGATGCTGTAGGCATCGACCGCTTTGACAGCGACATCATCGGCAAGTTCAAGCCGGATGGTTTCGCCTGATATCAGTTCGCCATAGCTGACACTGCGATTGTCGTGGCCGCGGATCAGGCCGTCTTCGATGACGAGATCATCGGCTGATCGTTCGAGCCGTTCGGCCGCGCGCGCGAGCAGGAAATGCCGCGCCTGCGCTGCCGCCTTGCGCAGCGGCACCGCCGTGATCTGGATGGTTTCGCTGGCGATGGTCGGGCCTTGATTTGGCACGCGCGTGGTGTCGCCGAGCACCACGATGATTCGGGCAAAGGACACGTCGAGTTCTTCGGCGACGATCTGCCCCAGCGCGGTGCGGATACCAGTGCCGAGATCGACATGGCCGTTATAGGCGGTGACCCCGCCATCCGCCGTTATCTTGATGAATGGCTCGTATCCGCCACTGCCGCCCGGGCGGACGACCGACAATATTCCTTGCGGATGATTTGCGGAATCGCCCGGTGCAGCCATCAGCCGCCGACCTCCGCGACATGACCTGCGGCGCGCATCGCCGCGCGCATGATCTCGACATGCGCGCCGCAGCGGCACAGATTGTGGCGCAAGGCTTCGCGTATCTCGTCTTCGGAGGGATGAGCCGTCCGCGCCAGCAACGCCTTGGTGCTGATGATCATGCCGTTGAGGCAGTAGCCGCATTGCGCGGCATTCTCCTGGATGAAGGCAGCCTGCACGGGATCGGGATGTTCCCGGGAGCCAAGGCCTTCGAGCGTCGTTACCTCTCGGCCGGCGCAGCCTTCGATCGGGATCGCGCAAGCGCGCGCCGCGATGCCGTCGATCAGCACCGCGCAGGCGCCGCATTCGCCGAGGCCGCAGCCGTATTTCGGGCCGTTCAATGCGAGGTCGTTGCGCAGGACATAGAGCAGCGCCGTATCGGGAGCGGCATCGACCTCGTGGATCCCGCCGTTGACGTTCAGGCGCATCGCGGTTCTGCCCCTCAGCTCCGGTGGTTACGCGGACGAAAGGATACCGTTTGTGTACAAACGTGTAAGCCGCGCATCCCGCGCTGCAATGCGTTGCCCATGTTATGAACAAAGGGCTTGAGCAAATGCGTTATTGTTCGGCAGCGGCTATTTTTCCGCCGCGGGCCCGCTTGACAGGTTTCGGCGCCGCGCGCAGGATCGTTCGTATACGAACAAATGCCCCGGTGGCCTGGCCCCACAGGGGTGGAAGCCGCCCTGACAGAGTAGGCTTGTTCATGAGCGATGCAACGGCTGCGGCCGCTGGCGACAAGATCCGCTGCGATGCCTGTCCGGTGATGTGCTACATCAAGCCGGGCGCGGCGGGCGCCTGCGATCGCTACGCCAATCACGACGGACAATTGGTGCGCGTCGATCCGCATATCGTGCTGGAGCGAACGGTATCCCATGGCGGCCGGCTGGTGCCGTTCCAGGCCGTCGGCGACTGGGACGGCACGCTGGTGCACGAGCCAAAGATGTTCGTCACCGCGATCGGCGCCGGCACCACCTATCCCGATTACAAACCGGCGCCCTTCATCGTGTCGTCGGAGGTCGACGGCGTCGACATGGTCACCGTGGTGACCGAGGGCATCTTCAGCTATTGCGGCGTCAAGGTGAAGATCGACACCGACCGCTATCTCGGTCCGGAGACGGCGATCGTTCGCGCCGAGGGCGAGGCGATCGGTCACGTCACCACAAGCGAATATGGCTCGCAGATGCTGTCGCTCGGCGGCGTGCATCATCTGACCGGCGGTTCCAAGAAAGAGGGCCGCGTCACCTGCGACGCGCTGATGGATCTCAGCAATTGCAAGCCGGTCGAACTCACCATCGATGGCGGCGCCACCGTGGTAGTGCAGGCCGGCTATCCCCCTGTCGTCAACGGCGTTGCCGAAGAACGCATGAGAGTGGGTTGCGGCTCGGCGACGATCGGCATGTTCGCCAAGCAATGGCACGGCAAGGTCGATGAAGTCGTCGTGGTGGACGATCACATCACCGGCGTGCTCAGCGAGCACCAGGCCGGCAAGCTGCTCGACATTCCCGACACCGGCATCAAGATGAAGGGACGGCGCTCGACGCCGGGCCGTTATTTCCAGGTCGCCGAGCCCGGCACCGGCTGGGGCGGCACCATGATATCCGATCCGTTGTCGGTGCTGGGCCCGTTCGACCCCAAAACCGCGCGACCGGGCATGACCATGCTGATGGTCTCCACGACAGGCGAACACGCGGCCTATTACGAGCTCGACGGAGGCTTGCGTCCGGTCGAAAAGCCGATGCCTTCCGACCTCCAATTCTCCGTCGAGCGGATCAAGGAAAATTGCGAGCCGGCGTTGTGCACGGTGCTGTTCATGGGCGGGGCGGGCGGCTCGCTGCGATCCGGCGTCACCGAAAATCCGGTGCGGTTGACGCGGTCGGTCAAGGACGCACTGACGCGGGTCACCAGCGGCGGCGCGCCGGTTTATGTCTGGCCCGGCGGCGGCATCACCTTCATGGTCGATGTGACGCAGGTGCCGGCGGGCGCGTTCGGCTATGTGCCGACGCCGGCGTTGGTGGCGCCGATCGAGTTCACATTGAAATTGTCGGACTATGCCGCGCTCGGCGGCCACATGGATTATGTCCGGCCGCTGGCGTCGCTCAAGGACGCTGAATTCCGCCCGATGATCACACCGGGCCGGCGCTCATGAATCGCCTCCCGCAAATCGCCTGGCTTGCGGACGGCAAGCGGCTGCATTTGCAGGACGGCCCGATCGATTTGATCGTCGAGTGCGAGGGCAGGGCTGTCGATATGCGCCGCGCTTATGAGGCGGCGGTGGTGCGTTTCACCGGATTGCTCGACGAACTCTGCGCGGAACTGACAAAACTGCGTCGCGCCGCCGATCTGCAGCACAGCGCGCTCAAGGGCGTCGTGGCGCGGCGGATGCATGCGGCGGTCGCGCCATTCGCCGCCGACCATTTCATCACGCCGATGGCCGCGGTGGCCGGTTCGGTGGCTGAGGAAATTCTGGGCACGATGCTGTGTGCCGCGCCGCTTGCGCGCGCCTATGTCAACAATGGCGGTGATATCGCGCTGCATCTTGAAGAGCGCAAACGATTTTCGATCGGCCTGATGGACCGCCCCGATCGCCTCGGCGTGGTGCGAACGCTGGTGATCGATGCCGAGGACACCGCGCGGGGCATTGCCACTAGCGGACGTCATGGCCGCAGTTTTTCGCTCGGCATTGCCGATGCCGTGACGGTGCTGGCGCGGACCGCGTCGCAGGCCGATGCGGCCGCGACCATCATTGCCAACGCGGTCGATCTGCCCGGCCATCCTGCCATTGTCCGCTCCCCCGCCAATGAGTTGCAGCCCGACAGCGACCTCGGGGCGCGGCTTGTCACACGGGAAGTCGGCGAATTGTCCTATGCCGAGGTCGCGCACGCGCTGGAGGCCGGCGCCGACTGCGCGCGGAACTTGCTGGCGGCGGGCTTGATCGAGTGGGCCATTCTGCGCCTCAAGGGCGAAACCGTCGAAATCGGAACAAGTCGAATGGAACGCAGGGCAACGCACCTTTTTGATGAGCGCGCGGCCTTCGAAAATGATGCATGCTTGGCGAGCTGACGAGGGAAGGCAGACGGCGATGAGCGCGATCATTCGCAAGATTGTCACGGTGGTGGAAGAGACCCATCTGGAAATGGGGCAGACGGTATCACCGCCGACCCGGCGCGCCGCGGCGATTGCCGTGATCGAGAACCCGTTTGCCGGCCGCTATGTCGAGGATCTCTCGCCGCTGATCGCGATCGGCGAGGAACTCGGCGAATTGCTGTCGAAGCGCGCGGTGGCCGCGCTCGGCATCGACGGCGCGAAGGCGCAGAGTTACGGCAAGGCCGCCGCAGTCGGCGAGAACGGCGAACTCGAACATGCCGCCGCTATCCTGCATCCCAAGATGGGTACGCCGGTCCGAAAAGTGCTGAGCAAGGGCGCGGCCCTGATCCCGTCGTCGAAGAAGCGCAGCGGACCCGGCACCACGCTCGACATTCCGCTCGGCCACAAGGATGCGGCCTTCGTGCGCAGCCATTTCGACGGCATGGAGGTGCAGATCAACGATGCGCCCCGCGCCAACGAGATCATGGTCGCGGTCGCGGTCACCGACAGCGGCCGGCCGCTGCCGCGGGTCGGCGGATTGACGGTGAAAGAGATCACGGGCGAGGACGGTCTGCGTTAGTTTTGGGTCGACGTTGGTTTTTTCAACATTGGAGGCGTGAGGATGCGACGGAGCGGATATCTTCTGGGAGCGGGACTGGCGATCGTTGTTTCCGGCATGGCCAATTCCGCCATGGCGCAGCAGGGTGAAATCAAGATCGGCGAGATCAACAGCTACTCGCTGTTGCCGGCGTTCACCGATCCCTATCGCAAGGGCTGGCAGCTCGCGGTCGAGGAAGTCAATGCGGCCGGCGGCATCAACGGCAAGAAGCTGGTGGTGATCTCCAAGGATGACAGCGGCAAGCCCGCCGACGCGCAGACCGCCGCCAACGAACTGGTGTCGAGCGAGAACGTGGCGATGCTGACCGGCACCTTTCTGTCCAACATCGGCCTCGCCGTCAGCGACTTTGCCAAGGAGAAGAAGGTATTCTTCCTGGCCGCGGAGCCTCTGACCGACGCCATCACCTGGTCGAAGGGCAACCGTTATACCTTCCGGCTGCGGCCTTCGAACTACATGCAGGCGGCGATGCTGGCGGAGGCGGCGGCGAAACTGCCGGCCAAGCGCTGGGCCACGATCGCGCCGAATTATGAATACGGCCAGTCCGCCGTCGCGGTGTTCAAGAAGCTGATGTCGGAGAAGCGGCCCGATATCGTCTGGGTCGACGAACAGTGGCCTCCGTTCGGCAAGATCGACGCCGGCCCGGTGGTGCAGGCGCTCGCCGCCGCCAAGCCGGACGCGATCCTTAACGTCACCTTCGGCGCCGACCTCGTCAAATTCGTGCGCGAAGGCAACACCCGCGGCCTGTTCAGGGATCGCACCGTGGTCAGCTTCCTGACCGGCGAGCCGGAATATCTCGATCCGCTCAAGGACGAGACGCCGGAGGGCTGGATCGTCACCGGCTATCCCTGGTACAGCATCAAGACGCCGGAACATGACGCGTTCCTGAAGGCGTATCAGGCCAAGTACAACGACTATCCGCGGCTCGGCTCGATCGTCGGTTACGAGACCATCAAGTCGGCCGCTGCGATCCTGACCAAGGCGAACTCGACCGATCCGGAAAAACTGATCGCTGCCGCCGAGGGCATAGCGGTGCCGTCGCCGTTCGGCGAGATCACCTTCCGCAAGATCGACCATCAATCGACGCTCGGCGCCTACATCGGCAAGACCGCCCTGAAGGACGGCAAGGGCATCATGGTCGACACCGCCTATCGCAAGGGCTCCGACTATCTGCCCAGCGACGCCGAAGTCGAGAAGCTGCGCCCGAAGGAGTGACCTCTCCCTCGCCCCGCACTTGCAGGGAGAGGGTCGGGGTGAGGGGCTCTTGCCGCACATGCTGCGCGAGTTGATCGTTCGGTACCCCCTCACCCGGATCGCATCTGCGATGCGATCCGACCTCTCCCCGCAAGCGGGGCGAGGTTGAGAAAGCAAGACGTCATCCTGAGGAGGCGCGAAGCGCCGTCTCGAAGGATGATGCCAGTACGGTGGGTTAGCCCAACGGGTCCGCGCGAAGCGCGGCCCGATGACAGGCTCCGGCGCAACCCACCACTTCGTACACGGATCGGTGGGTTACGCTTCGCTAACCCACCCTACGGACTAACCCGGACCGCCGATGGCCTTTTATGTCGTTCAGTTCCTGACAGGGTTGGCCAGCGCGGCGTCGCTGTTTCTGGTCGCCTCCGGGCTGTCGATCATCTTCGGCGTGACGCGGATCGTCAATTTCGCCCATGGCGCGTTCTACATGCTCGGCGCCTATGTCGCGTTCACGCTGACCGAGCGGTTTTCCGGCGCGCTCGGTTTCTGGGGCGGCATCGTGCTGGCCGCGCTGGTCGTTGCTGTCATCGGCGTATTGGTGGAAATGCTGCTGTTGCGGCGGATCTATCACGCGCCGGAATTGTTCCAGCTGCTGGCGACGTTCGGCCTCACCCTGATGGTCGAAGACCTCGTGGTGCTGATCTGGGGCCCGAGCGACCAGCTCGGCCGCCGCGCGCCGGGCTTCAAGGGCGCGGTGGATTTCTTCGGCCAGAACGTTCCGAGCTACGACCTGTTCCTGATCGTGCTCGGCCCGGTCGTGCTCGGCGTGCTCTGGCTGTTGTTCCAGCGCACCCGCTGGGGCGTGCTGGTCCGCGCCGCGACCCAGGACCGCGACATGGTGGCGGCGCTCGGCGTCAACCAGAAATGGCTGTTCACCAGCGTGTTCGCGGTCGGGGTTTTTCTCGCCGCGCTCGGCGGCGCGCTGCAGATCCCGCGCGACGCGGTCAATCACGCGATGGATTTGCGGATCATCGTCGACGTCTTTGTCGTTGTCGTGATCGGCGGCCTCGGCAGCATCATCGGCGCCTTTGTCGCGGCCGTGCTGGTCTCTGAACTCAATGCGTTCGGCATCCTGATTTTTCCGAAGATCTCCATCATCCTGGTGTTTCTGGTGATGGCTGTGGTGCTGATCGTGCGGCCCTGGGGCCTGTTCGGCAAGCAGGAGGCCGCCGCGCGCCGCACGCCGGGGCTTACCGTCAATCCCTGGCGTCCTCTGACATCAGGCGAACGCTGGGTCGCGATGGCGGCGTTGGCCATTGCGGCGATGTTGCCGCTGTTCGGCGGCAATTACGCACTTAACGTCGCCTCCGAAATCGCGATCTTCGCGATCTTTGCCGCCAGCCTGCATTTCCTGATGGCGGTCGGCGGGCTGGCTTCGTTCGGTCATGCGGCGTATTTCGGGCTCGGCGCCTATGGCGTGGCGCTGCTCGCCAAGATGGCAGGCTTGCCGATGATCGCATGCCTGCTGATCGGCCCGCTGCTCGGCTGTTTCGGCGCCGCGATCTTCGGTTTCTTTGCCGTGCAGCTCTCCGGCGTCTATTTCGCGATGCTGACGCTGGCCTTCGCGCAGATCGTGTGGTCGATCGCGTTCCAGTGGGTCAGCGTGACCGGCGGCGACAACGGCATTTTGGGCGTGTGGCCGGAGAGCTGGGCGGCGAGCCCGTCGCATTTCTACTGGCTGTCGCTCGGGGTC
>Ga0265314_10000411_pt1 | contig 57706 bp, 43 predicted proteins | sample 4126metaG_FD_203106 | JGI IMG/M metagenome (GOLD analysis project Ga0265314, IMG submission 203106) | Rhizosphere microbial communities from Carex aquatilis grown in University of Washington, Seatle, WA, United States - 4-1-26 metaG | ecosystem: Host-associated > Plants > Roots > Rhizosphere >... | reverse complement strand
ATCCGACGACCGACCCGGCGGCTGAGTCTTCGTCGTCTGGGCGTTCGTCTGAGCCTTGGCAGTCGTTGACGAACCGTGGCACGTGGCGGGCAACTTCGAAGGCATGCACCCGCAAGCCGCTGGGCGAACCATCCGGCAGGCAAAGCTCACAGGCGGCATCAAGCGGCAGATCGCGCCAGGTTGTGCTTGGAAACGAGGCCTGGGTATTGGGAAAAGAAGCCGGGGGATGAGAACAGGAAGGCAGGATTGGTTCAACCGGGAACCAGCGGTTCAACCAGCGCCGCACCCTGGAGATGCAATAGATACAGCGCGCACCCCCTTCGCGCAAGAACAACAGCGCCGCGGTGTGGTCGAGCTCGGCATCGCTCACCACGCAACCGGCGATGCCCGTCCCGCGCGGCGTACTCGCCATTCGGCGTCTGCAGTCAACGAAGCCGCTGGCGCCATTTCTCGGGATCGCGCGAAGTATGGAAAACGCAGTAGACCGTGACCGTGTCGCCCAAATACTCGTAGAAAACTCCGTACGGAAATCGCCGCACCAAGGCCCGACGTTAGCACTCGTGGACGATGGCGTGCATCTCCGGGCTCCGGCGGGTAGCCTGAATGCAGGCGTCGACGCATCTCAAGAAGTCCTCGCCGAGTCCAGGCCGCTGGTCTTCATACCAAGCAAACGCTTCGGCGATGTCTTGCTCGGCTTCGGGCGCGAAGATCAGCTCAATGGCCATGACGGTTGCGAACCCTTCGTTGCACCTCCTCCCAGGTCAGCCCAGAGCTCGGATTCTTCAGCAGGTTCGCCTTCCGTCGGGCAAGCTCCTCCTTTTGCCAATCATGGACCGGCACTGCACCGGGAGTAGCCGCAAGATCATCCCAGAGATCTTCAACGAGTTGCAGTTTTTCCGATGCGCTCAGGTCGAAAACTGTGAGCCCTTCCGGTCTCATACGAATCGCTCCCAAGACGTTGCGCCGAACAGATCGTCACATCGCAAATTGCGGAACGCCACGTAGGTTTCCCTACGGAATCCGTCGCACTGGCATCATCCTAACCCGCGAGCACGGCATTGAAAAGAGAAGCCGCCGCATGGCCAGGCTGGCTTACAATTCAAAGTTGTCGCCGTCGGCTCCCACGCGGATACCTCGGTCGGTTACTTGCCGGTGCTCCGGCCCGCGCTCGTCGAGCATGGGGTTGGTGTTGTTGATGTGGACGTAAACTCGGGGCCGTGCGCTCAGGCCGCTTAGCCAGCTCAGGCTCCCCTCCGGACCGCCGACGGGCAAGTGCCCCATCGTCCGCGCCGTGCGGCTCCCAATCCCGCAGCGGATCGGCTCGTCGTCGTCCCAGAAAGTGCCGTCGACGAGCAGGCAATCGGCTTCCCGCGCCGCGTGCTTTAGCGGTTCATCGAACGAGCCCACGCAGGGAGCATAGACGAGCTGCCCGCCCGTCTTGGTGTCGTTAATTCGCAATCCGACGACCGACCCGGCGGCTGAGTCTTCGTCGTCTGGGCGTTCGTCTGAGCCTTGGCAGTCGTTGACGAACCGTGGCACGTGGCGGGCAACTTCGAAGGCATGCACCCGCAAGCCGCTGGGCGACCCATCCGGCAGGCAAAGCTCACAGGCGGCATCGAGCGGCAGATCGCGCCATGTTGTCCTGGGAAACGAGGCCAGGGTGCTGGGAAACGAGTGCTGGGTCTTGGGAATAGAAGCCGGGGGATTCGGAAACGAAGCCAGGATCGGTTCGATCGGGAACCAGCGGTTCAACCAGCGCCGCACCGTGGAGGTGCAACAGACGCAGCCCGCACCACCTTCGCGCAAGAACAAGAGCCCCGCGGTGTGGTCGATTTCAGCGTCGGTCAGTACGCAGCCGGCAATGCCCGAACCGCGCGGAGCAGTGCCGCGCGGAGCAGTGCCGCGCGGAGCAGTGTCGCGCGGAGTAGTGCCGTGGAGCGCCGTGCCGCGCGGCGCGGTCCCATCGCTCGGTCCCAACGCCGGGAAAGCCAGAATTTGCTGCCGGATGTCGGGCGAGACATTCAGCAAGAACCACGCGCGGCCATCGGCGCTCACGGCCACCGACGACTGCGTGCGCGGGCGGACATGGGCCAAGCCCGCCCGGGCGGCCGCGCAGTTGGCGCAGCGGCAGTTCCATTGCGGCAAACCGCCGCCGGCCGCCGAGCCGAGAATGCGAGCCTGCATGTCCCCTGGTCCTTGACGTTGGTTTCCAGGTCGAGTCCCATCAACACCCCAACGATTGTGTCGCCTTGCTGGCCGCCTTCGGCGGCCAGCAAGGCGACACAGTGGGACGAATTACGGAACCGCGTATCTAGCAACCAACGTGAAACTCCACGGAGCAAGCCCGTGGCCTCTGGGAAATAGAACAATCAAGGCGTCAGCTCACGGAATGGCCGCATTCCGCCAACGCTTTCGAGCTATCGGCCGTTTCGCCAACCACCGACGACGGGCCACTGACAACGGACGCATCGGTGTTGACGTACGCGGTGACCTCCATGCAGAGGCTGATCTCGACGAAATCGGGCTTGGTCCAGGTCATGAGCGATCTCCCTTCGGGTGTTCTCGGGTAACATTACTCCAGGCTCAGCAAGAACGCAAACAGGTCGTGCAGCTCCTTGACGGTGAGCACCTCGGGCATGTTCTCCGGCATCAGCGATTTCTTCACTACGGCGACCTCCTCCAGTTCCTTCTTGAGCAGCGAGTGGAAGCGGCCGTTTTCCTCGCGGAGCTGAATGCTGAAGTTCGTTTCATTGACGCGCAGGCCCTTGATCAGGGTACCCCGCGCCGTGACCACCTGCACCGTCTCAAAATTGGGGTCGATGTCCTTGGAGGGGAGCAGGATCGATTCCATGATGAATTCCGGCGCGCGGCGGTTGGCGATTCGGTCCAAGAGCGGCCCGACGCGCCCGCCTTGCCCTCTGACCGTGTGGCACTTGGCGCAGAGGGCCTTGCCCTTGGTGTCGAAAAATAACGCTCGGCCCGCCTCCGGATCGCCGGCGAGGTACGGCTGCCAGGTGCTCTCGCCCGGCGAGCGGGCCAGGCTGCGGATGTACTGGACGACCTTGGCGATCTGCTCTTCCTTGAGCGACTCGCCCAGTTTCTTCATCGTGGTCTTGGGCACGCCTTCCCGAATCACGCGGGTAATGTCGGCGTCTTTGTCGCCGTGGATCCAACGGCTGTCGGTCAGGTCGGGCCCCTTGCCGCCGCGGCCGGCGCCTCCATGACAACCGCTGCACAGGCCCCGAAAGAGCGCCTGACCTTCGGCTAGCGCCTCCCGCTCGTCGGTCGCCAGTTCGTCGGTCCGCAGTTCTTTGGTCCGCAGTTCGGCGACCGATGGCTCAACCGATGGGGCCCGAGGCTCTGGCTCGGGAGTCTGTGCCGGCAAGAAACGCGTTGCCATGCAACTCAACACCGCGATCGATAACGCCAGGCCGAGCCATCGCGCGTGGGCACTTCGGAGTCGGATCGAATCGAGCAAGCTGGCCATCACGGGGTATTCCTGGCAGGTGCGCTCGACGGTTGCGGATTGCCTTCCGCCAGTGGTTCGCGTTCCAGCGACGAACCACCCGCCGCGGAGCTTTGGGTCGGCGCGGCAAAGGGAATGTGCCAGCGGTCGAACACGGCCGCCAGCTCGCCCGACTCGGCCAGCTCACTCAACGCCCGATCGATGGCAACTTTGAGATCCTTGTCGGCTTTGCGAACCGCGGCGCAGATCGGGAAGCGGTCGGCGGCGTCGCCCTCGAGAAAGCTGAATTTGCCCGGCCAGCGGCGCTCGGCCAGCCAAGGCGCGCGCGTCGAAATCACGTAACCGGCGGTCAAGTCGTTGGCCGCCACGGCGGCGAGAATTTCCTCCAGGCTGGAGTAGGCCCGCGTAGGCTTTCCACGGAGGCCGCGCAGGGCCACACCCGCCTCGACCGCCAACGGATCGTCGGCCGACGACTCGGCGGGAACCTCGGCACCGGCCAGGACGAGGCGTTGGTAGCTCGCAACGTAGTACGGTTGCGAAAAGGCGACGCGGTCGCCAAAACGATCGTCGGGCATCACGCCCAGGATTACGTCGCAAAGCTTCTTCGCGGCCAATTTCGAAGGATATGAGTCGTGCGACGAAAAGGCCCAATAGACCCGCAACGACACGCCGAGTTTTTCGGCCAGCAGCCCGGCGATCTCGTAATCGAGCCCGCCAGGCTGAGGGTGGGCCGTCGAGAACGGCAGGTTGTTCTGATCGAGCCCCACCACAAGGGCCCCGGCCGAACGGACCCGCTCGAGACCGCTATAGGGGCGGCGCGAGGTTTGCACTTTCTGTAAGGCCGGCTCGATTCCCCGCTGGGCCACTGCGTGGCGAATCGTAACCGCTGGGGCGGCGGCCTGTTGGTCGTCGTCCTTTCCGGTGTCTGTAAAGGGAGGGAAATAAGGGACGTGGTAGCGAGTGAGGGCCTCGTCCACGGTGCCGTCTTCAACCATTCCGGCCAGCGCCTCATCGAGGCGTCGCTTGAGCTCGATATCGCTTTTGCGCAGGGCCGCCGCGATGTTCCAATGGTCCTCCGGCACGTAGCCCGGCACCGCTTCGAGCTTGAAAGCGGGCGTCGTGTGCAAGGTCCAGCCGACGTTGGCCCACAGGTAAGCAAAGTCGATCGAGCCGTCGTCCAGCGCCTTGAGCACCGCCAACTGATTGCGGAACAGCCTGCGCTGGTAACCGCCCTGACGCAGCCGATAATCGGCCACACTTCCGGCTTCAGTTCCCAAGCGGTGCGACTCCCGCCCCTTCAGTTCCGCAAGGGTCTTGATCCGCGGTCCCTCGGAGCGGTTGACGAGCAGATAACCCGTGCCGTAGTAGGGACGCGAGTAAATCACCTTGCCGGCCAACTGTTCTTCGTCCTCGACGGCATTCACATCCACCGCCGCCCCAAGGGCCAGGTCGCACTCGTTTTCGAGCAGTTTGCCGATGGCCGTTTCGCGTTGGACGTCGAGCCATTCGATGCGCAGCTTGAGGCCGATCCGGCGGGCAAGCTCCCGCGCCAGTTCCAGGTCGAAGCCCGGACGATCGTCTTTCGCACTGGTATATGGCAGGTTTGCCGGGTCCATGCCAACGCGCAGTTCGCCCCGGTCCTGGATGCGTTGCCAGGTGTCGATGGTGTTCGACCGGACCGCGCCTGGAGCGAACGCCGCCCGGTATGGGACGCCCAGTTCGGCATAGGCTTTTTTCAGCTCACCCGATTCGGCCAGCTCGGCCAGCGCCTTGTTGATTTCCACCAAGAGCGCGGCGTCGGTTGCACGCGCCGCCAGTGCCAGGTTCCAGTGTTCGCGAGGCACGTAGCCATCGACAAGACGCAGTTCGAGGTCGGCCTTGCCATGCAGGTGCCAGGCGGCAAAGTCGGCGTCGATGAAGGCGGCGTCAAGCGAATCGGCGGCGAACCTGTCGAGCGCTTCCTCGCGCGTTTGATAATGCACGACCTGGTGCTTGTTCTCAGGCAAGGCCACCGTTCCGGCCACGACGCCCACCCGCTTTTCGACCAGGTCCGCCAGCGAACCGATGCCCTGCGTGTCGCGCGGAACCACCAGGCCGAATCGGCAGCCGGCGTAAGCCACGCTTGAGGCGATGTCCTTGGGCGCGCCCTCGTCGATCGGATGGCCGAGGATCACGTCGCAGCGCCCGCTGCGCAAACAATGGCGCGAGCAGGCCGGACTTGCGCACCAGTGAACCTCGAACTCGCGATCGAGCTTCCCGCAAATCAGCCTGGCCACGGCGACATCGAGTCCGCGCGGCGAACCGTCGGCGTCCTTGCCGGTGCGCGGCATCGCCGACGGCTCGGCGCAAAACGTCAGAACCCTTGGCTTTTCCTGGGCGCGGGCAACCGCCGGGACAAGGGAAATGAGCAGAATAAGCTCGATCATCGCAGCGGCCGTTGCCAGCAAGCGCGCAACGGGTTTGCGAGCAAGAATGCAAAATGAAAAATGAGAAATGGGAAACCGGATAATGGCCGGTTTTGATTCGCCGTTTTTCATCTTACATCTTGCATTTCGCATTGCCTCCGCTCCCCCCTAGTTCTTCTCCGGCAGGGCGAACACGAACACAGTGTTGCCGCGGCGCGCGTTGCGGAGCCAGGGAGCGCCGTCGCCGGCGAAGCCGGCGGTCCAGCCGCCCCACCCGACGGCCACGGCGAGGTATTGCCGTCCGTCGAGCGTGTAGGTTATCGGCGAGGCATGATGTCCGGAGCCGCACTGGAAACTCCACACGGCCTCGCCCGTCTCGGCGTCGTAGGCGGTGAAAAAGCCCTCGGCGTCGCCGGTAAAGACCAGTCCGCCCGCCGTGGCCAGCACTCCGGCAACCATTGGCGAGCGCGTGGCGACATCCCAGCGGATTTCGCCGGTCTTGACGTCGATCGCCTTGAACGAGCCAGAAGCCTGGTTTTCGATCAGCGTCTGCGAGCTGCCCCAGTAGGGTTGCCCCTTGATGAAGAAAGCCTTGCCCGAGGTGATTTTCGAACAGTTGTTGATCACAGGCACGTAGGCCAGGCCGGTGCCGGGGTGATAAGCCATCGGGTTCCACTCTTTGCCCCCCGCCGGTCCGGGGCAAACGCGGACGCCTTCTTCCGTCGGCAGCGCGTCGGGGCTGACGAAGGGCCGCCCTGTTTTCGGATCGAGCCCGTCCGATCCTTTGCTGCGATCGGTCCAGGTGACCTCGCAGAACGGCTTGGCGTAAATGAACGCCCCCGTTTCCCGATTGAGGCAATAGAAGTAGCCGTTGCGGTGCGCCTGCACCAGCGCCTTGACCTTCTTGCCTTCGCTCGTCTTGGTCGATTTGTCGGCGGTCTTGCCTGCTGGCTTGCTGGCCGGTTTCACCGCCGGTTCCTTCGCCGCTTTGGCGGCCGGCTTGTCGAGGACGATATCCACGAGCAACGGCTCGTTGACGCCGTCGTAATCCCAGACATCGTGGGGACTGTTCTGGAAGTGCCACTTAAATGAACCATCGTCAGGGTTCAGCGCGACGATCGAGCAGGTATAGAGGTTATCGCCCTTGCGGACTTCGCCGTTGAAGTCGGGCGATGGATTGCCTACGCCCCAATAGAGCGTGTTGAGCTCGGCGTCGTAGGTGCCGGTCACCCAGGCCGAGCCGCCGCCCGTGAGCCAGGACTTGCCTTCCCAACTAGCCAGGGCTTTCTTGGCGTGAGCGGCCTCGTCATTGCCGTCGGGGACGGTATAGAACCGCCAGACGCGGTCGCCCGTGTTGGCGTCGTAGGCGTCGATGAAGCCGCGAATACCGTACTCCGCACCGCTGATGCCCATGATGACCTTGTCTTTCACCACCAACGGTGCGACGGTGGCGCTGTAGGCCATCTGGTAGATTTGTTTGATCTCTTCACCGTCCTCACCGGGGACGGTGATCTCGGCGTCCCAAATCTCCTCGCCCGTATTGCGGTCGAGGCACACCAGGTGCGCGTCGAGCGTGGTCATGTAGAGCCGTTCGCCCCAGGCGCCGAAGCCGCGGTTGACGGCGTCGCAGCAGAGGGCCAGGTTCTCAGGCAGCGACTTCTGATAATGCCAGAGTTGCGAACCGGTCTTGCAATCGACGGCGTAGGCATGGTTCCAGGGGGTCGTGATAAACATCACCCCGTCGATCACCAACGGCGTACACTCGAAACCATCGAGAACACCGGTCTGGAACGTCCAGACGGGGATCAGCTCCTTGACGTTTTCCTTGTTGATCTGCTTCAGAGGGCTGTAGCGGTGGGCGTTGTACGTGCGGCCGTACATCAGCCAGTTGCCCGTGTTGCCGTCGGCCTCGAGCAGCGCTGTTTGGTCCACCGTGCCGACCGGTTCGGCAGAGGCTTCGTCGTCCTGGGCCGACAGCGAACGAGCCAGGAGCAGGACGAACAGGAAAGGCGTCCACCAAGGGAAGGTATTTCCGTCTACGAACAATCGCTCCGTCCGTAGCGTGGACTTTAGTCCGCGTTCCGTTTCGATCTTACTGACGCGGGCAGAAGCCCACGCTACACAACGCAACGAACGAATCGCTTCGATCACGGCCGCCACCTCGCTTTCTCAGCAGAGCGTTGTCAGAGCAGAGAAACAGTGTAGCAGTCGCAAGTGCCCCGTCAAGAAACCTGGCTCGCGACGATCGTCTACGCCAGAATCGGCCGCACGACCTGGCCGGCGACGTCGGTCAGGCGGAAGTCGCGTCCTTGGTAACGGTATGTGAGCCGCTCGTGGTCGATTCCGAGCAGGTACAGGATCGTGGCGTGGAAATCATGCACATGCACCAGATCCTTGACGGCGTTGTAGCCCAGCTCGTCGGTCTCACCGTAGGAGATGCCCCCCTTGATGCCACCGCCGGCCATCCAAAGTGAAAAGCCTTTGATGTGGTGGTCGCGGCCATCCCCCTGGGCCATCGGCGTGCGGCCGAATTCGCCGCCCCAAATCACCAAGGTGTCGTCGAGCATTCCGCGCTGCTTGAGGTCCTGGATCAATGCTCCCGTGGCCTGGTCGACCGCCTTGGCCGTGACCAGCATCCCATTCTTGATGTTACCGTGATGGTCCCATTCGCGATGGTAAAGCTGGATGAATCGCACGCCCCGTTCGGCCAACCGTCGGGCGAGAAGGCAATTCGAGGCGAACGAACCGTCGCCGCCTGGCGTGCCATAGAGATCCAGGATACTCTTGGGCTCGCCCGAAATGTCCATCAGCTCCGGCACACTCGACTGCATCTTGAACGCCATCTCGTATTGCGCCACGCGCGTGGCGATTTCGGGGTCGTCGGACGTCGCGCCGTGCAGTTGGTTCAGCGAGTTGACCGCGCCCACCACGTCATTCTGCTGCTGGGCGTTGACGCCGCGCGGGCTGCCGACGTACAGCACCGGGTCGCCCTTCGAGTGGAACTCGACCCCTTGGAACCGGCTGGGCAAAAACCCGCTATGCCACTGCCTCGCAGCGATGGGCTGCGCCTGGCCGCCGGTACCGACCGAAGTGAGCACGACGAAGCCCGGCAGGTTGTCGCAGTCGCTGCCAAGCCCGTACAACAGCCATGAACCCATGGCCGGCCGGCCCGAGATCGTCGTACCCGTGTTCATGAAGGTGTGGGCCGGGTCGTGATTGATGGCCTCGGTGCGCATCGAACGGATGATGCACAGATCGTCGGCGACTGAACCGATGTGCGGGAAGATCTCGCAAATTTCCTGGCCGCTCTTGCCGAATTTCTTGAAGGGGTGCTGCGGAGCGAAGCAGGTGAGTTTCTGGCCTTGCAATTGGGCGATGGGCTGTCCCTTGGTAAACGACTCCGGCATTGGCTGGCCGTGCAATTCGGCCAGCTTGGGTTTGAAATCGAGGGTCTCGAGGTGCGTCGGACCACCGGCCATGCAGAGGAAGATAACCCGCTTCGCCTTGGGAACGAAGTTGAGCGGGTGGACGACGCCTCCGCCCGCCGAAACGGCGTCCGGGGCCGCCGCGGCGAAACTGCCGCGTAAGACAGCCGCCATCGCGGCCGAGCCGATGCCTACGGCCGTTTGGTTCAGGAATGTGCGCCGGCTGGCGAGGCGGAGGAAGTCATTCATTGGTCGTTGGTCCGTTGCCATTGGTCCGTTGTCAGTCGTCAGTTGTCTCATTGGTCACAGGATTTTGGGCTGGGTCGGCCGCCGAACCAATGACGAATGACAACTGACCAATGACTAATACCGAGTAATCGCTTCATGTAGATTGAGGATTGCCCGCGCTACGCTGGTCCAGGCCGCCAACTCGACGGCCGCGGTCTCGACCGGTGGTTTGGCTTCGCCGACTCCGAGCAGCTCGCCGGCCGCGGCGGGTGTCGCGGCGTATTGCTGGGCGTGTTTTTCGTACAGGCCTGCCAGGATGGCAACCTCGTCGGGCCTGGCTTCGCGACCGAGCGCCTGCGCTAGCGCGAACGCCGCCCGTTCGGCCGGCGGGCCTGACACTTCGCGGATGATCCGCGCCGCGAAGACTCGCGCCGCTTCGACGTACGTCGGATCGTTCAACAGCACCAGGGCTTGCAAGGGCGTATTCGACCGTGGCCGCTCGGCGGTACACTCCTCGCGGCTTGGCGCGTCGAAGGCCAACAGGCTGGGGTGCAGGAAGGTGCGCTGCCAATAGGTATACAGTCCACGTCGGTACTGGCTCTCGCCGTGGTCGTTTTCCCATTCGCGGACCGGGAAGTTGAGGTGCGCCCAATAGCCGGCCGGCTGGTAGGGCTTCACGCTCGGGCCGCCGACCTTTTCCGACAACAGCCCTGCGATCGCCAGCGCGTTGTCGCGAACCATTTCGGCATCGAACCGGAAGCGGTCTTGCCGCGCGAGCCATTGGTTCGTTGGGTCGCGCTCGCGAGCACCGGGCTGCGAATCGGAAGTCTGCCGGTAGGTGTTCGACGTGACCATCAACTTGAGCATGTGCTTCACGTCCCAGCCACTCTCGATGAGCTCGACGGCCAGCCAGTCGAGCAATTGCGGGTGCGTGGGCCAGGAGCCCTGCGTGCCGAAGTCTTCCAGGGTCCGTACGATACCATGACCGAAACAGATCTTCCAAAGCCGATTGACGAATACACGTGCGACGAGCGGATTGTCGCGCGAGGTCAGCCAGGCGGCCAGATCGAGCCGTGTCGCTCGTCGCCCTTCGATCGACGGCTGAGGCAAGAAAGCCGGTACGGCGGGCTCTACGATTTCTCCCGAGTCGTCGAGCCAGTTTCCACGCGGCAGGATGCGAACCACCCGCGGTTCGACCGACATCGAAACCAGCGTGGTCGGCGCCGCGGCGATGATTTCGCCGCGCCGCTTGTCGAGCGCGGCGAGCTTCTCGCGCGTCGGCTGCAAGAGCGGAGCGATGCTGCGATAGTAGCCGGCCAGGGCTTGCTTCTGAACGTCGTTTCGCACTGCCGGTTCGATGGCCAGGATTTCGACGATGTTGGGCGGCGGTCCGCCCGCGCCCAGAGCTCGCACCGGCCGCGGCGAATTGGTGACCGAAAGGCGGAGGCGGCCGATCGTGTGATGGGTGCCGTAGTTCTGGTGCAGTTTCAAGGCCAGGACCGCGGCATTGCCGTCGCCCAGGTCGGCGGCCGTTTCGAGCACGAGCTGGTTTGCCTGGCCGATTTGCGGAAGGACCGCCCAGCCCGTTTCCAGCTTGCCGTCGGCGGCGCCGGCGGCGGGAAAGTCGTTTTGCGAGTGCGAGCCGCTCGTGGCCGACCATTTCACCGGCGCGTCGTTGAAAGTCGCCTCGACTTCGTGCAGCACGAAGTTGCCGTTGGCGGCCCGCCCTGGCCCCTTGGCGGGGAGTGCGTCATCAGGCAACACTTCCAAGCGAATGGCCGTTACGCCCTTCAGCGTCGTTGATGCGCTGAGTGCGTAGGTGTCTTTCTCGTTCCCGCCCGACACGAGCAGCGAGCCATCGTCGAGCGTCTTGAACGTCGCACCGGCCGCCGATTGCATTGCGGAGACCACCAGTGGGGTCCAAGCGACTGTTCGATTTTTGAGGTCGGCTTCCCACTGGGCCAATGCGGCCTCGAGCTCGGGTGTTGGCTTTTCGAGCTCCGCCCGCAAGGGCGCGATCTCCGCGTCGAGCCGGGCAATCTCAGCGACTTGCGCTTCGGTGGGCATGGCCGTCTGTTCCTGCCGGCCGACGGCAGCCTCTTTGACGTCGGCGAAAAACGCTTCGAAGCTGTAGAAATCGCGTGTCGTGAAGGGGTCGAACTTGTGGTCGTGGCACTCGGCGCAGCCGAACGTGGCGCCCATGAAAATGCCCCCCGCGTTCCGCACCCGGTCGGCGGCGTACTTGGCCGTGTACTCCTTGGGCTGAGCGCCCCCTTCCTCGGTGGTCATCAGCAGGCGGTTGAAGCCCGACGCGATCCGCTGTTCGCCGGTCGCATTGGGAAGCAAGTCGCCGGCCAACTGCTCGGTCACGAAGCGGTCGAAGGGCTTGTTCGTATTGAAAACCGAGATGACGTAGTCGCGATAGAGCCAGATGTCGCGGTGGTTGTCGCTATGGTATCCGCCCGTGTCGCCGTAACGTACCACGTCGAGCCAGTACTGGGCCATTCGCTCGCCAAAGTGGGGTGAATCCAAAAGCGCGTCGACCAGCTTGTCGTAAGCATCATCACTCGTGTCGGCGAGGAAGGCGTCGATTTCGGACGGCTTTGGCGGCAGGCCGGTCAGGTCGAACGAGAGCCTGCGGATCAGCGTGCGGCGGTCTGCCTCGGGGGCGGGCACGAGCTCGTGCTCGTCCTGGCGGGAGGCAACGAAGGCATCGAGTGGCCCGCGGACCCAGGCCTGGTTCTTGACGGCGGGGAGCGTCGGACGCAGGGGCTTGACGAAGGCCCAATGCGCGTCGAATTTGGCCCCCTCGTCGATCCAGCGCCGCACCAGTTCGACCTCTTCCGCTGAAAGCGGCGGCTTTTTCGAGTCGAGCGGCGGCATGCGGAACGCAGGATCCTCACTTGTCAGCCGTTCGATCAGCGAGCTGGCCGCCCCATTTCCAGGCTTGATCGCCTCTTTGATCGCTTCGCTCCGATTGTGCAGGGCCAAATCGCCCTTGCGTTGGCCCGCATCGGGACCGTGACAGGCATAACAGCGGTCCGACAACAGCGGCTTGATCTGCCGGCTGTAATCGACGGGCGGCAAAGGCGCGGAGCCCGACTCGCCGCCCGACGCGGCGTTCCCCGGATGAATCCAGATAGCGAAACACGCAATGGCAAGCAGATGACGTGGATGCATGGCGGGCGGAATTGAGCGGTGGGCGGTACGGGGACTAACTCAAGTTTAGGCGGGGCTGGAAGCGGTCGCAAGCGGGAAGATGCCGCATGGGCTCGCAAGCCGGCGATCGAACCAAGGTCGTCAAGCAACGAATTGGCTCGGAAATCGCCGATGGGTTGCTCGAGCCTCGGCAGGCTTCCGTTGTGCCGGATGCCCTAACCCTGGCTTGCCGCTTTGTCGGTCTCGGCCGCCGTGCGCTGGAATTGCGAGCGCATGTACTCGCGATTCAGTTTGGCGATGAAATCGAGGCTGATTTCCTTGGGGCAGACCGTCGAACACGCGCCCTGGTTGGTGCAACTGCCGAATTGTTCGGCATCCATCTGGGCGACCATGCGGCGAACGCGCTCCTGTCGCTCCACGTTTCCCTGTGGCAGCAAGGCCAGGTGCGACACCTTGGCGGCGGTAAAGAGCATGGCTGAAGCGTTCTTGCAGGCTGCCACACAGGCGCCGCAACCGATGCACGCCGCGGCGTCCATCGCGTCTTCGGCGATGGGCTTGGCGACCGGAATGGCATTGCCCTCCGGCGCGGCGCCGGTGTTTACCGAAACGAATCCACCCGCCTGGATGATCCGATCGAAGGCGCTACGGTCGACCATCAAATCTTTGACGAGGGGAAACGCGGTCGCCCGAAAGGGCTCGAGGTAAAGGTGGTCGCCGGAGCGAAAACTGCGGAGAAACGTCTGGCAGGTGGCGGAGGCTTTTTCCGGTCCGTGCGGCACGCCGTTGATCACGATCGAGCAGCTTCCGCAGATTCCCTCGCGACAGTCGTGGTCGAACACGACGGGATCGCCGCCTTGCGTGATCAACTCTTCGTTGATCTGATCGAGCAGCTCCAGGACGGACATGTCCGGCGTGAGATCGCGCGCCGGGTAGACGACCATTCTCCCCTCGTCATTTCGTCCATTTTGCCGCCACACATGCACCGTCAAATCCATCAGCGGTAACTCCTCACGGCAAGCTGGACGTATTCCATTGCCAAAGGCTCGACGTGCAACGTCGGGCGATTGCCCGTTCCGGTGAACTCCCAGACCGAGGCGTTGCAGAACCGCTCGTCGTCGCGCAACGCCTCGCCGTCCGGCGTTTGATGTTCGACGCGAAAATGCCCTCCGCACGATTCATCGCGCGCCAAGGCGTCGTGGCACAAGACTTCGGCAAACTCCAGGAAGTCCGCGACCCGTCCGGCGTACTCCAACGCGATGTTCACGCCGGTATCGCCGGCGGTGACGGCGACATCGCGGTAAAAGGCCTCGCGGATCGCGGGAATGCTCTCCAGCGCCTTGGTCAACCCCTCCTTGCTCCGCGACATACCGCAGGTCTCGATCATCAAATCGCCCAGCTCGCGGTGGAAACTATCCGCCGAGCGTTTCTTGCCGCCCGCCAACAACCGCTTGGTCAGGGCATGCGCCTCCGTCACGGCCTCCTTGAATTCCGATTTCTCAGTCGATACCTGACCAGACGGAATACGCGCCAGGTAGTCGCCGATCGTGTAAGGCAGGATGAAGTAACCGTCGGCAAGGCCCTGCATCAGCGCGCTGGCGCCGAGCCGGTTCGCGCCGTGATCGGAGAAATTCGCCTCGCCGATCACGAAGAGTCCGGGCACGTTGCTCATCAGGTTGTAATCAACCCATAAGCCACCCATGGTGTAGTGCGGGGCCGGATAAATTCGCATGGGCGTCACATACGGATCGTCGCCCGTGATGTGATGGTACATGTCGAACAGGTTGCCGTATCGCCTGCGAATGGCGTCGTGCCCCAGCCGCTTGAGCGCCGCGCCGAGATCGAGGTAGACGCCCCGTCCGGTCGCACCCACTCCGCGGCCTTGATCGCAGACTTCCTTGGCGGCGCGTGAGCTGATATCGCGCGGAGCAAGGTTTCCATAGGTCGGATACTTGCGTTCCAGGTAATAGTCGCGATCCTGTTCCGGAATCTGGTGGGGGGGCCGTTTGTCACTTGTGTCTTTGGGCACCCAGATGCGTCCGTCGTTTCGCAGCGACTCCGACATCAACGTCAATTTCGACTGGTGGTGGCCGCTGGACGGGATGCACGTGGGGTGGATTTGCGTGAAACACGGGTTCGCGAATCCCGCGCCTCGCTTGTAGGCCCGGAACGTCGCGGTCACGTTGCAGGCTTTGGCGTTGGTCGACAGGTAGTAGACGTTGCTGTAGCCGCCGGTCGCCAGCACCACCGCGTCCGCGGCGTGGGCCTCGATCTTGCCGCTGACCAGGTCCCGGGTCACGATTCCGCGGGCGCGGCCGTCGACGATCACCAGATCCACCATTTCGGTTCGGGTGTGCATGCGCACCTGCCCGCTGGCGACTTGCCGGCTGAGCGCCGAATAGGCCCCCAGCAACAGTTGCTGCCCGGTCTGTCCGCGGCAGTAAAATGTGCGCGAGACCTGAGCTCCGCCAAACGAGCGATTGGTGAGTTGTCCACCGTATTCGCGGGCAAACGGCACGCCTTGAGCCACGCATTGATCGATGATGTTGTTGCTGACTTGGGCCAGCCGATAGACGTTCGCTTCGCGGGCGCGGAAGTCTCCTCCCTTGAGCGTGTCGTGAAACAGTCGCCAGACGCTGTCGCCGTCGTTCTGGTAGTTCTTCGCGGCGTTGATCCCACCTTGTGCGGCGATGCTGTGTGCGCGACGCGGGCTATCGTGAAAAGTGAAGGCGTCGACATTGTATCCAAGCTCCGCCAGCGAGGCGGCGGCCGACGCACCCGCCAGGCCCGTACCGACCATGATCACCCGCAATTTGCGCTTGTTGTTGGGGTTGACCAGCTTGAGGGCCGAGCGGTGGAGATCCCATTTGTGCTCCAACGGCCCTTCCGGAACCTTGGCGTCGAGCGTGAAAGCGGCGTTGCTCATGGTGTCGCTCCGTCGGCAGGCAAACCCAGAACGCCCGCCATCACCGAGATCGGAATCGATATGTTACCCACCAAGATCACGCTCGCCAAAACCAGCCCGGCCAGATGCAATTTGCCGCGATTCGAGCTGCTGGCCAGGCCAAGGGTCTGAAAAACACTTGACGCGGCGTGGCTGAGATGCAGCGCGAGAAAACCCATCGCCACGATATAGGCGCCCGACACGTAGACGTTTCGGAAACCAAGCACGACCATCGAGTACACATCGTGGCGACCCGCTCCATCGGTCAGCTCAAAACTGCCAGGGTCCGTGACTCCTAAGGTGAAGTGCAGCAGGTGGTACGTGACGAAGGCCAGAATCGTGAGGCCACTTGAAAGCATGGTCCGTGAAGCGAGCGTCGTCTCGATCGGGTCGTTGATCACGTACCGCTGCGGTCGAGCGACGCGGTTGCGACGTTTCAAGTAAATCGCCAGAGCGAGATGCGATACGAAGATCGCCAGCAGACCCAGCCGGGCAGACCAGAGCAAGAGTGGCAGGCTCTTCAGTTTCTCGGCATAATCGTTCAGCGCCTTCTGGCCCAGGTAGATTTGCAAATTACCCAGCATGTGGACGATCACGAACAAGGTCAGTCCCAAACCGGTGACCGCCATCCACATTTTGGCCTTGACCGAAGGCAGTGTTGGTCGGGGCGCGTCGATTTCCGATGTTCCTTGTTCAAAAAAACGTCGTCATGACCGATGGAACCTTAGCTTACGAGGCCACTATACCGGCGCTGTTTGGGGTCGTCAAACGCACCATCATTCAAGGGGGGTGTGATGCGTTGACATCACATTAGTTGATGCTATGATGCCAGTATGCGAACCACGGTGCGAATTGACGATGACTTGATGCGGGAACTGAAGGAGCGGGCTCAGAGAGAAGCCGTTTCATTGACCCGCTTGATCAACGGCTTGATCCGGCGCGGGCTTGAGCCCCGCGGGAAGCCACGCAAGCCGTTTCGGCAGCAAACGTATTCCATGGGTGTGCCGAAAGTCGATTTGACGAAGGCTTTGGCGTTTGCGGCCGCGCTCGAAGATGAGGAAATCATTGCGAAGCTCGCGCGCGGTAAATGAAGCTGATTGACGTCAACGTTTTGTTGTATGCGGTCAATGCGGACTCGCCGTTTCATGCCGCCATTCGCCCTTGGTTGGAAAACGCACTCGAAGGCGGTGAACCCGTTGGCCTGGCGTGGGTAACCCTCGTCGGGTTCCTTCGAGTTTCGACCAACCCGCGCGCCTTTCCTCGCCCTTTGACCGAGGAAGCGGCGATGATCAACGTCGATCAATGGTTGTCGCACCCCAATGTCCGGCTGGTCAAGGAATCGGACGAACATTGGCGCATTCTGCAAACGCTACTCAAGCAAACCGGGACCGCCGGGAACTTGACGACTGACGCCCATCTTGCCACGTTGGCGATTTCCCACGGTGCCGAGCTGGTTTCTTTTGACGCCGATTTCGCTCGCTTTCCGAAGCTCCGATGGCGGAATCCACTGCAGTGAGTCGACGAACGCGGGCGCTTCCCAGCCCGCCGCCGCCGATCTAGAATGCTTGCCATGAGTGAAAACGAAGAGGAGCACACCGATCTGCCGCTGCCCGGCAGCAAAATCCAGCCTCGCGGGTTCGCGCTGGCGCTTCGGTTTCATCCCGAGATCAAGCTGGAGCGCAAGCGCGGGCACAGCTTCGCCGCGTCGTTGTCGGAATACCTGAACATCGACCGCAACGAGTTGGAAAGCCACAGTTGGTCGTTCGTCGAGCCGTTGCCGGGCGATCCCGAAAGCCGGCTCGTGATTGGCGTCACGCCTAACTCGCTTCGGTTGGAGATCCACCTGCCGTCGCGCGCCCAGGAATGGGTGGAGCACCGTTTTCAAACCGTGTTGGATACCTTCGGCACCCAGTTCCAGACCCAGTTGGTGCTCAACTGTCAGGCCACCGTGCGTGGCACGATGCCCATCGACGGCGATGCGCGAACCTTTCTTGCCGGGCACATCATGCAGATGCCGCCCGAACGCGTCGTCCAATCGTTCCGCCGACCCGTTCACCTGATTGGCTTGCGGTTCTTCTTTCCTCCCTTCCGCAGCGGTTCGAACGAACCGGACGAATCGGCGGAAAACCGCATCGACTGGTCGGCATCGGTGCGGGCTGAATCGCTGCTGGAAGATCCCACGCAACTTTTTCTCGAAGCCGAAACCGACTGGTTCGAACCGACCTCATGGAACGAGGCGCTGTCGCGGACGGTAATCGATCGGCTGGCGACGACGCGGCGCTTTCTGGAGGAGAACGTCCGCGATTTTCTGCAACCGGGCGCGGATGTGCCCGACGAACCGTAAGCGGCTTCGCCGAAAACGGCAGGCGTCTGAAGGTGACGCCCGCGGTATCACGGCCCCGGCCACCGTGAGTATCTTATTCTCGCCAGTGCGAAGTATAGAAGCAAAAGGCCACGCCCGTGGTAGCGGACGTGGCCATCGGCCCCACAGGCTAGGTTTCTCGGTTTAGCGCGTGGGCCATGGCAATCATAGGGGTGTCCAGTCTCCGGCCAAGACTCCTTAAGGGCCATTCGGGCATGGGCCATCCGGGGGGAATTGCTGGCAACGGCCGTCCCGCGCGTGATAGAATGCGATGCATGCCGACGCCCTCGACGATGGCGTCGCGACTCGACCACCGTATTGAAGTCTTTGGAGCAATCCAGATCATGCCCATCATTTTCAACTGCCCCCATTGCGGCTCGCAAACGAACGTCGACGATCGTTTCGCCGGCCAAAGTGGACCGTGCCGATCGTGCGGGCAGACGATCACCGTCCCTGCCGCGCAAGGCGGTTTGCCGGCGCAAGCACCTCCCGCAAGCAAGGGCTCGGGCGGCACAATCGTGATCGTCGCCGCCTGCGGCCTGGGTTGCCTGCTGTTGGCGGTGCCGATCCTGATCGCGTTGTTGTTGCCGGCAGTGCAGGCGGCCCGCGAAGCCGCGCGACGCACGCAATGTATGAACAACCTCAAGCAGCTTGGAATTGCCATGCACAACTATCACGACACCTACGGCTGCTTTCCGCCGGCCTACATTGCCGACGCCACGGGCAAGCCAATGCATAGCTGGCGGGTGCTGATTCTGCCCTTCGTTGAAGGGCAACACATCCACCAGATGTACGACTTCAACGAGCCCTGGGACGGGCCCAATAACAGCCGCCTGGCCGCGATGATGCCTCCGATCTATGCTTGTCCGTCCGATCCACAGGCGCCGGGGGCGAACGCGACCGACTATCTGGCCGTGGCGGGCCCCGGCGCGATCTTCGACGGTGACAAACGCTGTTCGCTGAACGATGTCACCGACGGCACGCAGAATACGCTGATGGTGGCCGAGGTCACGGGCGCCAATGTCAATTGGATGGAACCCCGCGATCTCGACGTCAGCCAGATGACCGGGGCGATCAACGCGCCCGGCGGCGCCGAAATCTCCAGCCGCCACCCCGGCGGCGCCATAGCACTGTATGCCGACGGCTCGGTACATTTTCTGTCGAATTCGCTGCCCCCCGCAACAATCAAGGCGCTTGCGACCAAGGGCGGCGGCGAGATGGTGAGCGGGTTTTAACGAACCGCAAACAACCCGGCGACCGGGCCATCGCATTGGCTCTGCCCCAGCCACTGCGAATGTCTGGTCCTCGGGCGCGTAAAGCATAACTACCGAATCTGCCATGAATCGAAGAATCTTCACGCAATTGATGGCACTCGCAGCCGGCTCGACGGAAGTATTCCAAGCCAATGCTCAGGAACGGCCCGATGACGAGGAGCCTCCCTTCGACGAACCGAAGAGCAACGCAGCCGATCGCCTCCCCAAGCACGACTCGGCTCCTCCGAGCGCGCCGGTGAAAGTCGACGATTTCAAGACGTTGGCCAAAGCCAGACTGCCGAAGGCGACCTTCGATTACATCACGACGGGCTCGGCCGACGAAATCACGTTGCGGCAAAATGTGAAAGCCTTCCGCCGTATCAAGGTTCTGCCCCCTTTATTGACCGGCGTTTCGGAAGCCGACTTAACGACGGTCGTGCTCAAGCAGCCCGTGGCGCTGCCGATTCTACTGGCCCCGGTCGCCGCCCAATCGATGTACCACCCGCAGGGAGCGTTGGCGTCGGCCCGTGCCGCCGCCGCCGCGCGAACGATCTTCGCGGTCAGCAGCAGCGCGGGCCACAAGGCCGAGCAAATTGCCGCCGCGAGCGAGGGGCCGAAATGGTTTCAGCTCTATGTGCCAAAAGATCGCGCGGTCGCGCGCCGCCTCGTCGAACGGGTCGAGCGGGCAGGATACCAGGCAATCGTCGTAACGGTCGACCTGGGCGAATGGAAAGACGCCGACCGCCGGAACCGTTTCGCGCTGCCCAAGGAAATGCTCGTCAGGCACCTGCGCGACGTCGGGTTCGACCAGGTTACCGACGAGATGAGTTACCAGGACGTGCTCGACTTCAACCAACAGGCCTGGGACCTTTCGCTGTCGTGGGAGTTCTTCGACTGGCTTCGCTCGATCACGACGTTGCCGCTGTTGATCAAAGGCGTTCTGCGCGGCGAGGACGCGAAGAAGGCCGTCTCCATTGGGCTTGACGGGATCATCGTTTCGAACCACGGCGGCCGCAAGCTCGACGGTATGCCCGCCAGCATCAGCATGTTGCCCGGCGTCGTTGAGGCGGTCGACGGACGCACCGAAGTTTTTATGGACGGCGGCGTTCGCCGCGGAACCGACGTGCTCAAGGCGCTCGCGCTGGGGGCCAAAGCGGTGCTGATCGGCCGTCCTTACGCCTGGGCGTTGGCGGCCGACGGCGAAAACGGCGTGCGCAAGGTCATCGAGTTGTTGCGCGAAGAACTGCTCAATGCGATGATCACCACAGGTTGCGCCAAGATCAGCGAGATCGGGCCCTCGTTAGTTATCAACTAGGGGGTCGCGGCGTGAACAGCCGCTTGAGTCCTTCGGCCGCGGCTTGCTTGGTTTCCTTGGTCGTGCGAGCCTTGTCCCGAGAATCCTCTTCCGCCTGCTCGGCCACCGATTGCTGAATCTCGGCCAGGATGTCGATTGGAGGCGGCTTTGATGCCGGCTCCGTTGGAGGCTCTGAAAGAAACTCGAGAATGTCGAACTCCTGGGCAGGTTCCGGCGCAATTGGTTCCGAGGGCGACAGGGTGGCTGTCGACGAAGCGGTCTCCAACAACGATGCTTGCGAGCTGAAGCTGCGCACGGCCTCGCTGGCGCGGCGCCATTTGGATTCGCTGATTTCGACGAGCAGCTCGAGTGATCCCACCCGCAGTCTGGCGCCGTCGTTCAGCGCGCAAGGACCGTCGATTTGCCTGCCATCCACAAAGGTCCCATTGCGGCTGCCCAAATCGAGCACCAGCACGCCATTGGGCTGTACCAGGATCTCGCAATGGTGGCCGCTGACCTCGTCGCTGTGCGCGCAAAGGTGGCAGTCCTTGGCCCGGCCGATCACGAAGCGATGGCGCTGGACGGGGACCTTGACCCCGGCATTCCTGCCGTTCGCCACGTGCAAGGTAACCTGCACGGGAGATTGCCCTCGAAGCTGCGCAAGCGAGGCGAGCGGTCGGCGTCCGCCAACGGCCGCGAGAGACGCCACGGGCTTCGGCGCGACGCCTGCCGGCGACGTCGTCTCCAACACGGTGGCTTCCGACGAATTCGGATTCGACGTGCCGGATTTCGAATCGGGGCCGCGATCGGTGTCGTTGGTCGAGTGGCCATCGCCTTGCAGTATTTCGACCAGCAGTTGCAAAGGCCCGACTTGAATCAGCGCGCCATCGCGTATCAAGCGCGGGGCATCGAGTCGCTGGCCGTCCACGAACGTCCCGTTGCGGCTGCCCAAATCAAGCAGCATAGGGCCATTGGGCTGAACCAGGATTTCGCAATGGTGCGTGCTGACCTGATCGCTATGGGCGCGCAAGTGACAGTCGGCGGCGCGCCCGATCAAAAACCGGTGGCCTGGAATTCGAATTCTGGTTCCGGCGTTCTTGCCCGAAACGGTTCGAAGGAAAACGCGCAAGTGACGTCGCCTCGTTCGATGCGCGAGCGTTCAATGTTCCACGTTGCTGCAAATTGGACGTTGCTGCAATTGGAACAACAACCGCCGCACTTGTCGAGCCGCATCGACGGGTGGGGCATTCCACGAGATCCGAACGCAATGCTAACAAAATCGAAATGCGACTCGCATTTTTGGGGGGCGGCTTCCGATCCCCTGGCGGTCGTTGCGGTCTGAATTCGAGGAGTCGAACGGCTCGAACAGATCAGAGGTCTTCCAGAAAATTCGGCGACGACGCGCGCCTCCGATCAAACGATAGGGCCGTCGTGACCTCCACCGGCAGCACGGTTTGACAGCTATTTCGGCCGGCGCGGCGGCGGCGCACGCTCTGGCTCCAACCGGCGCGGATGCCCGCGCAAGTGGCTTCGATTTCATCAGGCGTCGGTTCGTGGAATTCCTTGGGCTGCCAGTGCGGGCTTAAATTCATGTTCATGGTCCTCCTGAAAGACATACTCCGATACTCCGAGCATGTCCCAGGTTTACCCGAACTAATTGAACGCCCGTTGAGAGTCAGGCCAGAATCTCGTGAAAACGCCGCGAGAATTTGATGAGCGCCGATCGCTTGTAACCTGTATTCCCGTGCTCGCGTCCTGATAGAAGAAGTATCTCTGCAGCCAGAATCGCCCTTTTCTCGAATTTGCATATCGTGAAAAGCGGTGGTCATGACCGACCCAATTCTGCGAACAGACTTGCACCAGCTTCTGCTGGTTCACGCCGAGCCGCTCGGGCTCAGGCATTCCGCACCGGCCCAAAACCCAGGGGCTGATAAACCGCGAATAGAGTCGCATCATCCGATCGTCAGGATTGTAAACGACCAACAGCCGGTCGAGCTGGCTCAAGGCGTAACTGTACCGCCCCTTGGGCCAAAGATAGCGCGGATCGAAAGCCGGCGCCAGTAAGCAGGCCTGGATCGGCCGGTGGCAGGTGAAGCTCGGTGCTGGCAGCGGCTCGCCGGCCACCTCGCCGCAAGCCAGCCCGTCGAGCGCGGCGCATGCAGTACGGCAACCGATGCTGTGCCCGGCGAGGCTCAACGGCAAATCGGGATCGAGCTGGTCGATGAGCGCGGCGAGGTAATAACCCTGCCGTTCGCTCCTGACCATTTTAGCGCGAAAATTGTCGATGGCATTCATACGCCGAATTCGTTCGGCCGGCCACGACCAAAGCACCAATCGGAAGCCGGGCGCGCAGCCGCCGATTCGACGGTAACACCGCCAACCGCTACGGACCGCCCACTTGTGGTTCAGGAAACTGCCGTGAATGAAGAAAGTCGTGGGCAGGCTGGGGTCCATCGCCGCCACGAACTGCTCGCGGCGATACTGAATCCAACCTTTGACATCATCGTATTTCCAATACGTGAGCCGTTCGAACCCGTTTTGCAAACTTTCGCAGTCGGAGACTTGCCGTGCGTTGACAACCCAATACTCACGGCAGCAACGTTGCGGGATGAAGCGCTGGTACCAGGGCTGGTACAGCCGTTTAGGATTTTGCGCCGCCGAGGTCGCGGTGCATGCAAACCAGATCGCACCAATGGCCACGACGAATCGCGCCCTACGCAGAGTGGCCGCCAGGGGGCGCAGGCCCTTGCTCGCGGCAACGAAAGTCATTGGCAAGTCCGGTAAAAGAGTGAGAGTTTGTCGGTTGTATCGGTTATATCGGCGTCTTGGATGACAACTGTTGCCCCAATCCCTGCCGCCGTGCGTTGAGGCTCACAAGACAGTCAATCTGGATAAGACAGCGAAGGGCGTGGGCAGGTTTTCAACCCGTCTACGAATCCTATGGCTGGCTGGAAACCTGCGCCGCTTTTCGGTCGTGCGACGCCCGGCGGACGATCCAGATCAGGTAGCACAGGACCGCGCCATTGATAGCGGTCACAACGAGTTTCGGCACCGTCACGCGCTTGACGAGCTCGTACACTTCGAAGGGAATCAGCGAGCCGGTCATGATGATGGTGAAGTACTCGGCCCATGTTCTGCGAAGGCAAAGGCCAACACCCTCGGTGGCGAACAGGGCGGCATAAATGAGCGACACCGCGCTGATCTCGATCAGAGTGGCCTCATCGGCCGCCAATACGAAGGCGAGCAGCCGGCGCAATGGTTCGTGCGAACTGACAATTTGCGATGCCCGCGCCCAACGATGGATCGCGTCGGCCGTGTGGGCATCGAGAAACTTCAAAGTCCCGGCGGCAACCGCCACCAGCAGGCCGGCCTTGACGAGCTTGAAAATGCCGATCGCCAAGAGCATTCGGTTACTGCGCTTGGCTGGATCGTGTTGAACCACGGCTTCGCTCGCTTGACTTCACCAAACCCAGCGCCGGCACCGCCACAATTGCCTTCGCCGCGCGAAGTAACGTAACAATAGCCGATGGAAAGTCCGGCGTGTAGGGTACGCTGGACATGATCCTCCCCAGGTGGATTCCGCCATCGCGCTCTGATAGGCTGGTCCTGCACCCGACGGACTTACGGAACAACCTGCATGGCCGATCTGGACCGGTCCGATACGCCAGGCGCGCCGGTTCGCGCCGAGAAAGTCACCGGCGGAGGCGCGAGGCCAACGAACGTGCGGATACTGGTCCTGGCGCTGTCTTGCGGTGTCTCCTTCGTGCTCTATCTGCACCGTTACGTCTGGGGATTCGTCAAGAAGGATGTTCAAGACGAGTTCGGCTGGGACGCGGAGACGTTGGGTTGGCTGGACGGCTTCTTTCCGGCCAGTTACGGAGTCAGCCAGGTCCCCATCGGCATGCTTTGCGACTGGTTTGGGGCGCACCTCCTGCTAGGCGCGATGATCCTCGCCTGGTCGCTTGCACTGGCCGGTACGGCGTGGGCGAACACGCCGGCGTCGATGGCCGGCGTGCGGCTCACGTTCGGGCTGGCGCAGGCCGGCTGCTACCCGGCCCTGGCCAAGGTGTCGAAAAACTGGTTTCCCCTCGATATACGAAGCACCGCGCAGGGCCTGATCGCCACATTCTTTGGTCGCGGCGGCGGGGCCATGTCGTTCGTGCTGTTCGGCACCGTGCTTGTCGGTTGGTTGCAGATCCCCTGGCGCTGGGCCGTCGGCGTGTTCACGCTCGTCGGCCTGGCCGCAGGTACGTCGTTTCTGCTTCTGTTTCGCAACACGCCCCGCGAGCACCCTTGGGCCAACGAGGCCGAGGCCGAGCTGATCGCGGCCAACGATCCGCATGCGGCTTTCGCGACCCGCTCGCGCGTCAGGTGGGCCGCGCTCTTGGGGAGCCGCACGATTATGTTCCTTTTCGTGCGGTCATTTGCCAGCAACATGGCCGACGTGCTCTTCGTTTACTGGGTGCCGCTCTATCTGCGCACCGAAAAAGAGGCCGAGATTTCATCGGCCGGCTGGATGGCCGCGCTACCCCTGGTCGGCGGCGCGTTCGGCGGCGTGGCGAGCGGCATGATTCAGAGCCACCTGATCCGATCGCTCGGCTGGCGGCGCTGGGCCCGGGCGACCGTCGGGATGACCGGCAAACTGTGCGCCGCCGCGACGATTGTGACTTGCATTTTACCTCGCGACGCGATGACGGTCGCCTGCACATTCATGGCCGTCAAGTTCTTCGCCGACTGCGACCAGCCCGCCGAGTGGGGCGCGTTGAGTGATGTCGCCGGGCGCAACGCCGCCACCGTCTTTGCCTGCGTGAACACGGTCGGCTCCCTTGGTGGCTTCGTGGCCGGACCGCTGATGGGATCGTTGCTCTTGTCATTCAGCAGTTCGCACCAACCGACGGCCGCCGGCTGGAACGCGCTGTTCCTTGTCACGGCGCTGGAATACGTCGCGGCCGCGGCTTGCTGGCCGTTCATCGATTGCGGCCGGCCGCTCGACCTCGCCCAGCCGGAGAGAACCAAATGAATGTTGCACCCTCGGTTGGTCGTGTTCGTCGAAAACTCCCATTTCGCCACCAGTAACCAAAGCCCAATCGCTGTTACGATACACCAGCATGCCACCCTTTCCCGTCGAAACACTGCGCAATGTCCGGGTCCCCATGCCCGACGGCATAACGCTGGCGGCCGATCTTTATCAGCCGCAACCGCAGGAGGCCGATCGCAGATTCCCCGCGATCATCGAATACACGCCGTACCACAAGAACAACAACGCGGCGTATGGTCCGCGGGCGTCGCGTTACCCGTACTTCGCCTCCCACGGCTACGTGTTCGTCAACGTCGATATCCGCGGCACCGGCGATTCCGAGGGATTCAACACTTCACCCTCCAGTCCAGAGGAGGTGCGCGATAATCTCGAAGTCATCCGTTGGTGCGCGAGGCAGCCGTGGTGCGACGGCGCGGTGGGGATGATCGGCATTTCCTACACGGCCGGCGTCTGCTACGACGCCGCCCGGCAGGCGCCCGATGAATTAAAGGCCGTCATCTTGTGCCAGATGATGGCCGACTGGTACGACGGCATGGCCTGTCCCGGCGGCAGCATCCGGCCGTTCGCGTACGAGAATTACGCGCCCCTGATGGCCGCCTACAACCTGGCCCCGCCCAACCCCGACTTGGTGGGAGCGAGCTGGTCCGCGATCTGGCGGCAGCGGCTGGAAAACTCAGTGCCCTGGGGCAACGCGTACATCGAGCACTTACTCGACGGTCCGTTTTGGGAATCGCGGCTGTTACGCGGGCATGAGGAACGGGTGAAGGCGGCGACGTTCTTGATCGGCGGCTGGTGCGATTGGTATCCCGACGATTTCTTGCGCGTCTATTCGCGGCTGCGGTGTCCGAAGCGCGTGTTGATCGGCCCCTGGACGCACAACTACCCTGAAAACGGCTGGCCGCTACCGCGAATCAACGACCGCTACGAGTGCTTGCGCTGGTTCGACAAACACCTCAAGGGCATCGACACCGATCCGGCGAGGCTCGTCGACCAGGAGCCGCCGATCACGCTCTTCGTCCGCGAGTTCACGCGGCCCGAGGCATTGCGCCGACACGATGAGGGCGAGTTCCGCCACCAGAGCCGATGGCCGCCGGAACATGGCTCGCCGACGTCTTTGTACCTTTGCGGCGCGGGTCGCTTGCTCGAATCCGAACCGGTTGATGCCAGCCGACGGGCGTTGAAGGAAACGAGCGACCTGGTCTACAGGCCGGACGTGGGTGCGGCGGCGGGGCGCTACGTCATCGGTCAAATGCTGCCCGGCTGGGGAATGCCCGACGACCAGCGGCTCGATGAAGGGCTTTCACTCGTTTTCACGAGCGATCCTTGCCCGGCCGATTCGCCCCAGGAGCTGATCGGCGTGCCAGTGGCCCGGCTTTGGGTTTCGAGCACGGCCGAAGTCGCTTTCCTGTCGGTAAAGTTGTGCGACGTGGCGGCGGATGGCACCTCGGCGCTGATTACGAAGGGGGGCCTGAATTTGACGCACCGAAACTCGCACACGCTGCCTGAGCCGCTGGTGCCCGGAGAGGTCTATGGGGTCGATCTTCCGCTGTTGGCCACGGCGTACCGGATTCGGCCCGGGCACCGGCTTCGGCTGATGATCGCCGCGGCCGATTTCCAAAACGCCTGGCCGACGCCCTTGCCGAACGTTTTGACCGTCTATCATGGGCCTGAACACCGATCGCAGATCATCTTGCCGCTGGCCCGGCAGCGACCAACGGATAGCGAAACTGGTGCGAGCTCCGCTTTCGATACTGATATTCCGCTGCCGCCTCCGCATTTTCTGCCGTCGGAGTTTGCTCCGCTACCACCGGACCAGATTCCGGCGCCCGAATACACGCTCACGCGCGACCTGATCCAGAGTGCTGTGACGACCGAAATCCGCACCCGTTCGGGAATCGGTGTCAATGCTTCGCGCTACACGGTTCATGTCAACCGCCCGGCCGAGGCGGTAATCAGCTCGGAGTTCGAGTACCCGATGGATCGCGCGGGAATGTCGATTATGGTCCGCTCGCGCTGCGTCACCCGGAGCGACGAACGGGCGTTTCATCACGTGACCGATGTCGAGATCACGATCAACGGCCGCAGCCATTGGAGCAAGAGCTGGTCGGTTTCGGTGCCACGGATCGGATGTTGAACCGGAACGTCTCTTCGGCCGCTCTGTGGCCACGTTATACGTCACGCGGCCGACAATGAGACATTCACGGTGGCTGGGGCAGAGCTTGCCCGCGACCCACTGCGCAGGTGCCCCCGTCTCGCGTTGGCAGCTACAAACGTCCGCCCCGAGCGTCACCTTTTCCTCCCCATTGCCCGGCCGCCGCCTTCGGCGGCGGCGGGGCAATGGGTGTACGAAGACAAGGAAAGGAGGATGCCTTGAGTAGCAGCCAACGTCACGGACCACCGGGCAAGCCGGCGGCATGGGATCCTCCACGCTGTGGCGGAATAGAACTTGGATAAAGACCAAAAGGCCGTGTCCCGGCATTTTTTGCGCAGGCCAGGCAGAGCCAAAGCGATGCCCCGGTCGCTACTTGGCCGGGGCATCGCTGACGTTGAGCCAGCGGCCCAATCTGCATCCTGGGAATAAAACGGCTATCACGCGCATCGTACCAAGCGGGCAATCGTGTCAGGTTTCCCGCGGGAGCTTCGCGATGAGGTACGGTGTGCTGGCGGATTTCGTCGTCGTCGTTCACCTGGCGTATGTCGCATTCGTCGTGCTGGGCCAACTGGTGATCATCGCCGGCGCGGCGTTTCGCTGGCAATGGATTCGTAACTTCAGCTTCCGCCTGATCCATTTCGCGGCAATCGTGATCGTCGCTCTCGAAGCGGTCTTCGGCATCGAATGCCCGTTGACTATTTGGGAATACCGATTGCGGCTGTTGGCCGGAGAGGAGGGTTCGGCGGAGTCGTTTGTCGCCCGCGGCGTCCACGCGGTTATGTTCTACGAGGCGCCAGATGAGGTGTTCACCACGGCCTACGTGAGTTTCGCACTTGCCGTCCTGCTGACGTTGTGGTTGGTGCCGCCGCGGCGGACAAGACACAGGAGTTGAAGATAGCGGCCCATGACGCCAGCTCCTTGCTAAAGCCCCGCATTGGAACTCGTTGATCATAGCGATTACTCGACGTTCCACACACCGCTAGTGGGCTTTCGGCGAGTTGACCTATTCGGTGGGCGGCGACACCGGAAGTGGGACGCGTTCTTGCTCGCAACCATCGAGCCACTTTTGGGTATCCTCACTCTTAAGCCAGTTTTCAAATTCTGGGGTCATGATGGTCGATGCCCTGTGCGCCTCGTCAAGCTTTCGATGCACAATGGCGTCAATTTCCGCTCGCCGCATCCTCTCACGGACATTCCGAACAATCGGCGGCCCGACCAGGCACCCGAAGGCGACCAGCGCCGTGAGGATGAACAGGCTCTTCAGGCGGAACTGCGGGCGGTGCATGATTAGCGAGTTGGCCTCACGAAGTCCATTGCCGAATTTTACCCATCTGCAGCATCGCCGAAAACAGCAGCAGTAGCTAGCGAAACTATTGACTTCGATAAAGCTCGGCAGTTATCCTAAAAAGTGCCCGTGGGCAGGTTCCTCATCGGCCGCACCGGACTATTTCCGGTGCGGCCTCTTTTCGTTTAATCGCCGTCACGGCAAAAAGCAACAGAGTCGTGTCCCAGCCGCTCGCGAAGATCGTCTTCATGCTGACGCCGAAACGGCGGTGGGCACAGTTCAGCCTGGCAACGACGTTCGTCGTCGTGTCCGTGCTCTGTGTGTGGCTGGCGGTCGTAGTGAATCGGGCACATCGGCAACGGGACGCTGTGGCCATGGTTCGTCAGTGGGGCGGCAAAGTATTTTACGATAACATCAAGAGTGATTATCCGAAGTCAGTCTTGCGGGACCACCTGCGAGACACGTTGGGCATCGACTATGTCGCCAATGTGTCCTACGTCCATCTCTACCCGGACGAGAAAACCTGGCGGCGAAAGACCGGATATGACGGGCCGTCAACGGGTTACACGACTGGGCCAGCCGTCGATGACGATGGGTTACGGGTAATCGGTAGCCTTCCTAACTTGGACTTTCTGACGCTTGAGTACACGGAAGTCGGCGACAGGGGCTTGTCGTACTTGACTGGCCTCTCGAAGGTATGGGGCCTGCGGCTAGCTCACACGAAGACCACCGATTCGGGGCTAGCACATGTCGCAAGTCTCTTCGCGGTTGAACAGCTTTGGTTGGAAGGAACTGACGTCGGGGACGCGGGAATGGCACATTTGGCCAAGCTGGTGAACCTTTGCGATCTTGATCTTGGAGGCACGAAAGTAGGGGATGATGGACTGCTTCTACTTGCCGGATTAACGGCCCTCGAATGTCTCGACCTCGCCGACACCAGAATCACCGACGTCGGGCTACAGCACTTGTCGCCGTCAAAGAGTCTGCGTGAGTTGGACTTGTCGAGATGTTCAATCACTGACATTGGCTTGCGACACCTGTCGCGGCTACCTCGTCTGGAATCGCTGAATCTGGTTGAGTGCCATATCACCGACACTGGACTTTTGGGATTGTCGCGATTGGCGAACCTGCGGCAACTTGACGTGACGGGGTGTCGAATCACCGATGACGGCGTGAAGAATCTCCTTGGCCTGGTAAACCTGGACACGCTCTCTCTGGCTCGGACCAGTATTGGCGATGCAGGATTGGTGCAATTGACGCAGTTGCGCGCACTTGGGCGACTCTACATGGATCAAACTCAGGTTTCGGATGCCGGTATCGCGAGGTTTGAAACTGCGTCGCCCAACTGCCAGCTATCGCTTCGAGGTTACGGCTCGCTGGTCGATTGAGATGACCAACGCAGCGTCCATCAATCACTTCACTGCCCGCAGCACGCCGCGCCCCCTTTGCGTCGCGAGCTGGGGTGCGCTGATGGCGAGCCGGCCACGGAGCCTAGTATTCGCCTCTTGCGAAGTGCCGGCAAGTTAGGATACCCTAACCTCATGGTGGTTCTGAGTGGCGGCAGCCAGGCGGTACCTGTCTTGCCGCGCGGAACCCCATGCTCTCCTACCTCGGTTTCGAAAGCCTCATTCCCCATGCGGCTCGATCGCCCCAGATGCGCTTTCCGCGCTCGTGTCGCCGCGACCCTGTTGCAGCTTGCACGGGCCGGTTGTGTTTGGGGCTCGTGGCTGGCGCTCGCGGCGGCGGAAGCGCCAGACACCGCGGCAGCGCCCACCAAGGTTGATTCGCCGGTCGTCGATTATAGCCGCCAGATCCGGCCGATCCTTTCGAACAACTGCTTCAAGTGCCACGGTCCCGACGAAAAGGAGCGCCAAGGGGGGCTGCGGCTGGATCTGCGCGACGATGCTTTGAAGCCGACGACCTCGGGCGCAACGGCCATCGTGCCCGGCAAGCCGGATGCCAGCGCGCTGGTGACGCGGATCACCGCGGCGGCCGACGACGAGTTGATGCCGCCCCCCGGTTCGAACAAGAGGCTCTCACCGCAGGAAATCGAGCTGTTGCGGAAATGGATCGACCAGGGCGCCAATTACACGCTGCACTGGTCCTATGTCAAACCACTGCGCCCGGCACTTCCCCGGGTGCAGGACGAGAACTGGCCACGAACTGGCATCGATCGCTTCATTCTCCATCGACTGGAGCACTCGGCCTTGAAACCGGCGCCCGAGGCGGACCGCGTGACCTTGATTCGCCGACTTTCGCTCGATCTGACCGGGTTGCCACCAACCTTGGAAGAAGTGGACCAGTTCATCGATGATGCCAATCCCGACGCTTATGGAAAGGTCGTGGACCGGCTGTTGGCCTCACCCCACTTCGGCGAACGGATGGCCCAGGACTGGCTCGACCTCTCGCGCTATGGCGACACGAACGGTTACGAGAACGACAGCGATCGCTCGATTTGGAAGTACCGTGACTGGGTCATCAAGGCCTTCAACCAGAACTTGCCGTTCGACCAATTCACGATCGAACAGATCGCCGGCGATTTGATACCCAACGCGACGCCTGAACAACGAACCGCGACCGGGTTCAGCCGTAACGTGACCTACAACGAAGAAGGGGGCGCCGACCCTGACGAATACCTGGTCAAGTATGCGGTCGACCGCGCGAACACGACCGCGACCGCGTACCTGGGCACAACGATGGCCTGCGCCGAATGTCACGACCACAAGTACGATCCCTTCTCACAGAAAGATTTCTATTCTCTGTTGGCGTTTTTCAACAGCGTCGAGGGTGAGAGGGGCGCGCAGGGGCACGATGTGCCGCTCCCTCCGCTGCTCACATTCGCCACGGCGGAGCAGGCCGCGGCCCAAGAGCATATCAGGACGCAACTCACCGAGTTGGACGCCCGGATTCAGCAGGCGCTCGCGATTGTGAAATTGGAAGACTCTTCTTCCATTGAGCTTGCTACTTCGGCCAAACCAGATACCGGCGTGGCCGAGCTCCGCGAACATGACTGGATCGACGATGCCTTGCCAATCGGGGCCGCGCCAGAGGGCAACGAGGCGGAGAAGTCGTGGCAATGGGGCGAAGCGCCCGGCCAGCCGGTATTCAGCGGCAAGCTTTCGCACGCGCGAACCGCCAAGGGGGCGAGCCAGCACTATTTTACCGGCGCCACCCACGGCTTGCGGATTGGCGACGCGGAGAAACTGTTCGCCTATGTTTTCCTCGATCCACGCGACCCACCGAAAACGCTGATGCTGCAATTCAACGATGGGTCGTGGGAGCACCGGGCCTACTGGGGTGAAAACCTCGTCACCTGGGGTGTCGAGGGCACTGCCAGCCGTCTGCCGATGGGACCGTTGCCGACGGTCGGGGGCTGGGTGCGGCTTGAGATCGAATCGCGGGCCATTGGTCTGATGCCGGGCAGCGTCGTCCACGGCATGGCGTTTACCCAGGTCGATGGAGGGGTTCTCTGGGACAAAGCCGGGCTTCTGACACGCACTGCCCAAGCGCCGCTGCCGCAAGAATCGCTCGGGGCATGGGAAGAATTCGAGCTCGCCTCGCCCAACCCCCCGTCGAAGCTCCCCAAACCGATTCTGGACATTCTCCAAACCGCGCGAGACAAGCGGACCGATGCGCAACAGGCCGAGTTGCGAAACCACTTCGTGCGCTTTGTCTATTCCAAAACCCGCGACACGTTCGAGCCCCTCAACAAGCAATACGACGATCTCAAAGCACAGGAAACGAAGCTCGCCGGCGCCATCCCCACCACGATGGTCATGACGGAAATGCCGCAGCGGCGGCCCGCGTTCGTACTGATGCGAGGCAACTACCAGACGCCGGGCGAAGAGGTCACGCCCAACGTTCCGTCGATTCTGCCGCCGCTTGCCGCCGACAAGCCCGCCAACCGGTTGGGACTGGCACACTGGCTGGTCGACCCGGAGAACCCGCTGACGGCCCGCGTCACGGTCAACCGCTTTTGGAAACAGTTCTTCGGAACAGGGCTGGTCAAGACCTTGGAGGATTTCGGCTCCCAGGGAGAATTTCCCTCGCACCCGGAGCTCCTCGATTGGCTGGCGGTCGAATTCACGCGACCGTCAGCTCCGGCAGGGGCGACTCCGGGTGCCGAATCGCGCGCGCCGTCGGCGTGGGACGTCAAGAGGCTGGTGAAACTGATCGTCACGTCGGCCGTCTATCGGCAATCGTCGAATCCCCAGGGCGGGCCGGCGGAAATCGATCCCTATAATCGGCTCCTCTCGCGCGGGGCCAGGTTCCGCTTGTCGGCCGAAGCGGTCCGCGACAATGCGTTGGCCATCAGCGGACTGTTGAACCGCGAGCTGGGAGGCAAGAGCGTTTATCCCTATCAGCCGGCCGACTATTACGCCGACAAGGGGCGTTGGAAGTGGTTGCAGAGCAGTGGCCCCGAACTTTACCGTCGCGGGCTTTATACGTTCTGGCGGCGCACGACGTTTTACCCGTCGTTTCAGGTATTCGATGCGCCCACCCGCGAGTTCTGCACGGTGGACCGGCCCCGCACGAACACGCCGCTTCAGGCGCTGGTGACCTTGAACGACCCGGTATTCGTCGAGGCGGCGCGCGTCTTCGCCGAGCGGATCATGCGGGAAGGAGGAGAAGGCACCACGCAAAAACTGACCCATGCCTTCCGGTTGTGTGCTGCCCGCGTGCCGCGCGACAAGGAACTCGAGGTCTTGCAGCGACTTTACGCCGAGCACCTCGCCACGTACCAGGCCGATGCCACAGCGGCCCTGGCGCTGGTTAGCAATGGCGCCGCGCGGCGTCCCGAGAACCTGCCCGTCGCCGAGCTCGCCGCCTGGACCGCGATTGGGAACATGCTGTTGAATCTGGATGAGACCATTACCCGCGAATGAAAATGTGGAATTCGAAATGCAAAATGAGAAATGCAAACTAGGAAACGGGGAATTCGCCGGCAGTTGACCGGTTTTGCATTTTTCATTTTGCATTTCGAATTGTTTCCGACTTTGGACCAACGACAAAAGATTCTCCTCGCACAACGCCCAAATGAGACGACTGCTGCCAAGATCCGACCCATGCACCGAAATGAACCGCGCCCTCACGCGGCGTAGCTTCTTCACGCGGACTTCGGCCTCCCTCGGAAGCGCGGCGCTGGCGTCGATCTTGAACCCGAGCCTGTTCGCGTCGCCCGACGCGGGCGGTCCGATCCCTCATTTCGCTCCGAAGGCGAAACGGGTGATTTATCTGTTTATGTCGGGCGGACCATCGCACATTGACTTGTACGATCCCAAGCCGAAGCTTGCCGAGCTGCATGGCCAGGAGATGCCCGGCAGTGTGCGCGGAATGCAGCGGGTGACATTGATGACTCGCAATCAGGGCCAATTCCTGGTCGCGGCCTCACAATTCAAATTCCTCAAGCACGGCAAGTCGGGCCAGGAGCTGAGCGAACTGTTGCCCCACATCGGCAAGATCGCTGACGAGATCGCCGTCATCCGCTCGATGCACACCGAGCCGATCAACCACGACCCGGCGGTGAACTTCATCCAGACCGGCAGCGGCGTGGTGGGGCGGCCGACGCTCGGCTCGTGGTTGTCGTACGGCCTGGGGAGCGAAAACAAGAACCTGCCCGACTTCATCGTGTTGTTGTCGGGCAGCGGTGGGCAGCCGGTCGTCTCCCGGTACTGGAGCAACGGTTTTCTGCCGGGCAAGTTCCAGGGGGTGCAATTCCGCTCGCAGGGCGAGCCCGTGTTGTACCTCTCGAACCCGCCCGGAATCGACGGCCAGACACGCAAGAAGGTGATCGACGGCGTCAACGAGTTGAATCGGCTCAAGTACGATTCGCTCGCCGACCCGGAGATACAGGCCCGGATCAACTCGTTCGAGCTGGCTTATCGCATGCAGATGAGCGTGCCCGAGTTAATGGACCTTTCCACCGAGTCGAAAGAGGCGCTGGATAAGTACGGCGCACAGCCGGGGCAGAGCTCATTCGCCAACAACTGCCTGTTGGCCCGCCGGCTGGCGGAGCGTGGCGTGCGCTTCATTCAACTTTACCATCGCGACTGGGACCACCATCTCGACTTACCCAATCGCATGCGGCAGCAATGCCCACAAACCGATCAGGCGTCGGCGGCGCTGGTGCAGGATCTCAAGGAACGCGGCATGCTGGACGAGACCCTGGTCATCTGGGGCGGCGAGTTCGGCCGCACGACATTCAACCAGGGTCCGCTGAAGAAGGACAGCTACGGCCGCGACCATCATCCGCGCTGTTATTCGATCTGGATGGCCGGGGGTGGAATCAAGGGAGGCATTACGCTGGGGAAGACCGACGACTTCGGCTACAACCTCGTCGAAGACGGCGTCCACGTGCATGATTTCCAGGCCACCATCTTGCACCTGTTGGGGATCGACCACCAGCGTCTGACTTACCGTTTCCAGGGGCGGGACTTTCGACTCACCGACGTCAGCGGCAACGTCGTGGCGAAATTACTGGCGTGAAACGCTACAAGGCGAGCGCCGCGCGCAGGCAGTCATCCACTTGCTTCAAGGTCGACGTCGCCACGGCGAGATTTCATGGCTTATCTCGGTTCTGCTCGTAAACGTCCATTTCCGCGTCGTCCCAGCCGGCGGGTCCGGCGACCGCGCCGAATGCGTCGTAGAACTCGCGTGGATCGAGCGAACCATCAGCCACTGCTTGGGTGCGATCGTAGACGTCGGCACGAACCAACACGCAAGCCAGTCGCGTTTCGGGATCGGTGAAACGCACTGCCTCACCTTTCTGAATCGCCTGCTGCTGTTCAATGGTCAGATTCATATCTCACTCTTGCGATTTTGCCATTCTACCAAATTGCCCCCTCACGCCAACATCCCCCGCGCCACCTCAATCTTCAGGGCATTTCCCTCGCGGGCCCGTCGCGGTCTGAAATAAATACGTCGTGCTTAGGGAACTTCTCGAACAGGGCCGCCGGCTGGCCGAAGTTGGTCGCCAGTACGTCGGGCGGGTTTCCGGCGATCCACTGCGAAAGGTCGATCGCCTCGTAAATGCCGGTGTTGAAACCGATCAGAACGCGGCATGGCTTTTCGCCGACGTTCTCGATCGAGTGCCCGTACCCTTGCGGAATATAACCGACGTCCCCCTTGTCCAAAGTTTCCGTGCGGTACCGGCCATGGGAACCAAACATCGTTACGCTCACTTTACCCTCGATGATGTACTGCCATTCATCGGCGGTCGGATGCCAGTGGAGCTCGCGCAGCGCCCCCGGATCGAGGTCGAGGATCGTGGCGGCGATCGTCTTGGCGATTTCGAACCGCGTCGAATCGACCCGCCATTCGCGGCCACCCTTGTGAACGGAGTGAGGTTCCTGGGCAAGGAGCTGGTACTTGTGCGTTTGCGGCGGCAACTTCCAGCCTTCGAGCGGAGTCGCCGGCTTCTCCGGAGGCGTTTTCCCACGCGCGAAGTAAACTTCCTCCTTGGGGAAGTCATCGAAGGCCGACTCGGGCAATCCGAAGTTCTTGGCCAAGAGCGGCTTGGGAGTGTGACCGATCCAATCGCTGATGCTGAACGTGCCGAATTCCGAGAAATAACCGTTGTCGAAAATCAGGATGAAGTGCGCCGGCTCGTTTCCCAGGCACTCGAGCATGTGGCCGTGACCGCGGGGAAAGTACCAGACGTCGCCTGGATCGAAGTCGTTGGTTTCAGAACATCCCTGCGGGTCGATGACTGTCGTGCGAACACGGCCTTCGATCACGAAAGCCCATTCGGCCGCGGTGGCGTGCCAATGCAGCTCGCGCATGGCGCCCGGTTCGAGCTTCATGGAAACTCCCGCGATGCCTTTCGAGATCGGCAACTGCTCGACGGTCGCTTCCTTGCCGTAGCTCTTGCCGACGACTTTGCCCCTGGATTTTTCCAAGGCGAATTTGAAGGTCGGAAGCTCCTTGCCGGCGAGAAGCGGGTCAGGGACGTTGTTCATGAAGCTTGAATCGCCCGCATGAGCCTGCTTACTACCGGCCAGTGTGGCCGTGGTGGCGGCGGCGAATGCCGCGGCCGCAGTCAGGAACTCTCGGCGCTGAAAATCGGACATGGGAATCTCCTTGCTGATTGCGAGCACTCACATGAGAGTTTTACCACAATGCGATCCGCAATGCCTCGAACTCGACGATCGACGCCAGCGAAACAATCGCCAGGATCGCCAGCGTGTCGCTCCATAGCACGCGCAGGTCGCTTCCCGGAGCGACGGGCGAAGGCTGTACTTTTTTCGTCGTCAGCACCGCGCGGTGTCGCCTTTGGAACAGGTCTAATTCAGTAGCGGTTGACATGGTCGGTACCTCCAGCATCAGTGATCACCCCATTCTTCGTCCCCTCTTCCCTATCTCCTTCTCCGTTTGGCAATCTCGCAAGGTGATACGCGGGCCAACCGAGAACCTTTCACCCGCTCGCCAAACATTCTCGTTCAGTTGTTTGGAACGTGAAGTCAATCAAAGACTTGTGGCGAAGTAACGGCTGGGCGAGTACCCCGCCATCACGAATCATTGCCGCGAGCCAAGTGGGTGGGCCGGCAAGATTCGTTTCCCCCGTACCACGAGAGATCGCTAATCGTCGGCGTCGTCGTCAGAGTCTTCGTCCGCCGCGCGGTGCGGAAACGCCACGCCTCGAACTCCCTCGAAATGGAGGCGCAAGCGAACATCGATCTGTTTCATGAATTCCCCAACGCGCTCGACCTGCGCCGCCGCCGCGCTGCGCGGTGGCAGTGGTCCACGAGCCTCGATCTGCGATCGTCTCAGGTGCAATAGAACGACATCTGGGAGTGCCGGTGGCGCCAGGTCGGTAAAGCAAGCTCGCAACTCGCCTTCGGAGATGGGGTCGCCGCGGCAGACGAAGATCATGTCGGTTCCCTCGGGCGGAGCGACCCGCGCCGGGTGGTTTGCCTCCGGGTACTTGATGTCATCGAGCTTTTCGCCCGTCGTTCGTATCGTCGGCAGAAGTCGCAACTGGCCGGCCGCGTCAAGCCAGACCGTCGTCACCGGCTCGCCGGGCGATACGTCGAACGTCACCGTAACTCGGTCGCCGGTGCGTAGTGGCAGAACGTTCGAGAGGTTGACGATCTCGTTGTTGCGGATCACGAGAATCTCGGGCACCGATTGGACCGCCGGTTTGTTCGACAACCAACCTGCCGTCTCAATCAACACCAGCGCGGCGAGCAATGCGATGATGGCGACGGTGCTCCGGCGCATGTCAGTGAACCGCGCCGACCAGTGCCGGAGCCAGCCGGCGCAATCGGCGGCCGTGGGGCGGCGGGCCGGATCGGCCGCCAGAGCTTGTTCGCAGAGTCGCAACAGCCGGTGCGGCACGCCCGCGGCTCGCAATGGCTTGAAGTCGACTTCGCCGCGCCGCGCATGTTCCAACGACTCGAGCACGGTTGGCGCGGCAAAGGGACCGCGGCCGGTGAGCAACCAATACAACGTGGCCCCGAGTCCAAACACGTCGCCGGAGGGACCGGCATGTTTTCGCGGGCCACCGGTTGCCACGAGCTCCGGCGGCAGGAACTCGGGCGTACCGCCGACGGTGCCCGTCTCGTCTTGCCAAATGCTCTCCAACCGAGCCAGGCCGAAGTCGATCAGCCTCGTGTGCCCGTCGGCGTCGACCATGATGTTGCGCGGCGTGACGTCGCCATGCACCACACCGCGGCCATGCGCATAGGCGAGCACGCGGGCTACGTCGCCGATCAACCGAGCGGCATCGCCGGGCGACGGACGCCGGCCGTCGTAGCACTGCTCCAGGTTCCGCCCCGTCACATATTCCAGCACCAGAAAAGGGCGGCCATCGAAGACTCCCACGTCAAACACGCGCAGCAAGCCAGGATGGTCGAGCGTGGCCAGCAGCCGTCCTTCGGCGATCGCCGCATCACGGTGAACATCGTCATTGGGGGCCGCTCGGCGCGAGAGCTTGAGCACGAGCGGCCGCCCCAGCTCAGGATCGACGACGCGATAAACGTCGGCCTGGCCGCCGGAGCCAAGCTCGCCGACCACGACGTAGCGGCCGATGCGTTCATGCCGCGGCCGAGCGGTCGCGCCTGGGTCGGCGGGCGCCTCCGTGAGTTCGGCCAATGCCACCGGCGAGCGGCTGAATGATCGCAACGCACCGACCTCTTGCCGCAATTGCTCGATACGCCGCCGGCAAACTTCACAGTCTGCGGCGTGCAGTCTAATCTGGCTCGCGCCTGCGTCCTCGGTTGCGGCCGCCAGCAGTTCTTCGTCGGATGGACAGGACTCGTTCATGGCTCGTCTTCATTTCTCGTCCAACGGTTCGGCGAACTGGTCGCATTCGTCACGCACGCGCGACAATAACCGCGAGGCATTGACGTAGACCGCGTTGACCGAGAGGCCCAGTTCAGAGGCGATCTCGGCGGCCGGCCGGTCTTCCAGAATTCGCCCCTCGAAGCAGGCCCAGGAGGTCGGTTGCGCCGTTTCTCGCACGCGTTTCAAGGCCACGTCAAGAATGCGCCGGCGATACAGCTCGTCCCAGTCGTTATCGGGATGGTCCGAGACGCTCGAGCCATCTTGATGTTGATCGAGCCACTCTTTTTCGGCCCGCGTCCTCACCGTCCGGCGGCGGGCCCAATCGGTAAGGGTGGCATGGGTGACTTGCCAGAGCCAGGAGCGGAACCGTCCGCAGCGATGGTCAAGGCGAAATTGAGCGAGCGCCGGCACAAGTCGCGTAAAGACTTCTTGCACGACGTCGTGCGCGTCGTGTTCGTTGATGCCGCGCTTGCGAACGTACGCCAAAAGCAAAGGCCGGTAGAGGACCACGAATTCGCTCCAAGCCGTCGCGTCGGCCGGATCGCGAACACGCTCAAGCAGGGAAAGGCGCGTTTCCAGCATGGCCCGTTTATGCCAGCAGCCCCCGTACTACGTCGCCGTGGACGTCGGTGAGGCGGAAGTCGCGGCCGGCGTGGCGGTAGGTTAGGCGCGTGTGATCGAAGCCCAACAGGTGTAGCACCGTGGCATGCAAATCGTGGACGTGGACGCGATTCTCGACCGCCTGGAAGCCAAATTCGTCGGTGGCCCCGTAAACCTGGCCCCCCTTCACGCCGCCGCCCGCCATCCAAACCGTGAAACCGTAGTGGTTGTGGTCGCGGCCATTGATCTTGCCGGCGTTGGCTCCGGGCTGCGGCAGCTCGACGGTGGGCGTCCGGCCAAACTCTCCTCCCCAAATCACCAACGTCTCATCCAACAGGCCCCGCTGCGAGAGGTCCTTCAACAGCGCTCCGATCGCCTGGTCGCATTCGCCCGCCAGGCGGCGGTGGTTGACCTCGATGTCGTCGTGGTTGTCCCAGGGCTGGCCCTCGCCGTGCCATAGTTGCACGAAACGAACGCCTCGTTCGATCAGCCGGCGCGCGACGAGCGTCTGCCGGGCATGCACGCCCGATCCGTACATGTCGAGAACGTGTTTTGGCTCGCGGCTGACGTCGAACGCTTCGCTCGCCTCGGTTTGCATGCGAAAAGCCAGCTCGAAGGCGTGCATGCGGGCTTCGAGCGCCGCGTCGGCCCCAGTCTGCGCCAGTTGGCTCCGGTTCAATTCGGCCAAAAGGTCGAGCTGCCGCCGCTGGTCGCCGTGGGCCACTTCGCGATTGACCACGTTCTCGATCAGCTTCTCGATCTCGGTATGCTGGGTATCGATGTAGGTGCCCTGGTAGACGCCGGGCAGGAAGGCCGACTGCCAGTTTTCGGCGTCCTTGATCGGATATCCGCGGGGACACATCGCGAGAAAGCCGGGCAGGTTCTGGTTTTCGGTCCCCAGGCCGTACGTGACCCACGAGCCCAGGCTGGGCCGCACCAGCCGCGCATCGCCGCAGTTCATCAACATCAGCGAAGGTTCGTGGTTGGGGACGTCGGCGTGCATTGAGCGAATGACGGCGATCTGGTCGATGCTCTCGGCCACGCGCGGAAACAACTCGCTGACCTCGATGCCGCTTTGGCCATATTTCTGGAACTTGAACGGCGATGGAAACGCGGCGCCCGTTTTGCGCTCGGTACGGAGGTTCTCGGTCGGCAAGTTCTGGCCGGCGTATTTTTGCAAGGCGGGCTTTGGATCGAATGTGTCGAGATGACTTGGGCCGCCGTTGGCGAAGAGGTGGATCACGTGTTTGGCCCGGCCAGCGAAGTGCGGTGGCTTGGGGAGCATCGGATTGGCATAACCGGCCGGCTCGGCTGCCTGCACGAGGCCGTCGGAAGCCAGCACACCCGCCAATCCGGCCAGGCCCAGGCCTATGCCCGATCGGGCGATGAAATCGCGGCGCGACAGCGGGGCAGGAAGCGCGGAACGCGGAGCTCGGAGTGCGGAGGTTGATTTGCTGGAAGGTTTGGTCATGGCATTTCTCGGTGTCCTGCGTTCCGCTCTCGCCTCACTCGACAAACACGAATTCATTGGCACACAACAGAACCTGCGCCAGCAGCTCCCATGCCGAGAGCTTCGTCTCAACCGATGCCGGTGGCGCGGCGACGAACCGCGCCGCCAGCTCCTCCTCGGCCGCGGTCGGCATTCGGCCCAGCGCGAGCCGATAAAGGACCCGCACGCGCTGCGTCGAATCGGGCTCGCCGGCCACGTCGGGCCGGGCGGCCAGCGCCTTGGCCTGTTCGAGCACGAAGGGCGCGTTCATCGCGAAAAGCGCCTGTTGGGGCACGGTGGTCCGCGGACGCTGGTCGTTCGAGACGTCGGGGTTGGCGAAATCGAATACGCGGAACACGCCCGGCAGGTCCTGCCGGTCGATGAAACCGTAGATTGTGCGCCGCGTGGTGTAGGGCGCTTTCCAAAGATCGACCGGGCGGCCTCCCAGCGACAGATCGAGCCGAGCGGCGACGGCCAGCATTGCGTCGCGCATCGCCTCGAATTCGAGCCTTTGCCGGTTCATGCGCCATAGAAGCCGGTTCTCCGGATCGACCGCCTCGCACTCCGGCCGTGCCACGCTCGCCTGCTGGTATACACTGGAAAGCAAAATCATCCGGTGCAGTTTCTTGAGCGACCAGCCCTCGTCGATGAACGTGGCGGCCAGCCAATCCAAAAGCGCGGGGTTGGTCGGCGGATCGCTCCGCACGCCGAAATCGCTGGGGGTCCGCACCAGCCCAGTACCAAAATGGTGCATCCAGACGCGGTTCACCAGCACCCGGGCCGTCAGAGGATTGTCGCGAGTCGCGATCGCCTCGGCCAGTTCACGTCGGCCGCTGCCATCGGTAAATGGCCGGCGCTCGGCGGGCGAAAGTACCGCCAGAAACTGCCGCGGCACCGGCGGCCCGGGCCGATCGTGATTGCCACGCAAAAACACGTGCGGCTCGCGCGGCGTTGGGGCGTCGGCCAATGCCATGGCTCGAGGCGGCGCCCCGGGCGAGTTGACTTCCCACTCTTCGACCTTCTTGCGAAGCTCGCCAAGCTTTCCCTGGACGTCACGGTTGAATAGCCGCCCCGCCGCCTTCGGGTCCACAACCGTAGGCGAGCCCGATCCATACAGCACCTGGCGTATTTCCTCGGCCGCGGGGTCGGCCAGCTTTTCCAGCGGCGGCGACGCCCCGCGCGCGGCGGTCCATTGCTCTTCGACCTGTGCCAATAGTGCGCCGTAGACTTTGGCCACGTCGGCCATCGTCGCAGGCGGCTGTTTGGAGAGCGCGTCGCGAACCAGGGCGTTGATCGGCCGCTGGGGATCGACGGCGCGGGAGAGACAATTGCGTGCTTTTTCGGCAAACGTGGCCACTTCGAGCGCTGCCAGCTCGTGCCAGGGCGCGAACACCGGATCGTGCCGTGTGGCCGACTGCTTGACAAAATCGCGCCAGCGCTCGACGATCCGCCGGCGCAACTCGCCCGATCCCAACGAAACGGCCGCCTGACCGTCGGACGGCGAGTCCGACTTTTCACTGGCGATCCGTGCCAGGTAGTCCGCGGCGCGCAGGCGCAGCTCGTGTTCCAACGCCCGGTGCTGTTCGTCGCGATACGCGTCGAATGCTTGCTGCCGCGAAGTAAGTTCTTGTACGAACACATGGTAAGCGGCCGATTCCTCCGGCTTGCCGAGCAGCGGTCCCTCGTCCGGCTCGATGGAGCTGGCGAAGACGCCGTACAGCGAATAGTAGTCGGCGGTGGGCACCGGGTCGAACTTATGGTCGTGGCAGCGGGCACAGGTCACCGTCAGGCCGAGCAATCCGCGAGACACGACGTCGATCCGATCGTCGATGATGTCGTTCTCGTTGAACATGAAGCGGCGGCCAAGCGTCAAGAAGCCCAGCGCCGCCATTGCCCTCGGGTCGCCGTTTTGCAGCTTGTCGGCCGCGAGCTGCTCGACCACGAAACGGTCGTAGGGAAGGTCCTCGTTGAAGGCGCGGATCACGTAATCGCGGTAGGTAAACGAAAATGCGTAACGCCGTTCCTGAGTGAAGACATACCCCTTGGTATCCGCATAACGGGCAATGTCGAGCCAGTGCCGGCCCCATCGCTCGCCGTATTGGGGCGAGGCCAAAAGGCGGTCGACGACTCGGGCCCAGGCGTCGGGCGCGTCGTCGCGCTCGAACGCCTCGACTTCCTCGGCCGCCGGGGGCAAGCCCGTCAGGTCGAACGTGACCCGGCGCACGAGCGACCGGCGATCGGCACGCGGCGAGGGCGACAATCCACTCGCTTCGAGCTGCCCGAGTACAAACACATCCAACGGTGTGGCGCACCAGGAGGTGCTGTGGACTAAGGGCGGGGCTTGCCGGACCACAGGCCGGTAGGCCCAATGCGCCGCGCGGATGTCGTCGATTCGTTCGGCGGGCGAGCGAGCGGCGGCGACGTTTGCACCTCCGGCATCGCCCGCCGGCCAAGGCGCGCCGAGCTTGACCCAGGCCACGAGTGCCGCCACTTGTTCGGCTGTCAGCTTGCCGTCGGGCGGCATTTGGATATCGCCCGCGTAGCGCACCGCCGCAATCAGCCTGCTCCCCTCGATATCTCCGGGCATGACCACCGGACCGCTATCGCTTCCTTTGAGCATGGCTTCGCGGCCATCGAGCCGCAATCCGGCCTCTTGTTTTTCCGCTCCGTGGCAGGTTTGGCAGTGCTCGACCAGGAGCGGCCGAACCTGCGTTTCGAAAAACTCGACCTGTTCGGCCGAGGGAGCCGTGCCGCCCGGCGCGCCATCATCCGCGCGCAAACTCGCTGCCGCGCCGAGTAGCACCGCGGCGAGGGCGACCAACAGCGGGAGGCGGATTACGGCAGGTAACTGGCGGGTAGCAATCACTTTGCGGCCTCGGCGTAGGCAAGGCTTTCAGCCTGGCTTAGTAGGTTAGGCTTTCAGCCTGACTGTGCAACTCATCATCCCGTGAGGCTGGAAAGCCTAACCTACGACGATGCACACGGGTCTCATTCCGACGTTCAGTATACCCGGCGAGCTCGCTTCATATCCAGCATTGACCGCGCCCTTGGCAACCCGCAGCCCTGTCCGCTACCCGGAAGGCAGGGTGGCCACCAAAGTAGTAGGCACACGCCGCCCTTCCGACGCGGAGAGCGCCAGACGGTTGCTCTAATGCCAGAAAGGCAGAGCCGTGAAGAAACCAATCGTCACGGCGGTCACGGTATTGCTCAATTTGGCCCGACCAGCACGAACATGCCCCAGTAATACGGGCTGCTCCAGTTTTCTTGCTGGCGAACCCAGCGCTTGGCGCGGTGTAACGACTGGGCGTAGTCGGGCGTGGTGCCGGCCTTCTCTTCCTTGGCCACGCCGCTGCAGAAATAGCTCACCAGGCTGGCGGCGGCCTCGTCGTCGACCAGCCAGTTGCTGGCCACGACGCGTCGCGAGCCGGCCACCAGGAACCCGCGCGATAGGGCCCAGACCCCCTCGCCCCGTTGCTGCGGGCCGTAGTTCGTCTCGCACGCGCTCAAAATCGCCAACTCGCACCCCTTGAGGTTCAACTCGTAAATCTCCGGCAGCGTCAAAAAGCCGTCGTCGGCCGGGTCGGTGTTGGCCTGCTTGCCGGGCGTCAGCGCCAAGGCGCCGAAGAAGTTGCCGTATTGCTGGTCGGCAAGTCCGTGGCACGCCAGGTGGATCACGCGGCGGCCCGTGACGTTGGTACGCAAATTGGCCTCGGTCGCGGTCTGCTCGATCAGGGCGGCCGACTCGATGCCTTGCTTTTTGTAGGCTTCGGCCACCCAGGTCGATTCGGTGCCCGAATAGGGAAGCTGTGCCAGCGTTCCGCCCGCCGACCCGTAGCGGCTGCGGGCCGCCAATTGCCCCAGCGTGCCACCCGTATTCGCTGCCACCTGCGGGGCCTTCGCCGCGCGGTAGGTCGGGTTGCCGACCGTGAGCACGGGCGAGCGGTCGGCCTTGGCCTTGCCGGGCGTTTTGCGGTCGCTAAGGTTGTAGAGTACCGTGGCCGAAGGGGCGTAGACGATGGGCGGGCCGACGTCGAGCAAGTAACGCGGGTTCTCGCCCGGCTCGACCACCAAGGCCTCGAAAGGCAACAGGGCCAGCGGTCCGTCGGGAACGACGATCAGCCGCTTGACTTTCCCTTCGGCCAGCGCCTTGCGCTCGGCTTCGGGCACCAGCAGCTTCCAAAGCACCGCCAGGTTGGCCGTGGCGGCCTTCGCACCTTGCGAGTCGGCCAGTCGCTCGACGACTCCGTCGTGCCGTTCGTTGGCGCAAACGGCCCGCAGCTTCGCCGAGGTGAGCGGGCCGGGCTCGATCGCCAGCTTCTTGGCCGCCGTTTCATCGGCCACCAGCGCCGTCAAGCTGGCCTGGTGAGACCCAGCCGCCAGCACGTAGCTTCCTTCTTCGCCCACCAGGTAGACCAAGAGCAGCCCGTTGTCGCCGACCAAACGGCGCTGAATCTGGCTCAGCCGCGGCGGGCCGGCAGACACCGAGAGCAGGTTGCGGTAAACGGGGCTGCTGCTGCGCTCCTGTCGAAAGTGGTCGTAAAGCTGAGCGCGAGCGTCGGACAACTGAGTTTGCAGTTTTTGCCGCTTTGCGTCGTCGGTCGCGGTGTCGTTGGCGGCTTGTTCCAATTCCGCGATCTTGGCCTTGAGCTCCGCCTCGCGCTTGCGCAACTGCTCGCGCTCGGTGGCGGGCCTGCCGATCTGCAGCTCGGCACCGCCCAGGTTCATATCGTCCAAGAGCGAGCGGGCACGGCCGCGCTCGATGGCCGCCAGGGCCTCGGCCGTATCGCCCAATTCGACCTGCCAACTGACCATGCGTTCAAAGGCACCTGAGAAGCGGCTGAAGTGCTGGGCGCGTTCTTGTTCGGCGCCGCCGCTCTGGCCGCGCTGCTGCTCGGCCAGGTCCATCGCCCGTTGCAGGTCCTTGACAGCCTCGTGCGGACGTTTCAGGCCCCAACAGATGCGGGCCCGCAGGTAGTGAGCGTCGAATCGATCGGAAGGGCTGGCATGCGAGCGGTCGTAAATGGCGATGGCGCGGTCAACCAGTGGTTCGGCGTCGTCGAGGCGGTCCTGTTCGCGATAAAGGCCGGCCAGCTCGTTGAGGCTCGAGGCGACGTTGGGGTGCTCTGGTCCCAAGACCTCCTCGCGCACAGCCAGGCCTCGCTCCAAGAGTGGCGCCGCTTCTTGATAGCGCCCTTGCGAGCGGTAAAGCCCGGCCAGGCCGCTGAGACTGCGGCTCACGTCGGGATGATCGGCCCCCAGGACCTCTTCGCGAATTGCCAGCGAACGATGGTAGAGCGGTTCGGCCTCGTCGTAACGGGCCTGGCGGGTGTAGAGATCGGCCAGGCGGTTGAGCGTGGATGCCAGAATCGGGTCGTTCGGCCCGAGCGCCTTTTCGGCGATCTTCATCGCGCGCTGGTAGAGTGGTTCTGCCTCCGCGTATCGCCCTTGATCAGAGTACGAAGTTGCCAGGTTGTGCAGACCAACGGAAATATCGAAATGTTCGGGCGGCAATGTCTTTTCGCGGATTTGCAGCACGCGCTGGTAGATCGCGTCGGCTTCCGCGTAGCGACCGTGGCGCAAGTAGACGATGCCCAGCAAATTGAGACAGGCGGAGGTAGCCGGATGGTTGGGGCCCTGCACCTTTTCTCTGATGCCGATGGCGCGTTGAAGCAGCGGTTCAGCCTCGGTGTTTCGCCCCTGGTACATGTACGAACCTGCCAGCCCGGCGAGGCTGGCGGCGACGTCGAGGTCTTCCTGTTTGCCGGCCGATTCGCGGATGGCTAGCGCGCGCTTGTAGAGCGGCTCGGCGTCGGCATAGTGCGCCTTGCCGTCGCGCAGTCCGGCCAAGAGCGTGAGGCTGGTGGCCACGTACGGGTGCTCCGGCCCAAGGGCCTTTTCGCGAATGGCGAGCGCCTGTTGGTAGAGCGATTCGGCCTCGTCGTCTTGTTTCTGCTTCAGTGCGCAGCCGGCCAGGTTGTCGAGATACCACGCGATGTCGGCGTGTTCGGCCCCGAAGATTTCCTTGGCGATTTCGAGTGCCCGCTCGTACGAGGTTCTGGCCAGGTCCAGTTTCCGCAAGCTGAACTGCGTGATTGCCATTCGAGAGAGTGCCACCGCAGTGTCGATATGTTTCGGTCCCCGGGTCGCTTCGCGGATATCGAGCATGCGTTGGTAGAGCGGTTCGGCCTCGTCGTAACGGCCCTGGGTCGAGTACAAGCCGGCCAGCTTGTCGAGACTCGATACCAGGTCGGCGTGTTTTGGCCCCAACCGCTTTTCAGTTCCCTCGAACGCCCGGCGGTAGTGCGGCTCGGAGTCGCCATAACGCCCCAGCTCAAAGCACAGGTCTCCCAGCCACGTCAATACCAGCGACAAGTCGGCGTGCTCCGCGGGAAGCGCCTTTTCCCGAATCGCCAGGGCCCTCGCCAAAAGTGGTTCGGCCTCGTTGAAGCGGCGCTGGGTGGAATACGAAAAGCCGAGGTTCGCGAGACTGACGGCCAAATCGAGATGCTCGGCGGGGAGGATCTTTTCGCGAATCGCCAAGGCCCGTTTGTAAAACGCGTCGGCCTCCGGATAACGCCCTTGGGTATAGACCGTATTGGCCAGAAAGTTGAGCGTGATGGCGAGGTCGGGGTGGTCGGCTTCGAGCCCCTTCTGGCGGATCTCGAGCAGCCGTTTGGCGCTCGCCTCGGCCTCGGCGTATTTGCCCGACGAATAGTACAACGTGCCCAGATCATTCAACGTGGCCACTAGCCGCAGGTCGGCCGTTCCCCAAGCCTTTTCGCGAATGGCCAGTGCCCGCTGGTAGAGCGGCTCGGCCTCGGCCGATTGGCCCAAAGCGAAGTGGGTGTCGGCCAGGCTGTTGAGGCTGACGGCCAAATCCAGATGCTCGGCGCCTAGCAGCTTTTCGTGGATGGCCACCACGCGCTGGTAAAGCGGTAAGGCCTCGGCGTTGCGCCCCATCGTATGGTAAAGCCCGGCGAGTTGTTTGACGCTGAATGCCACGTTGATGTTCTCGGGACCGTACGCCTTTTCGCGGATCGCCAAAGCCCGTAAGTAGAGTGGTTCGGCGTCGGCGTAGCGCTGCATCCGATAATAGGCCGCGGCCAGATCGTTGAGGCCCGTGGATATTGCGGGGTCGTCGGGTTTGAGGTTTTTCTCACGGATGGCAAGGGCCCGTTTGTAGAGTTTTTCGGCGTCGGCGTGGCGACCTTGGTCAAACCGCGTGCTGGCCAGGTTGCTGACGTTGTCCGCCACGTCAAAATGGTCGTGTCCGAGTTTCTTTTCACGGATATTGAGCACCCACAGATAGAGCTGTTCGGCCTCGGCGAAGCGGTCCCGGTCGTTGAAGCCCTTCGCAAAAGGCTCGATAAACGCCGCCAATTCGAGGCTGTCCGGCCCCATGAGTTGCGACTGGATGGCGAACGATTCCTTGTACATCGGGATCGAGTCGGCGTAGCGCCCCTGGTCGCGGTAGAGGTTGCCGAGGTTCGACAACGTAATTGCAACGTGGATGCTTTTGTGGCCTTGCGTTTTTTCGTACTGCGCCAATGCCTTTTTGAATAGCGGCTCCGCGTCGGCATAGCGTTTCTGAGTGAGGTAACCGGAAGCCAGATAGCTGATGCACGTGGCGAGGTTCGGGTTTTCCGTCTTTTCGTAGGCCGCTTGCACCCGCTTCAAAAGCGGTTCGGCGTCGTTATATCGGTCTTGCTCATAATAGGCCTGGGCCAGGTTGTCGATGGAGGTGATCAGTACGGGATCGTTCGATTTGAGATCCCTTTCCCGAATCGTAACGATACGCTCAAGGTAGGGAGTGGCCGCGGCGTGAAGTTTGTACTGCGTATAAAGCTCGGCCAGGTTAGTGAGCGTCGGAAGCAGGTCGGTGTGCTCCTCGCCCCAGGCCTTATCGCGAATCGCCAGGCAACGTTTCCAGTACGTCTCGGCATCGGCGTCGCGTTTGAGGGTGTGACAAACGACGGCCAACTCGTCGAGGCTCTGGGCAACCACCAGCACCTCTGGTCCAAAGGCTTTTTCGCGCAGCTCCAATGCGCGCTTGTGCAACGGCTCGGCGTCGACGGGACGCTTAAGAAGGGTGTACATGCAACCCAGATCGTGCAGGGCCGTGGCGACTTCCGCATCCTTCGGTCCCTCCATCTTTTCATAGAATCCGACCACTCGCTTGAAGAACGGCTCCGCCTCCTTGAACCGTCCGAGATGGTAATAGACGTAGCCCAATTTCTGTATGCGCGCGGCCAATTCAGCCGGTTGATCGGCGAATTTGGTTTCCGCCAGTTCGATGAGCCGCAATCCAGTCGGCTCGGCCTCCTTGTACTTTCCCGCGGCGTACTCTTTCTGGAATTGCTCGTCGAGCTTCGCGAATTCGTCAGGGGCCGCGGGTTCATCACCGACGGCGGGTGCCGGCGCCGGCTCAGGTTCATCGGCGACGCCACCTGCCGGCAAAGCCGCAAGCAAGGCCAAAGTGGCCAGGACCGACCAGCACTTGAAAGATCGCGAAAAATGCATTGGTTCGCTCCAAACACGAAGCGGATGGCCACGACGTCGCCCGTCAAATGACTAAGCGGCGGGACGGGCAAAAACAGGGCAGTATTTCATAATTGTGCCACGCGAGGGGGGCGAATGGCAAGTAGTCGGTTGCATAGGCCGTGTGATTGAAGGACAGAGCTTCAAGATCCGCCGCACTTCGCGAAAATGCTCGTTCTGCCTGAAGGGCGTTGTCACTCCTGGAGATTAGTCTTTGACCCCGGCGGCACATCCTGAAGTGCTAGTGTGGTGAACTCTTCGAGTTGCCGCTGCCAGATCGCCGCCAACTCGTCGACTTTGGCGGGATCGTCCCACGCCAGGTTCCGGGTTTCCGAGCGATCGGAGCTAAGGTCATACAGCTCCCAGGGTCTTTCCTTGCCTGGAGCGACTATCTTCCAGTCGCCGACGCGAAGGGCGCGATTCCCCTCATGGAACCACCAGAGTGATTCGCGGTCCATGACGCCATCCCGCGCAAAGACCGGCATCAGGCTCTTGCCGGGGCTCGACGGCACGGGCATATCTTCCCAGCGGTCCAGCCGCTGCGCGCCGGTCGCTTCAAGGATCGTGGGGACCAGATCGATGACATGTCCGGGAGCGTGCCGGATCTCGCCGCGGGCGGCGATGCCGTTGGGCCAATGCACGATCAACGGCGTCGAGATGCCGCCTTCGTGGACCCACGTTTTGTGTCGGCGAAAAGGAGAATTGGCCAAACTAGACCATCCCGGGCCAATGCTCAGGAACGTCGCCCCGGTTCCGCATTCGGCCGCCGGGTCGTGGCCATCGCCTCGGACCATGATTTCAGCGCTTGCGCCGTTGTCCGACAGGAAGAAGATGAGCGTGTTCTCCCATGCTCTCATCGAGCGGAGCTGAGTGAGAATCCGGCCGATCTCGCGGTCCATCCGATCGACCATCGCTGCGTGGATGGCCATCTTGTTCGCCTGAAATTCGCGCTGCCGATGATTGAGGTCCGTCCAGGGGAGCGGTCGAGCCAACTCGTCGGGCCCAAGCTTTTTGATCGCCTCGGGAAAGGCGTACGGTGGCCCCAAGTCTCGTTCGATGGGGGCCAGCGCTACTCCGCCGAGTCCGAAGAGCTTCAATCGGCGCCAGCGTTCGTCGCGCAGGGTGTCCCAGCCGGCCCGATACGCCTGGCGGTAGCGCGCGATGTCTTCCGCCGGTGCCTGGAGCGGGAAGTGGGGCGCGGTGAAGGCGACGTACGCCAAGAAGGGTTGTCCGGCATAATGCTCGGAATGGTCTTTCAGGCATTTGATTGCGTGGTCCGCGATCGCCGTGCTGCTGTAATAGCCGCTCCCGGCGTCGACCGGCGGCAGCGGCTTGTCGTCCTCCAAGTGGAGCTGAGGCGCGAAGTGCCGGTCGTGATCGTCGAGGCTGTAGGAATGGTCGAAGCCGCCGGCCAGCGGCTTTCCATCGACGTGCCACTTACCCGAGTGATACGAACGGTATCCGGCCGGCTTCAGCATATCGGGCAGGAGGCGGGCCCAGGCAGGCCGCGTCCCCTGGGCGCCGCTCTTGACGCCCGGCAGCGTATCTCGGCGCACTTGCTGGGCATAATACCCGGTGAGCAGGGCGGCCCGCGATGGCCAGCATCGCGCCGTGTTGTAGAATTGGTCGAAACGAAGGCCATTCTGCGCAAGGACGTCAAGACTTGGAGTCGCGATCTCGCCGCCGTAGCACGAGGCGTCGGAAAACCCCATGTCGTCGGCGATGATAATCAGGACGTTCGGCCTGCCATCGACTTTGGCGGCGAAAGACAAGGATGAAGCGGCTAGCCACAGGGCAATGACGAAGCGGAAGGTGAATCGTGGCCTAATCATGGATTGGGTGGTCCGAATTTGGATCGCCCATCGCCCGGCCATGGTTGGTTCGCTAAGTCTGCTCCCATCCCCACCGTCCGTTTCAAGTGTCGTTGCTCCTGACTCGACGGTTTGTTGGCATTAATCTTAGCTTAACGGTGATGATTCTTGGCCGCAATTGAGAGCGGCACGGCCCACCCCTCCGCGGTCGGGCTCGGCTCGGGCACGGCGGCCGGGCTCGCCCATGCGATTTTTTCGCATCGCCCCTTGGCCGCCCAAAGATGTGACCTATCCTTTCTTGACTGCATTTCAGGCCGAAGCGTCACACTCATTTTCCGATGGGGAGTCGGGTAGGTCCGGCTCAAAGGCAATACTTGCCGCTGGCCTGGCCTTGTCAGCGTAAAGGGGCTTGGATCTATGAACAAGTTGCCAGAAGTCGGCGCCGCTCAGGTCAGCCATCGAAATGAAGAACGCATGCGATCCGCGGTTGATCGGCTGCTCGGAAGCTACGAGCCCCCGCCGGACGCGGAACTTCGCGGGGCCGAACGAAGTTCCTTCTTTGCCCCAGTATCACTCCTCTTCGACGACGACGTGTTCCCGAGGTATTCTGCCTTTGCCCACGACATCTCGCGCAGCGGTATTGGTTTGTTGCATGTGATGCCCCTCCAACTGGGCGAGGTGATCGTCGCGATTTGTCATCCTCGTAGTGGACCACTGTCGTTCAGGACGCAGATCACCTATTGCAAGGCGTACGGCGAGGTCTGGTACAAGAGCGGGGGCCGGTTCCTTGAGTTGATCGAGGCATAAAGTGGGCCTCGCGCTCGATCTCGGCCGATCCATCGAAGTCGGTTGGCGAAGAATCCGAGCGGCTTTGCGGCGCCAACTGTCAGGCGCCCAACCTACTCTTTCGTTACTCCGGTCAGTTTGCCGATGAGCTGCCTGAAATCTTCACGCGCGCGCAGCGGGTCGAGGTCCGTGTCCTTTTGCATGTGGTCGACATTCCGCGAGTCCTTGAAAAAGCCCTGGGGGTTGGAACGCGAGCTCGCCCGTCAGTACGACTTGGAGCTAGTGGCCGACACCGCGATTCGCAACCTCGTACTCGAAAGCCCTGCAGGACCGATCGGCATCTGGACGGGTGGGCCGTACCTCAGCGACGACGGCCTGCACCCCAACGCCCGCGGCGATACGTACCTCGCACAATTTGTCGCCGAGGCGCTGGTACGGATTTTTGGCCGAGGGATTTTGAAGTGAGGCGCTTGGTGGCTATCGACGGGGACGGCCATAGCTGGCCTGCTCGGGCCGCCATGAGTCGTCAACGACCTTGCATTATCTGCTGAGCCGTACCAATCTCGAAGCGTCATAGACCTCGGTCCGCTTCGCGCTTCTTACCTGTCCCATCACAACGACATGGTTGACCGTCTTGGGGATTGCTACAGCGAATGCACGCCGTGTCTGGGTGCCGGCGTCGAGGGCAAACGGTGCTGGCGCCCAGACTTCGTCAAATAACGGCGTCAGTGCATTCAGTCTGGCCAGCGATCCGCTTTGCGCCGATAGGCGGTCAGCGACGACTGATTCCAGCACAAAGCGGAGCTCGGCCAGCTCGGCCTTTGTGGGCCCTGTTGGTTCCCTTCTTGCCTCAAACGGGGCGGCATGAAAAGCTGGACGATCAGGCGCGGATATGCCTCAGGCACACTCTTCTGGCTTGATCACGGCAACAAGCTTTGCAACGGCCTTGGCCATGCCATCAGCATCCCGCACCGGGGGGAGGCCGGCAAGCCGGCCTTCCTGCTGGTCCAGCGAAGCTGGCCGGTGGTAGAATGGCGGCCATGTTCCGCCCTCGCTTTCAGTTCCGCCTTTCGACGTTGCTCTGGATCACGCTGGCCGTGGCCTGCGTCTTTGGCGGGATGAGGGCCGAGCGAAGGCGTGCCGAAAGCGAGGCATGGGCGAATTTCCACCGTGGTGTGGCTCAGTCGGAATGGCCAATCTGCTTTAAGGCCGTTCCGCGTGCCCCACTTCACGCGCCGCCGCCCACCGAATAGGCACACGGCCAGCAATGCACTCGCGGATACTTCGCTTTGGGCATCGCTCACCCGGAGAACAAGCGGACTGCAGCGAGTGGCCAAAACGCGCTACTCGCGCGGCCGGCCGTTGGAAGATCGGCTAGAATGCGAGGTGTGGCGCTAAACCCGGACGACGCTTGAAGCAATTTCGATTGGGGGGGATCATTGATGAGCCGAGTTGCCTTTGTCGTGGTCGCCGGAGCCGTGGTCGCCCTGTTCGTGAACTGGGCTATTGCCAGGCCGCAGTACAATACCGAGTTCAAGGGCAAGTATTACAAGCCCGACGGCACCGATGTCGAAAAGACATTCGCCGAGAAGGTCGATATCGTGAAGTGCATGGTTTGCCACGGCCTGAACGCCCAAGGGAAGGCGGACAGGAGAATCCTCAACGACTACGGCAGCGCACTCGGCAAGCTGCTCAACAAGCAAAGAAACAAGCAAAGGATCATCGCGGCCTTGGACAGAGTTTCCAAACAAAAAGTACCCGATGGCACCGACGAGACCTTCGGTGACAGAATCAAGGTGGGCAAGCTCCCAGGCGGCGAGTGACGTCGCGTTCCGCCCAACCTCCCGCCCTTCCTCCCCATAAGTCAGCCCCGGTAGAATGGGCGCATGACCAAGCGATTTCAATTCCGGCTGCGGACCCTGTTGCTGGTCGTCGTGCCCGTGCTGGTCGTTGCCCTGCCGTTCGGCTGGTATCTGCGGCCTGAACTGCTACGGACCGTTCCCGTTTCTGGGTCAGTCACACTCGACGGAGTGCCGCTCGATGGCGCCATGATTTCATTTGCTACGGCGGACAGTCGTGCGCGCCCGGCATTCGGAAACACGGACAAGGCCGGTAGATTCAGGCTGTGGACTCCGATTCGACGGTTGCCTGTGGCCAAAGGGGCACTTCCTGGCACCTACCAGGTGACCATCCAGAAGTTTGTGATTCGCTTCCGAAACACGACTCCCTTGATGGTCCAGGTTACCGAGGACGGTCCCAACGACTTCGCCTTCAACCTCACGACGCCGTAAAGCATTCTCGGCGGAATGGACGAATGGACAAGAACCCCTACCAGTCGCCGGTGCCATCAGTGAAGGAGCCGATGAACCGACAGCAACTGCGTGACCTGATAGTGGCGATTGGCATCACGATTGGCGGCTTTATGGCGGTCAGCGGGGCAAGCATTATCTTTCTTCCGTTTACCAGCGACCTGCCGCCGCGCGAGCCGTCTCCATTCGCCCGATCAGCCGTCGTTGCCTATGCGATCATTGGTTGCGCCATCGTCTGGAAGTCAATCGCTTGGCTTCGTCGCCCTTTGCCGCAAAAATAGGCCCGCCTACTTCCGGTTCATCGCCCGGCACGAAGCGTGCCTTCTCGTCGCAACTGCCAAGCCAATTCGGCGACGGCCGACCCTCGCGCCCTTACTCGGCTCGGGCTACGCTTGCCGCTTGCTCCTTGCGCCAATGGGCTGGGCAAGCACAGCTTCGCTCACGGCGTCAAATTGGACGCGCCGTCCAATTTGACCGCGAAGATGCACGGCAGATCAGCCCACCCCGCCCGCGGTCCAGCTCGGCTCGGGCTCCGCTTGCCGCGTGCTCCTTGCGCCGACGCGCTGGGCAAACGCCAGTATGAAACCGGCGTGCTCGGGGCGGGAGAGTGTTGCCTCATTGCTCCTCGAAAAAACTGCGCGTCTCCGCGCTGGGAGGCATCTCCGGGTGGCGGAGCCGGTCGAGCCTTCACCACCTGGGACCGGACAGAGATTTCCCGATTTCGCAATTTGGCAATTCATTTTGGAGTTGGGCGACGCCGGTATCCGTGACGAGGAGCCCGCCGACGTACACGTAACGTAGCTCGGTCAACCCGTGAATGTGCATTAGACCAGCGTTCGTAATTGCGTGATAGCCGAGATCGAGTCTCTTGAGCATCGTAAGTTCCCGCAAATGAACCAATCCAGCGTCGGTAATCCTGGTGTCCCAAAGGCGCAATTCGGTGAGGCGATCGAGTTGGGCGAGGTGCGCCAGCCCTGTGTCTCCAACGTCAACATAAAAGAGCTCCAGCCGCTGGAGCTTCGTCATGCAGCCGATGTGACGAAGGGCGTCTTCGCTAATTTCAGCCCCGCTGATGCACAGCACTTCGAGATTTGGCAATCCGCCAGCCACCTCAAGAAACGCGTCGCTTGCATTGAATACGCACAGCTCTCGCAGGCCCGTAAGCGATTTGAACGCAGCGATTTCCTCCGCGTTGAGCGGGTAATCACCATCTATGTCGAGGCTCGTCAGCGACGGTAGGTTGCAGAGTCGCTTCAGAGCCAGTGGTTTGCATTCGTGGGGCGTCAAGTCGGCATGGACGACACTTGCCAGGTAATCGACGCCGAGCGATTCTCGCAGCCACTCTGGCCTGGGCAACTCAGCGTCAGGGTCAAGGTCTCCTTTGGCGTCAAATTCATAGTCGTAATGACATTCCCCCCCGTCCAATGCCTTGATGGTTGCCACTGCCTTCTGCTGCCGGTCCGCCCGATTCACTACGGCCCCGAGCCAAACGCACATCGCCGTCACGACGACGAACAGCGTGGCCAGCGAGAACTGCGCCCAGCGCCGCTTGGGCGTCAGCATCAAAAGCAGCTTGGCGAAGGGCTTGGCCATGCCCGTCAGCATCCCGCACCACCGGGCGGAGGGCAAGAGCGCGACTTCTGGCTGGCCCAGCGAAGCTGGCGGCAGGTAGAATGGCCCCCAACCGACCGAGCGCGCAGCATGAGTTCATTCACAGTCACAGGAGACCAACCAATGACCGTTTCCTTACTGACTAAGTTCGGCAGGCCGCTTCTGGCGACCGCAATAGGGCTGTTCGTCGTTACCTGGGGCGCTGCAGAGTCGGAACCGAGTGACGAACAGGCCAAGGAGCGCGCACCGGCCTTTAGAACCGGCGGATTCACGCATGGCGAATCCGGCCGCGGATTGGCGGCGTTCCTGGTCAGAAGCGGCGGCCGGTTTATCGTGGGCGAGTCGATTTCCTTGTCGTTTGGCGTTATCGTTACCGAGCGCACCGAAGCACAGGGAGCGATGAAAGTAGTGCGACCTTACGGGGCAAGTGATCCAAACAATCGTTCTTGGTTTTCGGTATTGGGCCCTGATGGTCGGGCCCTCAAGTACCGCGGAGGGTTTCCGAATCATACAAGGGCTGGCGCCAAACAAGTGGTCGATCTCTGGAATGGAGACTTTATCGGAAGGACGTCGGACGACGAGGAGCTCAGCTTCGACTTTAAGACGCCCGGCAGGTACCGAATCCGTTGGAATTACGTGCCACCCCGACCTGAAGGCGTAGAGGACGCCTGGGAAGGCAAACTTATCTCCAATGAAATCGAGATTGAGATCGTGGAATAGGCGAGCCTAACCAACGAACCGCAAGTTCGAGCACTTCGGCGCCAAATAAGACACGCGCGACCGATCGGTCGGCCCGAAGCCCTACCTATCCTCCCACGCCCTCTACGCTTGCCGCTTGCTCAAATTACCGACGGGCCCGGCACGCGTGCGCTCGACATCAATTTCGAACTCGCGGATGTCGCAATGTTGGACACTGTGTCTGGATTCCTTGTCGGCCGGCCGGCGCGATCTGGAGCGTGTATTCGAAATCATGCGTGCCGTCGCTCCATGAGAGGCATGGTCAGCCAGCTCCCCGGCGGCCTGCCTCGGCTTGGGCTAAGCTTGCCGCTGGCTCCTGGCGCCGACGGGCTGGGCATGCTCGCCTGACTTCAAATCCGAAGCGCGTTACGGAATTGGACGTGATGGCTGGCTTTGGCGGCTCGCCATCCCGCGCCGGCGGGAGTTGGCTATAAGGAGGAAAGAGCGGGGACGCCTCGAAAGCGGAATAGATTGGGAGATCGTCAAATTTCCCCAAACCCCGTTTTTTAGGAGGTCGTCCCCGTGAGTAAGA
>Ga0265314_10000410_pt1 | contig 57893 bp, 42 predicted proteins | sample 4126metaG_FD_203106 | JGI IMG/M metagenome (GOLD analysis project Ga0265314, IMG submission 203106) | Rhizosphere microbial communities from Carex aquatilis grown in University of Washington, Seatle, WA, United States - 4-1-26 metaG | ecosystem: Host-associated > Plants > Roots > Rhizosphere >... | reverse complement strand
TGCCACCAGCCACGTCTCATCGTCGGCCGCGCAAGGTATAGGATCGGATCCCTCCGTTCCAGGTTGAATCACGAGTGATCGGTCGGCTATGATGGCAGCGTGCAGTCAGTTTCCGTTGCCGGAACCGAAAACCCATGTCCATCGGCCCAACGCCATTACCGGAACGCCGCTTTGTGCTGCACGCGGGCGCACCATGACGACGCGACGAGCTTTCCAGATGCTCGAAAACGAATCCCTTTGGGAGGTGACCGAGCGAATTCACGGTTTGCTCACGCGCGAGGGCATCGACCATGCCATCGTGGGAGGTGTGCTAACCCGGCATCGGCTCGATCACGACGCCTAACGGGAACTCGACCTTCTTGGAGGCATGGAAGTCGGGTCCGGCCGAGCGGATCTGGTCGCGTTTCAGCTCCGCGACTTCCTTGGGCCCCGTCCAGACGACGGCGCGGCCCTGGGTGTGGATCGTCTGCGCCAATTGATAGCATTTCTCGGGCGCGTAACCGAAGACCTTGATGAAAGTTTCGATCACATAGGCGAAGGTGTGCAGGTCGTCGTTGAGCACGACAACGGCGTAGGGCGGCAGCCGCTTTGGCTTACGGCGCGAGGTCTTTTCGGCCGGCGGAGCTTCCTCGACGGGCGGCTCGGCGACGGCGGTGGCTTGTTCGGCGCTCATCCCAATCATCTTAAACCGAGTCGGCGCTTTCGGCAACGAGGCGACCTCGCTGAGCTTCAGGCGACCGAACGAAATCCGTGTCACGCGTCGACCGCTGCGAGCTCGTCGGTGATGTACCGCAGGATGTCGCGGACCGAGATCACGCCGCTGATCTTGCCGCCCGTCAGAACCGGCAAATGGCGGTAGCCGCCGACGTCCATCTTGTGCAGGGCAAAGGCGATGCGCGCGTCGGATTCGACGGTTTCGGGGGCGGAGGTCATGAACTCGGCGACGGGCCGGCCGGAGAGCCTGGCGAAATCCACATTCAGCCGATCCAGCGCGTCGCGCTCGCTGAAGATGCCGACCACGTCGCCGGCGGCAACCACCACCACGCAACCGATCGATCGCTCCACCATGAGTTTGAGCACATCGCCCACCGGGGTGTTCGCCTCGACGACCGTCGGCGCATGGGGCGAAAGCTGGTGGATCCGGCCCTTGACGAGGCTCCGCTCGATGGACGATGCGGGGCGGGGCTTGGACATGAACTCCAGCGGCTGCTGGCAGGCGTCGCACGTGTCGGCGCCTTCAATGATCTCTTCGCCGCAAAATGGACAGGTCAACATGGGTCTAACCGACGGTCCAGGTGTCGCCCGCGTTGTAAAGCTTCTGTAAGTCACCCTCACCCTTGGCTTTCTTCGCCTCAACGATTTGCGCGTTGAGCACCTCATCGTACTTGGGCCGGTCGACTTCGCGGAACACGCCGATCGGCTCCGGGAATTCGGGGTAGCGCATCCGACTGAGCAGATAAGCCAACGTCGGCTCTTGGGCCTTTTCGTCGTGAAACAGCAGGTCGTCCTCGCTGATCCCCTTGCCCAATTCGACGATTTCGGGGTGCGTGCCGTTGAGGCGGATGCCCTTGTCGCGGTTCTTGCCGAAGATCAACGGCTTGCCGTGCTCCAACTCGAGCGTCGTCTCGGCCTTGGTGTCGCGGTCGGTGGCATAGTCGAAGGCCCCATCGTTGAACACGTTGCAGTTCTGATAGACCTCGACGAACGACGTGCCGCGGTGCTCGGCCGCCCGCTTGAGCACCGTACCGAGGTGCTTGATGTGCGTATCGATCGAGCGGGCGACGAATGTGGACTCGCAGCCAATGGCGATGCACAAAGGCGCGAGCGGGTTGTCGATGGCCCCCATAGGCGTGCTCTTGGTCACCTTGCCGACGGGCGACGTGGGCGAATACTGTCCCTTGGTCAGGCCGTAGATGCGGTTGTTGAACAGCACGATGTTGATGTCGAGGTTGCGGCGAATGCAGTGCATCAGGTGGTTGCCGCCGATGCTCAGGCCATCGCCGTCGCCGGTGATGACCCACACCGAGAGATCCGGGCGCGACGACTTTAGCCCGGTGGCGACCGCCGGTGCCCGGCCATGGATCGAGTGGATGCCGTAGGTGTTCATGTAGTAGGGGAAACGGCTTGAGCAACCGATGCCCGAGATGAACACGGTCTTCTCACGGGGGATGCCCAGTGTGGGAAGCACTTTCTTCATCTGGGCCAGAATCGAGTAGTCGCCGCAACCGGGGCACCAACGGACGTCTTGATCGCTGGCGAAATCGTTTGCGGAAAGAACAGGCAGCTTGAGGTCGGTGGGCATGGGGCGTATGGATTATGGGGGTTCGGGTTGAATTAAGTGGTTCGCGGAATGTCTTTGGTCATTCCAACATGGCCTGTATTTCCTCGACGATTTCCTCGACGATAAACGGCTTGCCCTTAATCTTGTTCAGGCCCACCGCATCGACCAGGAATTCGGCCCGCAATAGCATGCGCAACTGGCCGCGGTTCAACTCGGGAACCAGCACCTTCTCGTAATTCCCGATCAGCTCGCCAAGGTTACGTGGAAAAGGGTTCAGATAGCGGAGGTGGCAGTGGGCCACGGAACCGCCGGCGTCCTGCACGTCGCGGACCGCGGTAGCGCACGCGCCAAAGGTGCCGCCCCAACTGACGACCAGCAGCTTGCCCCGTTGAGGCCCGCTGACCTCTTGCAAGGGGATGTCGTTTGCCACCAACGCCACTTTGCGGGCCCGCGTATTGACCATGTGCTGGTGGTTCTCAGGCTCGTAGTTCACGTTGCCGGTGACGTCCTGTTTTTCCAGGCCGCCGATGCGGTGCATCAATCCTGGCGTGCCGGGCAAGGCCCAGGGGCGGGCCAGCCGCTCATTGCGCGCGTAGGGATGGAACTCGTGGCCGTTGGTCGATGCGTCGGGGTGCGTGACCACGATCGGCGGCATCGCCTTGAAATCGGGAATACGCCACGGTTCCGAGCCGTTGGCGATGTAACCGTCGGTGAGCACCATCACCGGCGTCATGAAGCGCACCGCGATCCGCCAGGCTTCCTGCATTACGTCGAAACAATCGGCCGGGCTGCGGGCCGCGATGACGGGCATCGGACACTCGCCGTTACGTCCGTACAAGGCTTGCAGCAAGTCGGCCTGCTCCGTCTTGGTGGGCAGGCCGGTGCTTGGCCCGCCACGCTGTACGTTGATGATCAAGAGCGGAAGTTCAGTCATCACCGCCAGGCCCATCGCCTCTTGCTTGAGCGCAATCCCCGGACCGCTCGAAGTAGTGATCGCCATCGCGCCGCCGAACGCGGCCCCGACCACCGAAGTCATCGCCGCGATTTCGTCCTCCGCCTGAAACGTTCGAACGCCGAAATTCTTGTGCCGCGAAAGCTCGTGCAGAATGTCGCTTGCGGGGGTGATCGGATAGCTGCCCAGAAATAATTCGCAGCCGCTTCGCTTGGCCGCCGTCATCAGGCCGTAGGCCGTGGCCTCGTTGCCCGTCAGGTTGCGGTAGGTGCCTGGCGGCAACTCGGCCTTATGCACCCGGTACTGCGCGGCGAAGGCTTCGGTCGTCTCGCCGTAATTGTAGCCGGCGTGCAGGGCGCGGCGGTTTGCTTCGGCCACGGCGGGCGACTTCTTGCCGAATTTGGCGTCGATATAGCGCAACGTCGGTTCCAGCGAGCGGTCGTAGAGCCAGAACACAAGCCCCATCGCGTAGAAGTTGCGGCAGCGATCGCTTTCCTTCTGCCCCAGCCCACATCCCTCCACCGCCAAACGCGTCAGACGGGTCATGTCGATCTGGAATAATTGGTACGCCGACAGACTGCCGTCCTCCAACGGATTCGATTCATAGCCGGCTTGCTTCATTCCCTTTTCGTCAAAGGCGTCGGTGTTGACCACCAGAATGCCGCCGGGCACAAGATCGGAAAGGTTCGTGATCAGCGCGGCGGGGTTCATCGCCACCAGGGCTTCGACCCGATCACCGGGTGTGAAGATGTCTTTACTGGCGAAATGGATTTGGAAACCGCTGACGCCGGCCTTCGTGCCGCGCGGGGCGCGAATCTCGGCGGGAAAGTCGGGAAAGGTGGCGATGTCATTTCCGGCCAAGGCCGAGGTGTTCGTCAATTGCGTGCCGGCCAACTGCATGCCGTCACCCGAATCGCCACAAAAGCGCACGGTGGCCGATTCAAGTTCCACGATGGGTTTGTGACTGCCCGCGGTAATCGTTGCCATGAGAGCTTGCTGTTCCTTACGAAAAAAACGCCGTGAAATAAACTCGATCTAGGAGCCTTCTCGATGCTGTGTCGCCGGATAGGCAACCGGCGGCTGATTGTAAATTGTTTTGGGGAAGTGCTGCACCAGATAGTGTACGATCCCCGAAACCTGCACCACACCCACGGGCCTGCCTTGTCCGTCGATGATCGGTAAGCGACGAAAACCCCCGGACGACATCTTGAGGATTGCCGCCGCGATGGTCGTCCGGGCGCCGACCGTAGCCGGTGTGCGAATCATGACGCTTTCGAGGGGGACGTCGAGGTTGCCGCCGCGTGCCATGACGCGCAGCGCGTCACGCTCGGTGAAGATTCCCACCATCACCCCCTCGCGGCAAACCAGCAGACTGCCCGAATTCCGATCGCGCATCTGACGGAATGCTTCGCTCAGGGAGATATCCCCCGACACACAGACCGGGGGCGCGGGAGAAGCATGGTCGACCGTTTCGGTCGTCAGATTGAGCTCGATGTCCACGCTCTAGCACCTGGAAAACTGCCGACGGTTCCTCGCGACGCAATCAACCGCACGAGGCATCGCCCGCACGATCCATTCTATCGCTTCCGTCGCTACACATTCTACCCCTGCCCTGCTGAACTGTACCATGCCGCTTCCACGAATTGAACCGCAATTGTCTTACTTTTTCGTTGGGTTCCGATCGCAGGGTGTATTCGCACAACATGGCGGGCGTTCCTTGGAAACCTACTTCGTTCCTGGCAGCCCCCCCTCCGATTGGGGACCGAAGAACTTCGAAAGATCGATGCCCCCTTTCTGCTCTTCTTCCAATAGTTTGACCCTCGCCTCAAGCCGATCGACGCGTCGCAACAGATTGGGCAGCAACTGCTTAGCCTCATCGACGGGCTTGGGGCGCGGGACGGTCGGATAGCCCAAATGCCGCTCCATCGCGGCAAACAATAAGAGCGGTTCTCGCTGGCGATTCGCGATTGCGATTTTGCCCTCTTTTTCGCCGAATAGCACGGGCTTTTCCGGACCCGCGAGGTCTAAACCCGCGCGCCGCCGCTGTTGCACATAATGATCGCTTCGGACGTAGATCATGTCGGCGATCTCGACGATCCCCACTTGCCGCCGCACGGTCAGAATCCACTCACTCCAGTCCTCATCGTAGATCGGATCGCGCGCCATGGCTTCCAACCCTTGGTCATAGCCCAGCCGGTTGCGGCAGAGACACTCGAACTGATACAGAAATGCCCCCTGGCGACTCGCTCCCTCGGCGCGATAGCGTGCCTCACGTTCCAGAATTTCCAGTGCGATGTAAAAATCGAATCGGCCACGTTCGCGTTCGGCTTCGGTCACCACGAACGTCTGAAACGGCGAAAAATAGTGGGCCAGCTTGGCCATCGCCGGGGCGAATACGCCGTTCAATCGCAATTCGCTGGCGAGAAAATCGAGCGCAAGGGGCAGCTTCGTCGTCGCCAGGACTTCCTGCTTCAACATCAACAACAGATCTTGCGCCATCAGATCCTGCCTCATCCGTTCGCCGAAAGTCCGGAAGAAGTATGCCTGCTCGACGTATTCTTCGCGATCCAGCATGTGGCGTTTGGTGAGGCGTTCCTCGTTCCCACGCCGGAGCGGGGGAACAAGGTGATTAGTCCTCGTCGCGAAGCGGCGCGACGCGGAACTTCATCGTGTCGATCCTCCAGAGTTTGCTGAAGATCGGCACACCCGAATTGTTCAAGGGCTGCGACCAGGGAACCGCGTAGGCGGCAATCTTGCCACTGGTCAACTCGGCCACGTAAACCGCCGACGCGCCGGGGGTGATCGGGCCCGCGTTTCTCTTGAGAATCGCGTTGCCCGTGACCAGCAGGTATCGCGGGTTCTTCGACGCGTCGACCCCCAGGTCTTCGATCACATTGGTCTGAAACTGAGAGTAGAACTTCCACGTATAGGGGTTCAACACGGCTGCCCGCAGGTCACCCGTCAGGCAATCCAGAAAATAGATCGCTTCAAGATCACTGTCGAGCGGTCCGGTGGCGATGGCGAAATCGCCCAAGCGGTCGGTGGCCACCGCGTGGGCGGGCGAGTGCGGCAGCCAGCCCGCCGCAACCAGCCCCAGCAGCACTCCCGCCGCCAACCATGCGGCACGATTCTGTTTCAAGGCGTCGATCATGTTACGTCTCCCGAGGTGAAGGTGGCACCTTACATCGTAGCGGAAGACGGGCATGGAGGCAAAAACTTCAACCACCCAACAGGAATGTTCCGTTACTTCGGGGAGAGTGTGCAGACGATCCGTTTGCCCTGTTCGCTGGGAGGAGCTTCGAGCTTGCCGACGTCTTCCAGGCTCGAGATCACCTGGCGTATGACGCGTTGGCCCTCTTCTTTGTGGGCCAGTTCCCGCCCGCGGAAAACCACGGAAACGACTACTTTGTCCTTGTGGAGCAGGAATTCGCGGGCATGGTTGACCTTGACTTCGATATCGTGGTCGCCCGTCTTGGGGCGAACGCGGATTTCCTTGATCCGCATCTGGTGCGTCTTGTGCTTCTTCTTCTTCTGCTGCTGCTGGTACTTGAACTTGCCGAAGTCCATGATCCGGCAAACAGGTGGTCGTTCGTTGGGTGCGACTTCGACCAGGTCCAGGTCCGCTTCCCGGGCCGCCGTCAGGGCCTGCTCGGTGGGCATCACACCCAGTTGTTCGCCTTCGGCGGAAATGACGCGCACGGGTGTAATCCGGATCTGCTCGTTGATCCTCTGTGACCGTTCGATCGCTGATGTCCTCCAAACAGACTGTGGGGTGGGTAAAGCTCCTCCGGCATCAATCAGGCCGGCGGAACATGTTAGTATCGACGAGGCGCCGGGGGGTCGTCAAACGTTTTTTTGCGAAAGGTCATGGCGTGCAAGTCAGAGCCCCAGATGGAAGCGATACTTCTTGTGAATTCTAATACTCATTTTTCTCCTGCCCTCCGCCGGCCAGGCCGGCGCTGACGAGCTTGGCGGCCTGGCGGATGGTCTTGGCGGCAACCTCGGCCTTGAGCTTCGCGATCGCCGCGTCGAGCGCAAGCGCTCCCAGGTCGCCGTCGAGGCGGTCGCGAACGCTGACCGTGCCCGCCGCCATGTCCTTCTCGCCGACCACCAGCATATACGGTACGAGCTTGAGCTGGGCGTCGCGGATCTTGGCCCCCAGTTTTTCGGGCCGGTAATCGCCTGTTACGCGGAAGCCCTCTTCTTTCAATCGCGCCTCGACACCACGGGCGTAGGTTTCGGACTTCTCGCTGACAATCAGCACCCTCGCTTGTTCCGGCGCCAGCCATAACGGGAAAGCCCCCGCGAAGTGCTCGATCAAGACGCCGATGAAGCGTTCCATGGAACCCAATGGCGCGCGATGGATCATCACCGGGCGGTGCGGCGTGTTGTCCGGGCCGATGTATTCCAAAGCGAACCTTTCGGCGCTCGGCAGATTGTAGTCGAGTTGCACGGTGCCCAGTTGCCAGTCGCGGCCCAGACAATCCTTGACGATGAAATCGGCCTTCGGACCATAGAACGCGGCCTCGCCTTGCTCGACCTCCAAGTGAGGCAGGTCCATGTCGCGACAAACTCGTTCGAGCGCGGCCTCGGCCCGCCGCCAGCTCTCGTCGTTCCCCACGTACTTGTCGCCGGCGGGGTCGCGGAACCCCAGCCGCACCCGGTAATCGGCCAGGCCCAGCACGTTCAACACGTGCCGGGTCATCTCAAGGCAGCCGCGGAATTCGGCCTCCACCTGGTCCTCGGTACAGAACAAGTGCGCGTCGTCCTGGGTGAAACCCCGTACGCGGGTCATGCCGCCCAGCTCTCCCGACTGCTCGTAACGATAGACCGTGCCGAATTCGGCCAAACGCACCGGCAGGTCGCGGTAGCTGCGGGGCTTCGACTTATAGATCATCACATGGTGGGGGCAGTTCATCGGCTTGAGCAGATAGCGCTCGTCGTCGCTCATCACGATCGGTTTGAACTGGCTGTCGGCGTAGTACGGGTAATGGCCCGATATCTGGTACAGCTCGACGCGTCCGATGTTCGGAGTGTAAACGGGCTCATAGCCACGCTTGAATAACTCGTCGCGGACGAAGGTCTCCAAAATGCCGCGGATGATCGCCCCTTTGGGGAGCCATAACACCAGCCCGGCCCCTACCAGGTTGTTGGTGGCGAAAAGTTCCAACTGCCGACCCAGCACGCGGTGGTCGCGGCGCTTGGCCTCCTCGACCAGGCGAAGGTGGTCTTCCAGCTCCTGCTTCGTAAACCAGGCGGTGCCGTAGAGCCGTTGCAACTGCTGGCGTGACGCATCGCCCTTCCAGTAGGCGCCGGCGACCGAGAGCAGCTTGAATTCACCGATCGCACCCGCGCTGGGGACGTGCGGGCCGCGACAAAGGTCGATGAATTCGCCCTGGCGATAGAACGACAGCGTCGGCTGGCCGGCCAGGCCGGTCTCGATATGTTCGACTTTCAACGGCTGGCCCAGGTCGCGGCAGATGGCCACGGCCTTTTCGCGAGGTTCGACGAGCCGCTCGAATGGCTCGTCGGCCTTGACGATCTTGCGCATCTCAGCTTCGATCGCCGCAAAATCGTCCTCCGTGAGCGAACGATCGAGGCCGATGTCGTAGTAGTAGCCGTTGTCGATCGTGGGACCAAAGGCAAGCTGCACCCCCTCGAAGAGCCGCATCACAGCCCGAGCCATTACGTGGGCGCACGAATGTCGCATCACGGCGAGCGCCTCAGCGTCCTTTCGGGTCAACAGCCGCAACGATACCTGACCCTCGGCGGGCAGCTCATAGTCGAGCCCTACCACACGGCCGTCGACTTCGGCGGCCAGCGACGCCTTGAGCAGGCGGGGTGAAATCGACTCGGCGACGTCGCGGGCGCGGACCGGTTCGGCAAATTCGCGAGTGCTCCCGTCGGGCAACTTGACTCTGAGCATGGGGTTGGTCGTTTCGTGTAGAACGGAATTCATTCCGTCGTCATTGCCTGGCCAGGCACGCAAAGTATAGCCCCAGTGGGGCTTCCGGCAAATAGGGCGTCATTGTCGGGCCGTCACTCCACATGCGGCAAGGTACTATCGCTGCCAGCACTGCTCGAAGGGCGCAGCTTGATTCATCTGGGCGCAGTCCGCCTCTCCGCTATACTTCCCGCTCGCGGCCATTCCCAGCTTGCGTTCACGGAGGAACACGCCATGCAGTGCCTCGCCTGGCGAGTGGGTACGTCCCGTCCCGACCCACTCTATCCTGGCAACCCAGATCGCTGCTGCTCGATGCCGCTGGCAACGATGGTTGCCGCCGCGGTGGTCCTCCTAACGTGGTCGGCGCATCTCGTCGCGCGCGAACCGGCGGATACAGCGACCCGTTCGCCCTCCGAACCGCACTTACTACGATCGACGGGTGACGAGCGTAATGGAGATGCTCCCGGGCCATCCCTCGAACCCATCGAATTCGACGGGGTTCAGCCGGGCGTTTCGACGATCGCCGAAGTCCACGAGGCCTGGGGCGAGCCCAAGCAGACAAGCGAACAAACCGGTGTCCTGCACCAGGTCTACGAGCGCGAGCCGTTTGCGCGGCTTGAGGCCATGTTTCACAAAGGGAAGGCGTTGTCGATCGTGGTCCAATTCGAAGAGGCCCTTCCAGCCGTTGCCGTCGCTGAACAACTACGGCTGACCGTCGAGCCGGTGATCATTTGCGACGCCGCCGGCGAGCCGACCGGCATCTTGTTTCCTGAGCGCGGCGTGACGTTCCGGCTGGCGCCTCAAAGCGAAACTCGTGAGACCTCCGATCTACCCCCAGACGATCGGAATTCTCACGAATTCGACGATCGTTTGCGCGCTCATCTGGTACGCGAGATCGTGTTGGGTGAAATCGACGCCGGGCCATTCGAGTTTCGCGCCGAAAACGGCTTGACCACCAGCGACACCCGGGCCTTATCCGACCTTGAGACGGCGCTCAAACTCGACGGCAAGCGAGGCCGGGCCCATTGGATGCGAGCGTGCGCCCTGATCAATTTAGGCCAGCGCCGGGAGGCGATGGCAGCGGTCGATCAGGCGTTGCGGATAGAACCCAAGCGTCCCGAGTACCAACTGACCCGAGCCCGCATTCTGGCCGACTCGTGCCGCTTCGACGAGGCTGCGGCCGAGATCGAACAGACGATCGCCCATTGCGATCAACTCCCCCAGGTGAAAGCGCTCGCTTTGTCGCGCGCCGGCGAGCTGGCGGCCGCGGGCCCTTCGCGAGACTTCCAGCGCTGTGTCGAGCTTGCACAGCAAGCGATTCAGTTGGCGGAGCCGCTGGCTGTTGACAAACGCCGCGCGGTGGCGCGCGCCGCGCGGGAAGCGCTGATCGAAGCCCATTTGGCCGCCGCTCACGGCACCGCCTGGGGCCGCTGGAAAAACAAGCGCGAAGCCGTTGGGTTATGGCTCGCCAAGGCCCAGGCGATTGCCCAGGAATCGATTGCTGAATGTGGGCTCAACCCCGACTGGGGCCTGCGGATTTGCAGCCGGGCATTGGGGGCGTCGGTAGGCGCTGGGGGAAAGATCGACCCTGCACATTGGGCCGAGTTGGCCCTGCAAATTGGCCGCGACCGAATCGAGGCCACCGACGACCCGCTGCACCGCCGCCGGTTGGCATGGGAGCTGGGACTGGCGCTGTATGACGCCCTGCAAACCTTTCAGACGCGGCGCGAGTTCGATCCGGCGCTCGAATACGGACGATTGGCGGTGTCGTACCTGGAACAGGGACGTGCCGGCCGCGACGAGGCGCCGGGCGACGCCTACCTTTTCGGTCGGCTCTATTTCCGCATCGGATTGATCCATGCCGAACATCGAAACGAGCACGGCGAAGCCGTCGAGTGGTACGAAAAAGCGGTGCCGCTCATCGAACAACCGGTCCCCGAATCGGCCCTGGCCGACGTCGGCCGCCAGGGAGAATCGCTGGCGGCCGCCGCCGTGTCGTATTGGCAGACGGGCGATCGCGAAAGGGCGGTGCGTTTGACCAGCCGATCGGCTGAATTGATGGAGCAGGCCGTCGAGCAAGACATCCTTTCGGAGAAGGCCCTGTCGGTCGTCTATTCGAACCTCGCCTCAATGCATCGGGCGCTGGGCGAGAAAGAAAAGGCGGAGAGTTACGCTCTGATGGCTTCGAAGCTCGAACGAAAGTAGCGAAGCGATGACTGTGGTTGAGTTACCTTGTTATGCGAAGCATGAGCGGTGACTCGCTGCTTTCGAAGGTTTCGCGATGTCGCCCTTTGGGTCTGCGCAAAGGTGATGGGCGCAAGTCCGCTCGCAGCAAGGAATTCGTAATGCGCCAATTGGGCTAAACCGCTGCGCGGCGACCGGCACGGGCCTATTGCCAAGGAGGTGCGAAATACCTGAGGGCGGCTTGTAGGGATGATACTGGTTGTATGACTTGCGCGCCGGCGCCTGGGCAATCATGCTGGGATGGGGCAGACGATATTCCCCATTACTCCCCAGTTGCAGTCATGACACCTCTCCGCTCAACGTCTGATCCAGGATTTGCTGCTCCGCAACCGCTCGCCGGCCACCATTCGTGACTATGTGAGCCATGTCGCCGGCCTCGCACAGCACTACCGACAGTCCCCCGAACACCCCGACCAGGACCAGGTTCGCAGCTATCTCTTGTACCTGATGCAAGAGCGACGCATTTCCTTCAGCCATTACAACGCTGCCGTTTGCGCCCTACGATTTTTTTTACCGGGTGACCTTGGAGAAGTGAACCCATTCAGAGCTCAGCCAACCCGTCCACTCCACATGTGCTTCGGCCAGGGCTCCTCTGGCTCGGCTCCCACTGCGCATCCTGCGTGGACGCCGCCAGTTGCAAGCGTTACAGCTGGCACTCTCCAACCTAACATCGACGACCCCCTTTGGGCTTGCCGCGCCGCAGCGCCGCGCGGGTCGGCGCGGCTGTCCTCCTGACTTGCTCAACGGGGACCACATCAACGCGCATAGCGGCACGCCGCGCAGCGGTTTCGCCCAATACATTCTTTGTGTCCTGCCCGCCGCCATCTGGCATGAACGCAAAAGCGCATCAAAACCGGGCGCTTTGTCCGGTTTTGATGCGCATTTTTTCCGAGGTTATACCTGCCCACGGTTATACCTAACGCGGGCCATCCTCCTCGCTTCCGCCGGCCACGCAGGTCGCCACCACCAGGTCGCCGGTGACGTTGAGCACGGTGCGGCACATGTCCATGAGCCGATCAATGCCCATGATGATCCCGATTCCCTCGCCTGGCACACCCACCGATTGCATCAATACGACAATCATGGGAAGCGACCCGCCGGGCACGCCCGCCGTACCCACACCGGCTAGGATCGACATCAGCACCACCTGTATCTGCTGTGCCAACGTCAACTCGACGCGAAAGACTTGCGCCATGAACAGCACTACCACTCCCTCGTAGAGCGCCGTGCCGTTCTGGTTGCCCGTCGCTCCCACGGTCAAGACGAACCGCGAGATTTGCTTGGGGAGTCTCAGGTCGACCTCGGCCACCTTGATCGCCGTGGGTAGGGTCGCGCTCGACGACGACGTGCCGAAGGCTACCAGCATCGCTTCGCGCGCGCCGCGGAAGAACCGGCGGGGCGACATTCGGCTGAACACGGCAAGCACCACCGGGTAGGTGACCAGCAAGTGCAGACCCAAGCCCGCCAGGACGGTCAGGACGAACCAGAACAGCGTCACCACGATGTCGAAACCGAGCCTCGCCGTAATCGAAAACACCAGGCATCCGGCTCCCAAGGGCGCCAGCCGCATGGCCCAACCGATGACGACCATCGAGACGACATTGGCCCCCTCGAGCCAGCCGATCAGCGCGGCGCACTTTTCGGGGGCGGTCGTGATTGCCGCCCCCAGGATCAGCGCGAAGACCATCACGGCCAGCATTCCATTCCCCTTCGAGCTGCCGTCGATGGCACCCACCATCTCTTGCAATGGGTTCTCGGGGAGCATGTCGACCACGACATCGCGGATCGGTTTGGCCTTTTTCGCCTGCTCGACGCTGGCCGTCGCACTCTGGGCGTAGCGCCGCTCCAACGTCTCGCGCTTTTCGGGAGGCAGCTTCCCGCCGGGCTTGATCGTGTCGACCAGCGTGATCCCAAGCACGACCGCCGTGCTCGAAAGGATCGCAGTGAAGAATAGTGTCCGCAGGCCAAGTTTTCCCAGCTTCCGCACGTCGCCGATCTCGACGACAGCCAGTGCCAGGGCGGAAAAGACCAAGGGTAGAACCACCATGAACATCAGCCGCAGGAAGATCTTTCCAGCCGGCTCTGCCAGGTTCGAGACGATCCACTCCAACCGATCGTCGAGGCCGCTGGCGTCGGCATCGGCGGGGTTGTCCGCCCGGATCTCCAGCGCCCCCAGCCAATGCGCGGCGAGCCCAAGCGCCACGCCGGCCACCAGGCCCACGAAAATTTTGGTGTGAAGCGCGACGCGTCGGGCAGGCTGTCGCGATGGGTCGGGCTCCGGCAAGCGAATCGTCCTTTCGAGGCGACGGAGTCTGGGATTATCGAGGGAAATTGTACCCGTTTCGGTGGCCGGGGCAGAGTGTTCTAACGGAATGAATTCCGTTCTACGCGCTCTTGTGGCCCGATTCATGCTGGTTGCCCAAAATACCGATTATGACGAATAGACCGATCGCGTTTGTGCCGCATCCGGCCGCGACGGGCCCACACGGAGTTGCGAAATGTCCCTGCACACGGCCGGTTATGGCGTTTACGAAAGCGTCTTGGATACCATTGGCGATACGCCGTTGGTGCGACTCGGGAGCCTGAGCGAGGGCCTGGCCGCGACGATCGCCGTCAAACTCGAGGCCTTCAATCCGGGCGGTAGCATCAAGGACCGAGTCGGCCTGGCGATGGTGCTCGAAGCCGAGGAGCGCGGTTGGCTCAAGCCGGGCGGAACGATCATTGAGGCGACGGCCGGAAATACCGGCGTGGGCCTGGCGATGGCCGCCGCCGTGCGCGGGTACCGCTGTGTGTTCGTGCTGCCCGACAAGATGAGCGGCGAAAAAATACGCTTGCTCCAGGCCTACGGCGCCGAGGTGGTGATCACGCCCACCAGCGTCGCCCCCGACTCGCCCGAAAGCTACAACGGCGTCGCCGACCGCCTGACGCGCGAGATTGCCGGGGCGTGGCGGCCCAACCAATTCATGAACCTATCGAACCCCGAAACGCATTACCGCGCGACGGGGCCTGAGATTTGGCGGCAGACCGACGGACGAGTGACCGTCTTTGTGGCGGGGGTTGGCACCGGCGGTACGCTCTCGGGCGTCAGCCAGTATCTGAAGGAACAGAACCCGAGGATCACGGTGGTGGGCGCCGACCCCGAAGGTTCGGTACTCTCCGGCGATTCGCCCCGGCCCTGGAAGGTCGAGGGAATCGGCGAGGATTTCGTCCCCAAAACGCTCAACGGCCAGGCGGTCGACGAATGGGTGCGCGTCGGCGATGCCGAGTCGTTCGCCACCGCGCGCGCCATGGCGCGGCGCGAGGGGTTGCTGGTAGGAGGGTCGAGTGGCACTGCCGTGGCTGCCGCGTTGCGTTACGCGCGGCGGCTCGGTCCCGATGATCTGGTCGTGGCGATGTGTCCCGACACGGGCCGCAACTACATGAGCAAGCTCTTCGACGACCAGTGGCTCGAAGCCCAAGGATTGGTGCACCGTCCGCGCCCAGCCGATACTCTGGCCGACCTGCTAGCGGCACGTGGCCCGCGCGAGCTGATCCACGTCGGCCCGTCGGACCGATTGTCCATTGCGATCGAGTTGATCTACGTCCGCGGAATATCGCAACTGCCCGTGCTCCGCGAGGGCCACGTCGTGGGCAGCATCCAGGAAGTGACGCTGGCGCGGATCCTGCACGACACGGCCGACGTTTCTGCCATTACGGTCGCCGACGTGCTGGCCAAACCCCTGCCGCAATTGGAAGCGACCACGCACCTCGACGAGGCGTACCGGCTGCTTTTGGCAGGCAACGGCGGCGTGCTCGTCGCGCGGCGGGGCGAAGTTGTCGATATCGTGACCCGCATCGACCTGGTGCGGTTCTGGAACCAGCGGCGGCAGCCCCGCGCGGCCGCGTAAAAGGGCAATTTCTGTAGGGAACGCCCTCCGTGGCGTTCCGAGGTAAGGCCGACGGATGCCGTATCCCGACAAACGGAACGCCACGGAGGGCGTTCCCTACAGAGCGATGTTCTGAAAGGACCCTCACGCATGCCACACTCCGACGACCGTTTCTCGACGTTGGCGATCCACTCAGGCCAAGGCGCCGACCCGGCAACCGGAGCCACGGTGGTACCGATCTATGCCACAAGTACCTACACTCAAGCCGCGCCGGGCATCCACCGCGGCTTCGAGTACTCGCGCACCGGAAATCCGACGCGGACCGCGCTACAGGAATGCCTGGCGGCGCTTGAAGGCGCCGAGGCCTGCGCCGCGTTCTCTTCGGGATTGGCGGCGACATCGGCCACGCTCTCGGCGCATCTCAAGCCCGGTGACGAAGTCGTGGCGGCGGCCGACCTTTACGGCGGCACGTACCGGCTGTTGGAACGCGTGTTCAAGCCGTGGGGACTCGTGACACGTTACGCCGACGACGCCTCACCAGCCGCCTTGGCCCAATTGGTCGGCGCGAAGACGCGGCTGTTGTGGGTCGAAACGCCGACGAACCCGCTCTTGCGGATTATCGACATCGCCGCCGTGGCCGAAGTCGCACACCGCGCCGGCGCGCTATTGGTCGTCGACAACACGTTTGCTTCGCCCTACTTGCAGCAGCCGTTGCGACTCGGCGCCGACCTGGTGGTGCATAGCACGACCAAGTACCTCGGAGGCCACTCCGATGTCGTGGGTGGCGCCGTCGCGGGGCGCCGCACGCTGATGGAACCGATTTATTTTCACCAGAACGCCGTCGGCGCGGTTCCCGGCCCCTTCGACGCCTGGCTCACGCTCCGCGGCATCAAGACGCTCGCGGTGCGAATGGAAAGACACTCGGCCAACGCCGAGCACCTGGCAGCCTGGCTGAAATTGCACGACAGCGTCGAGCGAGTTTACTATCCCGGTTTGCCAGAGCACTCCGGACACGAGATCGCCCGGCGCCAGATGCGCTCGTTCGGCGGGATGATCAGCGTGCGAGTGCGCGGCGGCAGGACGGCGGCGCTACGGTTCCTGACGTCAACACGGCTGTTCAGCCTGGCCGAGAGCCTGGGAGGGGTTGAGTCGCTGATCAGCCACCCCGCCACGATGACGCACGCCAGCATCCCGCCGGACGTTCGCGCTCAGCGCGGCATCGACGACGGCCTGGTGAGGCTCAGCGTGGGGATCGAAGACGTCGCCGACTTGCAGGCCGATCTGGCCGCCGCACTTGCCGCCGCCGCGCACCGGTTCAACGAAACGAACAAAGCGGCCTGACGCGGTCAACTGACCAGGTGCACCGCGCGACGGCGTTTCGACTCGTGGTTTGCAGCCCGCTCGGCTTCATCGAGCGTGGCTGCGGTCAGGGACTCGACGGCTTCGGCCAGGTCGATTTCGCGGCCCGATACCCGCCGCGCGACGTAACGCTTGATGAAGTCGACCGTTTCGTCGATCACGTCGGCCTGGATCAAGAGCAGCTCACCCGGCCGCACCAGTTCCAGCGACTGCTCCACCGCCTTGAGCGCGCCGCGAATTTCCAGCACCTCCGTCGTACGCTGGGCGGTGATCAGCCCCTGACGGAAGAGGCCCATGATCTCTCCTTCGGCGCGGCCGCGCAGGTAATGGTCTTCGTACAACACCACGCGGTCGAACGCCGCGCCGAGCATCTCGCCCTGCTCGATCAAATCGCAGTCGCGGCGGTCGCCGGCGGCGGAATAGACGATCGAACGCCGTTGATGCGGGAATTGAGCGACAACTTCGATCAGCGCCGCCAATGCCGAGCTGTTGTGGCCGTAGTCGACGATGACGGTGGCCTCGCCGATCTCCAGCAGGTTGAACCGGCCAGGCACCTGGTCGAGCTTGGAGGCGAACGACTCCATCGCGCTGCCGATTTCGCCGAAGGCGAAACCCAAAGCCCAGCCGGTGGCGGCCGTGGCCAGCGCGTTTTCAACCTGGAAACCGACCCGGCCGCCATGCGTGAGCGGCACGCGCGCCAAGGGGATGAGGGGCGTTTCGTGAGCACCCTCAGCAGCCACGATCGTTTCATTGCGGACGAATACAGCCCGCTTTCCACTGGCACGATGCGCGGCAATCACCGGGTCGTCGGCCGAACGAGCGAAAAAGATCACCGAGCCTGGGCAACGCGAAGCCATCGCCGCCACAAGCGGATCGTCGGCCTTGAGCACGGCCGTGCCGTCAGGCGCCACCGCCTCAAGGGGCACGCGCTTGACCTTGGCCAGATCTTCGAGTGTGTCGATGCCGCCCGTGCCGAGGTGGTCGCCGGCGGCGATGTTCGTGACCACAGCCACGTCGCAACGATCGAAGCCCAGCCCCTCGCGTAGAATTCCGCCGCGAGCCGTTTCCAAAACGGCCGCCTCCACCTTGGGGTTCATCAGAACGGCGCGCGCGCTCTGCGGACCGCTGCAATCGCCCGTGTCGATGCGCCGGCCGTCGATGAAGATGCCATCGGTCGACGTCATTCCGACGGTGTAGCCCTGCGAGCGGAACAAGTGCGCTATGAACCGTGTGGTTGTCGTCTTGCCGTTCGTACCGGTGATACTGACGATTGGAATCCGGCTCGTTCGTCCATCGGCCTGGGTCGCTCGTCCATCCGAATGCCCCGCCTCGGGAAACAGGCTGGCGATAATCGCCTCGCCCACCGGCCGCGGCTTGCCGAGCGACGGTTCGACGTGCATTCGCAGGCCCGGGGCCGCATTGACCTCGACCACGCCGCCGGCTTGCTCTTCGAGCGGGCGGCTGATGTCGAGCGCGATCACGTCAACGCCGGCCACGTCGAGCCCGACCACGCGCGCCGCCTCTACAGCCCGTGCGGCCACTTCCGGATGAACCAAGTCGGTTACGTCCGCCGCAGTGCCACCGGTGCTGAGGTTGCCATTACGGCGGATCAGTACTTTCGTACCCAAGGGCGGCACGTGGCTGGGCGTCAGTCCCTGCTCGGCCAACACACCCATGGCAATCGGATCTAGCCGGATTTTCGAGAGCGGCGTGGCGTGATCGTTGCCGCGGCGAGGGTCCGTATTGACCTGGTCGACGAGCTCGGCGACGGTGTGCCGGCCGTCGCCCACGACCTGCGCCGGCTCACGGCGGGCTGCGGCCACCAGGCGATGACCCACCACAAGCAGCCGGTAATCGCCGCCGGGCAGGTGCCGCTCGACCACAATTGACGAGCCTTCACGCCGCGCGGCATCGTAAGCGGCACGTACTTGTTCGCATGTGGTCAGGTAAGTGGCCACGCCGCGACCCTGATTGCCGAATTGCGGCTTGACGACCACCGGCGTGCCGATTTCACGAGCCGCTTCCCAGGCATCGTCGGCACTTTCGACCGGCCGGCCCTGCGGAACCGGTACTCCGACGGCGCGCAGCAGCGAACGGGTAAGGTCCTTGTCTTGCGCGATGCTCTCGGCAATGGCGCCGGTGCGGTCGGTCTCCGAGGCCAGAATCCGACGCTGCTTGGCGCCGTGGCCGAACTGAATCAGGCTGCCGTGGTTCAGTCGCCGCCAGGGGATTCCGCGGGCCTTGGCCGCGTCGACGATCGCGCGGGTGCTGGGCCCCAAACGGATTTCCTGGTTCAGGTCCCCAAGGCGTTTGACCGCGGCGGCAACGTCGTAGGGGCGGTCATAAACCGCCGCCAGGCAAAGCTCGCGGGCCTCCGCCAGGCAGGCGCGGGCGACCGATTCATCTTCGAACTCGACGACGACCTTATATGTTCCTTCTTTAGCGGTCTCGCGAGCGCGGCCGAACCCAACTTCGGTTCCGGCCAGCGTTTGAAGTTCGATCGTCACATGTTCCAGAATGTGGGCCTGGTAGGTTCCGCGGCGCAGACGCTCGAAGAAGCCGCCCCGGGTGCCGACGCTGCAACGATGTTCGATCATCGTCGGCAGCCAGGCCATCAACCGCTCGTTGAAGCCGGGCAATTGGTCGGAGGGTGAATCCCGCAGCTCACCCAAGTCGACCCAGGCTTCGAGCACGGGAAAATTAGCCCAAATATTGGGGCCGCGTAATGCCAGAACCTTCAGGATTTCCATGCCTCTCCACTCATCAATCGGCGCGTTTGCAGTAAATGACTCAAGCGGGTTTTCCCACCCGGACGCCCTGCGCCGCAGCTCGCGGCAGCATGACGCCTCAAGGAAAAATACGTGACAATCAGCCCCTTGGTTTGAGCGTAACCGAAATCGAGCGATTTGCTAGTTGTTTCCCACAATCTCCGGGGGCCGACGCCGGGATTATTCGCCCGCGATGCTATCAAGCCGCGAACTTGCTCTCAAAAACTAATCGGTGGCCAGCGGCCGCAGCATGATCGACCACATCCGAAGGCCGACCGTACCGGTGGAACCGTTTATTCCAAAGTAATGGGCAATTCCCACGCGCACCCCAATCCTAGAGCGCGCCCGAAGCCAATGAGATGAAAAAATGTTGATAAAACCGGCCGTGTCGTAAGCTTTTGTCGTCTTCTGCGAAGGTGGGTCCCGGCAGACGCCATGGGATGCATCGCTCGCAAAGCCGCAAAAGACACACCGCAGACAAAACATCCTTCATACATGAGACGGAAGCCGTCGTCAAACGGCGACCATGTTTTCGCTAAAAAGGCGGGCAACACGCCTTTGTCCCGTCCTAACTTAATGACTAGAATGATCCTGGCGTTACATGGCACGCAAACCTTAGCAAAACTGGTGCCAGTGAATCGGCAACTGCCGCCGCCCCGCGCAACTTGTTGGGAGCCAAGCACCTTTGGATGATTCACACGACCTTCGCGGGCGGCTGCCCGAAAGCTGGCGCCAGCGGGTGGGCTCCCAGCTTGCTCCCGGTGAAGCCATATTGGCCTGGTTCGAGCCGGACCTCGATACCCGCTTGAGGTACGTCAAAGGTTTCATCGTCCTGACCGACCGACGCCTGCTTAGTGCCGAAACCGCCAAGTCGCCTGCTCCCGGCGAAAGTGCCGCTGAAGTCCACTGGCAATGGGAATCTTGGCCGCTCGACAGTGTGACTGAGCTGTCCAACGGGCGCCATGAGGGGACCGGTTGTCTCGAGTTGCTGGCGACCGACGAGCGCTTGGCTCATTGGCATTACACCTTGGCGCGCGCCACCGCCGCGGACCGCTTGGTTCAGGAATTTGAAACGCGCCGCCGCGATGGCGACCCGGCTCGGCTTGAAGGCGACGCATTGCTGGACCGTGCGAAGCCGCTTTGCCCGAGCTGCGGTATGGAGGTCCCGCCCGCCGAGGATGATTGTCCCACCTGTGGACCGGCCAAGTCGGGCCGGCCGGCGACGTCGTTGTTTCGACTGGCGCGGTTTGCACGGCCCCGTGCCCGCGCGGCGGCGCTCGGGTTCGTGCTGACCCTGGCGGCGACGGCCGCCGGCCTCGTGCCGCCGTACCTCACGATGCCGCTAATGGACAATGTGTTGGTCCCGTACCAGAGTCACAAGGGCCCGGCCAATCTCAGATTACTCGCTTGGTACCTGGCGGGCCTGGGTGGCGCGGCGGTGTTGGCCTGGCTCTTGAGCTGGGCCAAAACGTACGTGCTGGCCTGGGTCTTCGAAAGGATCAGCGCCGACCTGCGCAACGAGACCTACGCCCACATGCAGAGGCTTTCGTTGGAATTCTTCGGCGGCAAGCGGACCGGCGACCTGATGTCGCGAGTCAGCAGCGACACCGACCGGATCTGCAACTTCCTCTCACTAAACCTGCTCGACTTCGGCACCGACGCGCTGATGATGCTGATGACCGCCGGCATCTTGTTTTCGATCGACCCCTGGTTGGCGCTGGCCACGCTGCTGCCGTTCCCGATCATCGGTTGGCTCGTTGGCCGCGTGCGCGAGCGGCTGCGGCGGGGCTTCCTCGAAGGGGGGCGGGTCTGGGGACAAATGACGAGCGTCCTGGCCGACGCGATTCCCGGCATTCGCGTGGTCAAGGCCTTCGCCCAGGAAGACCGCGAGATCGAACGCTTTCGCCAGAGCAATGACCAGGTGTTGGCGGTGAACGACCGCGTGAACAAGGTCTGGTCGTTTTTCGGTCCGATGGTCACGTTGATGACCGAGTGCGGGCTGTTGGTGGTCTGGGCCTTCGGCGCCTGGAGGGTATTCCAGGGGCAGGTCACGGTCGGCGTGTTGACGATGTTCGTGGCTTACATCAGCCGCTTCTACTCGCGGCTCGACTCAATGAGCCGCATGGTTGCGGCGGTGCAGCGCGCGGCCGCGAGCACCCAGCGCATCTTCGAGATTCTCGACCGCGTACCGAGCGTGGCCGAACCATTACGGCCCGTGCATTCGCGCCGCGTCCGCGGCGAAATCGAGTTTCGAGCAGTGGGCTTTCGCTATGGCAACCGCGAGGTGCTCGACGAAGTGAGCCTGGCAATCGAGCCGGGAGAGATGATCGGCGTGGTCGGGCCCAGCGGTTCAGGAAAGAGTACGCTGGTGAACCTCGTTTGCCGGTTTTACGACGTTAACGCCGGGGCGATCCTTGTCGACGGGGTGGACATTCGCTCCTACGCGCTGGAAGAGTACCGACGGAACATTGGCATCGTGCTGCAAGAGCCGTTCTTGTTTTACGGCACAATCGCCGAGAACATCGCTTACGGCCGGCCGGAGGCCAAGCCGCAGGAGATCATCGCCGCCGCCCGCGCGGCGCGCGCGCATGAGTTTATCTTGCGCTTGCCCGACGGCTACGACTCGCTGGTAGGCGAACGCGGCCAAAGGCTCTCGGGAGGTGAGCGGCAGCGAATCTCGATCGCCCGCGCGCTGTTGATCGACCCTCGGATTCTGATCCTCGATGAGGCCACCTCGGCCGTCGACACCGAAACCGAACGCGAGATTCAACTGGCACTGGACAATTTGATCCGTGGTCGGACGACGATCGCCATCGCCCATCGCCTGAGCACGCTTCGCCGGGCCGACCGGATCGTGGTTCTCGAGCGCGGCCGGATCGTAGAGATCGGCCAACACGATGCGCTGCTCAGCCAGGACGGCGCCTACAGCCGGTTACACAAGGCGCAGGCCGAATTGGCGGAGATGGGGGGAGAATGACCACATCGTCAACGACCGACCCACTCCGGCCCGGCAGCTTCGGCCTTTCGCACGATCCTCGCGGGCGCTTGATATTGATCGACGCCGAAGGCCGACGCCACGTGGGGGTCGAGCCGGTACGCGCCTTTCCAATTTCCGATCCGAAGCGTTGGGTGTCGATTTGCGACGAGCAGGGAAGCGAACTGGCGTTTATCGACGACCTGGCCGAGTTGCCCCAGCAGGTCCGCGCGGTACTCGACGAGGACATGGTGCGCCGTGATTTCGTGCCGGTGATCGAGCGGATCGTGAACGTTTCGGGCGAATCGGAGCCTTCGGATTGGGACGTGGTGACGGACCGCGGCACCACCCGCTTTACGTTGGCCAATGACCACGATGTACGCCGCCTAGGTCGGCAAGGAGCGACGATCGTCGACGCCCACGGCACGCGCTACCTGGTACGCGACATCGACGCGCTCGATGCCGCCAGCCGCCGGTTGCTCGAACGGTATCTGTAGGTCAATAACGACAACCACCCGCCAAGAGTGCGGAATAACCCCGTGGGGTAGGTTTCCAACCTGCCGTTACGTCAGCACGGTGCTCAAGTAAACCCAACACGATTCATTGGCGGGGTCGGCAATCGCGGTGCAGCTCGAATAGAGTAGCCCGATTCACCACCTGGGCAGCCGTTATGCGGTCCATCCGGGCAATTCGTGTCCAACCACCACCGTCTGTCTCGGTTGCGATGTGGTGGGCTGCGCGGTAAGTAAGCTCCCACGTCCGCATCTTCAGGCCAGGAAGTGCCCGGTGGTGTGGTGGGAAGATGTGACCAATCATTCCAAACACGGGTTCGTCATCCAGGGATCCCCGCGCCGCCTGGAAAAACGACCAACCACCAGTCGACGGGAGCATTCGTCAGTTGCACCATTCCGTCATCCTGAAATTGGTGCAAAAGGCCATAACCGTGGCCCATGCCGGTGGAGCCGAGCGATTCCCGTTTCGCCAAGCCGGTCATCCAGTTGAGGAACAGTTGCGGCACTTGATAGTAGTCCGTCATGACTCGCATCAGCCGAAAAATCAGGTCGAGTTTTCCCGAAGGCGCATAGAATTCGTTGGTCGCCATGCCGCGCAAGCAAGGGGGCTCGTGCGGAACGCTGGGAGACGCGCGCAGGAAATCTTCCTGGTGATGGTCCCGGTTTGAACATCCATCACCACCCTTGTCGGTCATCACGATCACACGCTCTGGCGAGATGGGGTGGTACCCTTCACGAACCTGGGGCCAGAATCGCGGGCGACCCAGCACGTCGAGCGCGTCGCAGTTTGCGAAGACACGCTCGAACTCGTTGGGTGAGTAAGGGGGCGCAGGCGATGGTTTGCCGGAAACGCTGGCGGGAATGAGACTGCGCAGACCGAGCCCCGTGGCCAGGGACCGGCGAAAGAAAGAGCGACGACCTAACACTGAAAGTTCCTCTGGGGAATGGTGACAAAGTCTCTATCCCGAAACCGCCGGCTAGGCGGGACGCACGCACCACAATGGCGGCGTCGGGATAGACTCTAGGAGCGTGATCCAGAAACGGCCGTCATGGTGCTGTCTTCCGATTGGTCGTTGGAGCGGCGGACAGGAGAATCACTTCTAGCTGTGGCGGTTCGAAGTGGTCGCTTTTGGTCGGTTTGGCGCCGAAACCGGCGGCGGCCGTCTTGGTCATGTTCGACCGATGGACTTCGGCGAAGATCGCTTCGGCTGGGAGTCCGGCGGCGACGGCATCGCCCAGCAGGACATACGCGCGGTCGCCCCAGGCATCTGCGGCGGCGACCAGGTTGCCGGCCGCGTGCGCTTCGGCCCATTCGGCCAACTCCTCGAGCGCCAAGGCCAGCCGAGCACACAATCCATCGCGCGAGTCGCCGGTTTGCCGGCAGCGATCGGCCAAGCGCCTTAGTTCGCCCGCCACAGTTCCGGCCGACTTCGGCAAGCATTCGAGCAGTGCGGGCCGCGCGGCGGCGCGCAGGCCGAACACGCGGTGGAATTCGTTGACTTTCGCTTGGGCGTCGCGCATACGATCTCCAGCGTATCGTGCGGTGGGTAGTGTTTTCACAAAGCGAATGATAACCGGCGCGCGCGGTCGGGGTTCGATCTGCAAGGTTTTTGACAGTTTAGCGTTCCGTCACGCTGTGGTTGGCCGCGAAAGCTTTCAAAAACCTGCCGTTCGGGAACCAATCCCTAGCGAGCGGGTACTATCTCCCATGTGCGTCGTCGTCCGCCCGCCGGCGGACGCAGCGTGCATGCGTCGGCGCGCTCGTGACTACCCAAGGAGAACGCAAGATCATGCCCAGTTATGCCGTGAGAATTCGCTTGAACGGGACGGTATCGGTCGTTACCGTGCAGGCATCTGACAGCAGCCGCGCCCGGATGCTCGTCCGTGCCCAGTACGCTGGGGCACCGATCACGATTTTGGGAACGGAGAGGGTGCGGTGAAGCAAGCAAATGGGTGGACTGCCTCGATTGAATGGTAGGAAGAGACATGAATGAGAGCTTCGGTTGGGATCTGCAGGTTACGGCAACGGCGGCAGTGGTCTCTGCCTCGCTCGGCGCGACGACACCCTCATCACTGCGACGATCTTGAATGCGCAGTTTCTTTGTCATCCCGGACATGGGCTTCAGACCGAAATTGAGAGAACAGTCGAAGTCGAAGTGAACTCCTCCATCATTGTGCCAGACATGGTCGCGCTATCTACCTCGACGTTCCAATTGATTTGCAGGCGCTTCCTCGTGTTGTAGACTTCACACACGACGAGCGTGCGAGTTACTACTGGCAGCTCGTAAGGCGCCCGGTTGATCACGTTTTTTCCGCGCTTGCCCCCTTGGCCACCAACCTTGGGTACGCCGTGGCGCGAGCCGCCCACATTGTGGGACGCGTTGCCGCGGAAGACGCTAATTTGACCGTCGGCAACCAAGTCTTCGAGACATATCCCGCAGCAATTCTCGAGCTGCTTTCGATCAGGAATGGCTGGAACGAAGAAAGGTACAAGGGAGGCAACGCGCTGTTCCACGAAGGTCAGTGGGTGGCTGCGGACGGCGCGAACGAGCGCCAGCGTGCGAAGAACGCTGGGTTGGCGATCCTTGCCAACCGCCTCAATTTCCAAGCCGCGGAGCATTTCAGAATGACCGACGATGAATTTGATGCGGCTCTTTGTTCGATTGCTGGTTGTGTGCCCGAGTTTATCATTCGGCGCGGCGATCTCGCGGACCGGATCCGCTCGCGATTGGTCGAATTGCACGGTCCGGAAGATTGGATTCGGGAAGTTGAACCACCGATTGGTTACGTCGTTTTCGATCAACTTCCGAATGGCGCTTTGGTTCGCGTCGCGCGTGTTGAGTGCCCTACGCCTGCTGGTTTGTTCGCTACCCTCGACCAAGTCTAAACGGAACCAGGATTTCAAATCCCGTCCGTGCAGTTTGGACCTCAAGCTCGACGTTATACGGCCTGTGCCGGCGGTCCCGCGAGGCGCGCCGACCCTTGCATGGAACAACACTGTAGTGTGATCCGATTCAGACCGGTAAGAGCCGTTCCAGTGTCCAGCCGCAAAGGTTGGTGTGTCAGATCGATCTGGGTTACAGAACGACCGGTGGGTGATGGTTGAAATCGACTCGCCCAGTCCCCTGGAAGCCGATCCCTTCAGCGCGTAACTGTGCGCGTTGATGATGCGCACTGTCGGCGGCAGCGGCGATGCTTCCGTCGTCACGTACGACCCGATTCGTGTGTTGCTGATGTCCGGCGCGCGCTGCCGCGCGGAGCATTGCACCCACAGCTGGAGCTCCCTTCCGGTGACCGTTGGCCCACTCCGAGCAGTTTCCGTACGTTGTAACTCGGCCAGCGGGAACGCGTGTTTTCAGCCGGTTGAGAAGCTGTTGCCAATTCATTTTCTCGTCCTTCGGGCGCCTTGCGACGATTGTCACCGCCCAGTGGAGTCTGTCAACTCCCTTTCGGTGCTGACGTGTCGACGACGGACAAACCTACAAGGTACAGCTTTGCTACGGTAGATTCGAAATCCGGTGACCACGACGGGAATCAACCGCAAGGTCCAATGTGATATCAAGAACGGCGGCCCCTATGATGTCGCTCGTGCCCAAGCGCGCTCGTTTGGCGATCACGCCGACGGTGCGTATCCCGGGTTCGTCATGCCCCTTTGGCGACGTGGATCGTAGTTGTGACACTCCGGGACACTCCCAGGCAAGCTCGACGCTTGACTTGTGTCGTGGTAGCATTGCTATATGGAGACCGTCGTCCGCAATGTTCGGGATCTTGATCAGATCGACCGCTCGGCCTTGGAACGGGTCGTAGGGCACCAACTGGGCGAGGGCCAACAGCTCGTGATCCAAGTGGTGCCCGTCTCACCGAAAACGGATGATGAAGAAGCGGCACGCGTGCTGGATCGAATCCTGCCGTCGAACCAGGAATTGAGGGCGTTTGCCGCTCAGCATCGTCCTCCGGACGAATGGTTCGATCACAACGAAAAACGCCACTTTTAGCGCTGCACGCGGAGGCGGTCCGGTGCCCAAGCCCGAACATGGACGGATCGTTTGGGCCACGATGCGGAGCTCCAGCGGTACAAAGCGGAAGAAGCGCACCGCGGTGATTCTGGCGAGGACAAAGGACATCATCGCAGGCGAGCCGTTCGTCGTCGTCGCGATCACCAAGACGTTTCCCGAACCGCCACTGGAAGACCATGTGCCTTTTCAAAACGATCCCACGGGCCGGTGCGTTACGCGGCTAAAGAACGAACAGCCGCGGTCTGTTCGTGGTTCGACGAGATTCTCGAGTCCGACATCGAAGAGTACGCGGGGATTGTGCCGCCGACATTGATGTTGGAAATCGTCCGTCGATCTCCGTTGGATATTGGTCAGTAACGAGTGGCCGCTCGCATTCACTGGGTGGTGGTTTGCCCCTCTAGAAGCCCACGGCAATCGACCGCGCTATCGATACGTTCATAGCCCATCGTCTGCAGGTCTGGCGGCGCCCACACCAAACCTTTCAAAAAACTGTCAAAAACATGCTTCCGGCACCGTTGCCGGTAAACTTGGGAACGAGGTCGAAATCTGGTTGCATCATGTCGATCGGGGCGCAAGAATCGAGGAGCCATTCATGGTCCGTTTGCTGATTGCGTTGGTGATGTGTGTGGCAGTCGTGGGTTGCGGCGGGAGCCGGCTGAGCAAGTCGAACTACGACCAGATCAAGACCGGTATGACCGAGGCCGAGGTCGAGGCGATCCTGGGGCCGGGCGAGACCGACACCAGCATCGACGTGGCCGATGCTTCGTTCGGTGGCATCAACGTGCCCGGCATGTCGGCCGCCAACAAGACCTGGAAGGACGGCGAGCGGTCGATCCACATCGGGTTCATGAACGGCAAGGTGCAGACGAAAATGGGCGAAGGGCTGTGAATGTGCGCCGTGCGCTTCGAGGAGGAAGACTGTGGCAGAGAGACGGCTTCCGAAATTGGTTGTTCATGCTGACTGGGTGACGGGGCACGGACAAGAAAAAACCGAGTCGCGACTCGGGCCAACATATGAATGAAGTTGACTCACGCGACGCAATTCCCCAATCGAGAATCTGAAAAGCGAGGACGCATGGCGACATGGCATTTTGATGACGGCCCCGTAAACATTGGTATCGACATCGGTTGGAGCGAACGAAAAAAGAGCTGCGCAGTCGCGGTTGAGGGCCTTTCGGTAGGCGATGGAATCCCTGACTGGACCCCCTACCGCGGCGTTGGTCGTCCCATCGCGGTCGGGCTCTTCCGCTTCAGAGAGTTGGAAATAGTCTTGCCCCAAATGATCCGTTCAGTCGGCCCACAGCGAGACCACACGACCGTTGTGGTTGATGGTCCGATCGGTCGTACTGGTCTCGCGACAACGAATCGGATGGTGGACACAGAATTCGGCCGCGACGTATTCTACGGACGAATGCAGCCATCAGCTGTGGCAAGCGGTAGTGGTCCCAAGTACGCTGGCGTTACCGACTGCGTGGTGCGGATGTTGTACGAGGCCGCCGCTCTCCCATACCGGCCCGCTTGGTGGGACGGCCGTCAGGTGCATGGATTTACTTGTTGTGAAACGCATCCGACGGTTGGACTGGCACTCCTGTTGCCGCCTCAACATGTGGAGCGCTTGCCGAGTCGTCGCTCACCCCGGCGAATGGCAGCCCAAGCACCGTATGTTAGGGCGAAGTCAGATTGGTACTGGCAACTGGGTGCGGGCAACTGGGTCGAGGAGATTTTGATGTGTCCGAGCGTGGCCGAGGAGGTGCATCATGAGCGGGTTGCTGCGCTTTACTGCTTGGCCGTGGCCAATCGCTTGGCGGCGCACCGAACCGAGCTCCCGACATGCGCGGCCATCGGTGACGAGGAGGGAGTGTATGTCGTGCCATCTGTGGTTCACAGCGAATGGGACGGTGCCCTGCGTAAGATCGGCATCCACCGAGGCCAGATCTCCCCGCGCGACCAGTCACGTTACCTCGTCGGTGCAGTACCTGTCGAAGTCGCGACTTTCGAGGTGGAGCGGGCCCCGACGGACGAACCCGATGATGTTGAGCGCGACGACTCCGTCACCCTGATGCTCACCGATAACGGCGGTGTATGGGAGAAGCATAACGACTGGCTGACGGGCCTTGAGCCTCCTGTTTGCGTTATGTCCGACGATGCGATGTCAGAACTTATTCAACTGAGACGCGCACGCGGTCCGGGAATGTGGTCGTCGACGAACGAACGACAGGCGCAAACACCGCTCGATCTTGCGCGTCGGCGCGGCTTCGGTGGTGATCACCTCACACTGGCGAACCCCTGGCGAATCTTCGGCGTGCTCAAGGATTGCGCGGACTGACCCGCGCGTTCTAGTGCTCTGTCGCAGCAAAAATTGGCGTTGGTGCTTCTCCGAAATTCGGCGATCTACCGCCGCATTGAACGCCTCAACTCCGCATTTTCCCGATCCAGTTCCCTCACCCGCTGCGCTCCTGCGATCCGCACGGCGTCGAGCCAGCTTGGGTCTTCGATAAGGTGGCGGAGCAGAAGCAGGTTGATACGGCGGTGGCCTCCTTCGGTCCGCCGCTCCAACGCCGAGCCGTGCTCCGCGAGATACTTCTTCGTATGGCGGCGGACGGTGGCCTCGCTCACGCCCATCGCCTTGGCCGCCTCGCCCGACGTGGCACAATTCTTGGCCAGATCGAAGTCGAACTCGCGGATGTCGTAGCCTTCCGGTGAGAAGGATTGGATTGTCTTGAATCCGTTTCGCCCGTCGCGCGGGTCCGCGGGGCCGAACGTGATCGAGACCCAAGCGCCCGTGCGGGTACAGCGCTGCCAGGCGGCGAGCGAAGCGGGGTCGGCAACGCCGAGAGCTTGGGCGTACTTCATCACGCCACCGCTCACCGCGCGCAGCCCGATAACCAGATCGCGCGAGGCGATCTGGCCGGCGGATTCGAGGCGGTGGCGATTTGGGTCACAGGAGAAGATCTCGAATTCGAGCCGCAGCACGGCGAGACCGCGGTCGTCGTTTTCGATGGGCCGTTCCACGACGGTCAAGAGCCTCGCGATGCGTGTCTGGCCTTCTTCGAAACGGTGGCGCGGCATGGGCGGATTTCCTGGACGATCGCGAAATGTGCGACGAAGCCAGGATAAACCGCGTCGAGGGGCGGAGGCAACCGGACCACGCGGCGCGGAACGTGACACGTCGCTCTGTTGCGATCGGAGCCACGGGTCGCCACGGCTGCGCCGGCGCGCTCCGACGGCATCGCCGCCGCCGACCCCAAGGGGGTCATATTCCACAGCCCGGAGCCGAGCAGCCCTCCGTGTTGAGCCCTGCCGGCAAAGAACCAGCTATAAGAAACAGCTATAAGGGCAACGCCCTGGGAACACGTCCCATCAACAACGTTGTTCACCCCAACAGGGTGACACCCGGAGGCGCAACCTCCCCCAGGAGGGTGACGCGCAACACGACGGCCTGTGGCAATGGACCGTCGCGCGTCGATCGTGGTGACGCCCTTACACGGTTTACGACTTGGTTCTGGGGACGATTTCCGTATCCAGGGCTGCGCCCTTCGCTGTGGAATCGTCCCCTTCGGGGCTGAAACCCATTTTTTGCTCGCAAACCTGTCAAAAAGCTGTCATCCGCGAAACCGAACGCCGGTTCGTGACATCTATCGAGACGTGCATTCCATTGCTCCCCTCACCCCGCGAGTAACCCGCATGACCCGTGAAGTTGCCGTTTATCGTTTCCGCGACCTGGATGACCACGCCGAATTCGAGGATGGCGAGCCCGCGCCGTTCGGCGTCCTTTCGCTCCATATCGACCTGGTGGCCATCGTCGACGTCGAGATGGCCGACGAGGTGTGTGACGACGAAGTCGCCGCGCGCGCCTGGGTCGAGGCGGTGGGGCGCCACCGCCAGTCGCTATGCATTGGGCGCGGGGCGACCAATGTGGTCCTCAAAAAGCGCATCGACCTGGCGGAAATCGTTTCCAAAATCCAGCCGGCGCCGGCCGGGATCGCGGGAGCGAGCTCTGCCTACATCCTGACCTACAGCTTCGGCTGGGGAGCGGTGCGTGCCGAAACCTGGCTCATCGACACCTCGCCTTACTGGGCGCGCGAAGCGGCCGTAGCCACCGAAGATGAGCGCACCCCGCAGGTTCAAGCCTCGCCAGTCGCTAGCGGTCTCGCGGTGCTCCGCGCACTCTGGGAGCCGCAGCTTAACTGAATTCGACTTGGTCTTTGGCCGACTGGGCGGCCAAACCTGTCAAAAACCTGTCATCCGCCGATACCAACCGACGGTTGCGGGTATCTATATCGTTATGCAATCCATTGCCCCTCTCACCCCGCGAGTCACCTGCATGACCTGTGAAGTTACCGTGTTCCACTTTCGCTTTGCGTGTGGCGTGGTTGCCGGCGAGGATGACGCCGAATCCTTCGACGTCAATACCGGGCCGAACGAGTTCGGCGTTTTGCCGATCAATCTGCACCTTGTGGCCACCGTCGAGATCGAGACCGCCGGGCTCTCGGCAAAGGAAGTGGCCGTGCGAGCCTGGATCGAGGCCGTGGGGCGCCCGAAGTGGAACTGGCTCGTCGAACGCGTCAACCCGCCGCCAATCCTAGTCAATTCCTATGTCAACCCGGAGCTACGGTGGCACGAAGACCATTTGCGCGAAGCGCCGGAGACCCTGCGCCACTTGGGCGGTTCATTCCAATTCATCTACGACAACTTCTGCGAGAGCTGGCTTCTCCAGCTTGAGAGCGTGTGGTCGCCGGACCTTCGGCCGTCGCGCGTGTCATCAGGCCGGGCACAGCGATTTCAGGTCGCACCGGCCGGCGACGGTCACGCCGCGCTGCGTTCGCTCTGGGCGCCGCGGCTCAATTGAGCCGCGCGCTGTACGGTGGGTGTTCCGCAAACGTCCATTTCGACTTCACGGATTTACCGCGCGCGGCCTGCTTCGACACTAATCCGCAGCGTAAGCAAGGTAACCGATTTCCTCGCTGGCGCTTCGGGTTACTGTGCAGCACGCGCGAACCCGCGTTGCCGCGTCGTTCCCACGTTCCCGAACCCATTCTCTATGGAGGTCCGATTTGTCGTACAAGAGTTGCCAATCAGAATTGGAGTTGTTTCTCGAACAGGCGGCCCTCTTGCTCGAGAGCCCCGTGCGGCCCGTCGTGCTCGACCGGCGGAGCGAGACGGCAATCGAGCAGACGGCCGTGCTCGACTTGCGCCACGGTATCAGCACCAGGCTGCCGCTCGAAGCGTTCCGCGCCGGCACTTTCGGTCGTTGCACCGTCGCCGGATTCGAGCGGTACCGCGCGGTCATCGACGGCGTGACCGTCCCGCTGGTCAAAGTCGTCAATGGCTTCACGCCGCAGCACAAAGACCCGCTCCACGGGCTTTGGGTCGTGCCGTCACGGCACTACGTTCGCCTCTACCGCTTCCTGCGGCGCAAACTCCGCAGGGAAGCGGTCGAGAACCACTCCGCCCCAATCATGCCCGAACAAGACCGGAAGCGGCTGTTCGACAACACGATTGGCTTTCTGCGGCGCGAAGAAGAGCTGCTCGCACGCTATGGTGTGCCGCTGAAGCGGGGCGTGCTCCTGATCGGCGGGCCGGGTAACGGCAAGACGATGGCCTGCCGCTGGCTCATGGCCGAGTGTCAGCGGGAGGGGTTGTCGTGGAAGCCAATCGACATCGACGGTTACGATCGCGCTCGCGCGACCGGGGCCACCGACTACCTGTTCGACCTGGAACAGCCTGGCATCATCTTATTCGACGACTTCGACCTGGGGATGTGCCATCGGGGGGATTTTGGCCCCAGCCGCGACCACAGCACGCTCCTCTCCGGCCTCGACGGAGTCGAGCGGCGGCACGGGGTGGTGTACGTGTTCACGACCAACTCGCGCCTGCCGGAGCTCGACCCCGCGTTCCTGCGTCGCGGGCGGATCGACGTGGTCATGCACTTCCGCAAGCCCGACGCCCAGTTGCGCCGCCAACTGATCGACGACCTTTGGCACGCCGACATCCGGACCGCACTGGATGTCGATCGCGTCGTCCGCGAGACCGAGGGGCTGAGCTACGCCGAGCTCGACGAGCTCAAGAAACTGCTTTTGTTGCGGTTTCTTGACGCGGGCGCGTGGGACTGGCCCGGGGCGAAGAAGGCGTTCGACGCCAGCGAAAGGCCGACCACGCCTGATCGCCAAATTGGATTCGACGCCAGGGCGCGTCGCCTCGGAAGTGCGTTCCGCGTCGGTTATGGTTCGCGCGCGCAAGAATGAGGCAATCGCGGTGGCTGGGGCATCGCTGACGCTCTGCCAGCAACCACCTTCGCTGTCGGCCGCGCGAAGTATATGTGGCCTGGCGTCCCTTGTCTTCGCTTTGTTCGGCACGAACGATTCCCGCAAGCGAACCAATAACCTTTCTCGGTGTCGTTTCAGTGGTCGATTCCCTTCTCAAGGAGGTTGCCATGTCGCTCAATTTGCCGGCACTCCGGGTTGGCGAACCCATTCGCCACAACACGCTCTCCGTGTTTCCGCTATTCTCAGGGTCGCGCCGCGATGTCGGCTACCGCTTGTCCGAAGAGGCCTTCGCCGATCAATCCATCGTTGTCGAGGATTCGCCACGCGGCGATCAGGCCTCGGCGCTGGTATTCGACGAGGCCGTTATCCATGGGAGCTTGGTGGCGACGGCCTGAAGGCGGCGTTGCCAAAACGGTGCTATGGGCCCCGTCGGTGGTGTTCCGGTCGGACGGCGCCACCCGTAGCCCCGTCAGGCTGGAAAGCCTGACCTACGATGATTGTCCAATTGGCCCGGAGTCGCGCACGACCAGTTCGACGGTATCAAGCAACTGGTCGAGACGGAATGGCTTGTAGAGCACCGCCCCAGCGGACAAACCGGCCTGACGACATTTGACGATTGAGTGGCCGGGATCGTAACCGAAGCCCGTCATCAGCACCAAAGGAACGTGCTCCATGATTGTCTGCAGCTTTGTCAGCGCCTCGAAGCCATTCATGTCGGGCAGGCGGATGTCGACGATGATCACGTCGTAGCTTTGCCCGGGGCTGAGATTGCGGACCATCGAGATCGCTTCGCCGCCGGTGTGCGCGGTCTCGACGATACAGCCGTAACGCTCCAGCAGATTGTGGGCGGCCACACGCACGCTATTGTCGGCGTCGGCCACCAGCACTTGCAGCCCGCGCAGCAGGGGCCGTTCAGTGTATTGTTGGGCCTGGGGATGGGCCGCGCTGGGCGCCATTTGCTGGCCCACCTTCTGGATCACCTGCTTGATGTCGCGGGCGTTGCGTAAGATGCGCTGCAGCCGTTCAGCGACTTCCGGCTCGTGGCCGATGTAGCGCTCCATGACGTTCACCGCGTCATTCAGGATGTCGTCGACGGGCAAGGCCACGGCGCTGTGGATCGCCTCGACGTTTTCAGCAGCGGTAATGGCCTTTTCAGCAACCAGCAATTCGAGCGTGTTCAGCGCCAGGGCCACGTCGCGAGTGAAAATTTCGAGAAATTGCAAATCGCTTTCGCTGAAGGCCCGCAACTCAGGGCTTTCGACATTAAAGGTGCCGATCACCTCGTCGTGCAAGACCAAAGGCACGGTAAGCGAGCTCTTGGCTCCCTTGGCCCCTTCGATGTAAAGCGGGTCTTCTGCGGTGTCCTCGCAGAGGTAGCTTTTGCCGGTGGAGGCGACAAACCCCGTGACGCCGTTCCCTTTGGGCTGGGCGAAAAGGGCTCGGCCGCTGGCCTCGGGTATCAGGCCCTCCGACAACAGGGGCTCGAGCTTGCCCGTCTTCGCGTCGAGCATGCGAATTTCGACCACGTTGAAATTCAGTAAGTCCCGCGTGTAATGCAGGATGTTCGATTTCAACAGCTCGATCCGCTCCTCCACAGTCATGTGAAACAGCTCGTCGGGCGTAAGGTTTGCAAGTTCGATACCCGCCTGGTGGATGGCGGCCAGTTTCTGCTGCTGCAAAACCTCGGCGGTAACGTCGCGAATCGTGACGACCAGGTTTCTGGGCGGGCCATCCGCCTCGTGCAGCGGAGCGGCATGTACCCGGTAGTACCGGTTGTCACTGGAACGCAGGGTTGAATTGCTGCCGGCGCCGGTGGCCAGGGCGGTGTAGAAGGGGCAGAAGTCGGGTCCCAGGATTTCAGGGCTTCCGAGAGCGGCGTAAAAATTCAAACCCACGACCGTGTCGCGGTGGGCCCATTCCCGAAGCCGACCGTTGCCCCAGAGGATCGTGTTTTCGCCATCGAGCAGGACCACGCCATCGGGCATTCCCTGCAAGATCCGCTCGTTCTGCAGTAGTTTGCCGACTTGCAAGGCCTCGCGGACATGCTCTCCGCCGAGATAAACGCCCGCAAAATCCTCACGTGCCAACCGGGCCAGGGCGCGGATCGGACTTTGGACCGAAACGACCTCGAACGCCTCGCAGAGCGTGTCAAGCCGCGGCTCGTGCCCGTCGCGGGAACCTCGGACAAACAGCAGTTTCGGTTTCGCCGACAAGCGAACTGACTCCCGGTTGGGCCAACACACATTAAGTATTATAGAGATGCTCCCCCAGCCTAACAACTGGCCGAATCGCTATCGTCGAACTCTTGCCCGCGCTCGACACTCGGAATTCTCGTGAATTCCGCTACCCCCAGGTGCCCCTCGCGGAACTCGTGATAGCTCCTACGTCCATGCCCCAACGCTCGGAATTCGCACTTACCACACTTGAAGGGCTCGTCATTAGCCATCGGCGATGCGAAGCCTCCTTATTGATCCTGCTCGCGCCATGTCAGTGTTTTCCCCGCTTGCCCGGCGGGTCGAATCGGCAATTCCCAAAAGCCCGGCATCAACGAGCCGAACTTACGGCCCGCCAAAAACAGTCGTGCCCGATTTGCAGACGGCGCCGAGCGTATTGCGGATGGAGCGTTTCCGCGAGGCGCCCTCGAATTGTCGACGATACCAAAGGATGGCGAGACCAACTTTTCGGATTGCTTCTTTCTTCAATGAATCCAGGAATCGGAGAGTCCGCAAGGACGAATTTCCAATGTGGCGTGCGTTGTTCCTGGCCTTGGGTGTCTATTGCTGCCTGTTGGGCGCGGAATGCCTGGTGATCGACAAGGCCGTGCTCAATGGTGCTCGTGGCGGCGGTTTGATGAGTGCGTTGAACCCCACCGCGGCCAAGCGTGAACTGGTCCCTTCCGATTGGGCGCCCTGGAGCCTGCTTTCGGCCGGCGTGGTGACGATCCTCTATTCCTTCAGCCTTCCCAAACGGCTGGCCAAGACATGACTCCATTCGGCGGCCTCTGGCCGGCGATGCTTACTCCGCTCGATTCGGCGGGCGTTCCAGATGCCGCCTGCATCGAACGGCTGGTCGAGTGGTTCGTCGTCCAGGGACTCGACGGACTCTACATCCTGGGCTCGACGGGGCAGTGGCCGCTGTTGGATCTCGACCAACGGCGCCTGGTTGCCGAGCACGTGGTCCGCGCCGCCGCCGGACGGATTGGGGTTATGGTACACGTCGGGGCCGTGGCCACCGACGATGCGGTTGTGCTGGCGCGCCACGCCGCCGCGATCGGCGCCGATGCAGTCTCCTGCGTCGCGCCCATCTATTACCCGGCTGGCCCCGAAGCGACATTCGAGCACTATCGCCGCATCGGCGCAGCCGGCAACCTGCCCTTGTTCGTTTATCATCTAAGCCTGGTCAATCAGGTCGCGATGGATCCGCGCGAGTACGTCGATCGCCTGCTGGCGGTGCCGAATATCGCGGGGATGAAAATCACCGATCGCGATCTGTACCAATTCGGCCTGATGCATGCGTATGGCGGCGATCGCCTGCGACTGTTCAGCGGCGCCGACGAAATCATGTGCCATGCGGCGCTGGCAGGTGCCGTGGGCGCGATCGGAACGTTCTACAACGTCTGGGGCCGGGCCTGCCAACTCGCACGGCGCCAGTTCGTGGCCGGCTCGGTTGAAACCGGGCGTCGATTCATGCTCGTATTCCAGCAGGCCATTTACCAGGCGCTCAAACCGCCGGGCGCTTGGTCGTTCCTGCGGGCGGCCGTAAGGCTGAAAAGTGGCATCGACGTCGGCATGCCTCGGCCACCGCTTGGCGCCTTGGACCAACCCTGGCCGGAGGCCGAGGTCGAACGCCTTGTCGCGTGGGTCGACAGCGAAATTGAAGCCTGATGCCCTATGGCCGGCCGCTTGGCGAGCGGGGGGCGTAAGCCCTCTATTTTTTTCGTGTGTTGCGCATGACGGCGAACTACGCCCGGGCGGCGCCGCGTACCCATGGCGTGTGACCGAGACGTGCCCAAAGAGGCCGAAAAAAACGTGTTCATCATCCGACCGCAGCCTCCAGGGCGTCGGGCTTCGGCGACGCGGGCACCGATGTAAAGCCCCGCCGTGTTGCGACACGGCCTGGCGGCCGAGACCGCTGGCTTGTCGATAATGAACACGTTTTTGTCGGCTTTTTCCAGGGATTTCTTGTTGCGGCGCAACAAGAATGCTGTGCCGATCCACCGCCGCGCGGTCGGTGTCAGAACGTCGTCATGGCGTGCCGTTTGCAATTCGGCCAAGCGTGCCCTACTCTGTACGGCACACAGCCCTCCATTCCCCTTCCGCTTTTCCATGCCATGCGCCGAAGCAAAGTCAAAGCCAAACTCTTACGCGACGAGCCGGTGCTCGTGCCGGCGCTACATTTCACCGACCCCTCGATTTACGAACTCACGAGCCTGATGGGCTTCGACTGCATCTGGATGGATCTGGAACATCATGGTTATTCGGTCGAGACCGCGGGCCATTTGATGCGCGCGGCCCGTGTCGGCGGGGCGGATATCATGGCCCGGCCTGCCAAGGGCGAATTCATGCGGATGGGCAGGCTGCTTGAGGCAGGGGCCCAGGGGATTATGTATCCTCGCTGCGACGACGCCGCCGAAGCGGCCGAGGTCGTGCGCTGGTCGAAATTCGCTCCGCTGGGACGCCGAGGCTTCGATGGCGGCAATTCCGACATGCCCTTTTGTTCGCTCCCGATCGACCACTATGTGCGAGAGGCGAACGCCGAGACCTTCGTCGTGATCCAGATCGAGGAGCTGCGGGCCGTCGACGAGGCTAAGGCGATCGCCGCGGTCGAAGGTGTCGACGTGCTGTTCATCGGCCCGGCCGACTTGTCGATTACCAGCGGCGTGCCTGGCCAATTCGACCATCCGCTGATCCAGGAGTCGATTCGGAAGGTGGCCGAGGCCGCGCGGCAGGCGGGCAAGGTCTGGGGTACGACCAGCGGATCGCTTGAGCGGACGCGGCAACTGCTCGAGCTGGGCGCGCGGTTCATCTGTCACGGTTGCGACCTGGTGTTCGTCAAGGCGGCGCTGGAAGCGATTCGCCGCGAATTTGCCCCACTTGGCTTCACTTTTGACGATCGGCTTGGGGGCTAGGATGTAGGATGACAAATTGTCGGTGAAACGATCAGACCGTCGGACAGACGATGGTAAAACAGCACAAAGTTCTGGTGATCGGCGTCGGCTCGATCGGCGAGCGCCATGTGCGCTGTTTCCAGGATACCGGCCGCGTCGACGCTTCGTTGCTGGAAATCGACGAAGCGCTGGCTCGGACCGTGGCTGAACGCTACGGCGTTTCGGCCCACGCCGATCTCGACTCGGCGTTGGCGACGGGCGTGGAGGCGGCTGTGGTGGCCACGCCTGCCCCATTGCACGTGCCGCTCGCCACAAGACTGGTAGAGGCCGGATTGCACGTGCTCATCGAGAAGCCTCTGAGTACGACACTCGATGGGATCGAACGACTTCGCCAGGCCGTTATCGAGCGTGGCGTTGTCGCGGCCGTAGCCTACGTGTATCGCTCACACCCGGCCCTGGCGGCCATGCGGCAGGCGATTTGCGAGGGCCGCTTCGGGCGCCCGGTCGAGCTGGTGGTTGTGGCCGGGCAACACTTTCCCACTTATCGCCCTGCATACCGCACGATCTATTACGCCAACCGCGCCTGCGGCGGAGGCGCGATCCAGGACGCGTTGACCCACCTGGTGAACGCGGGAGAATGGCTCCTGGGACCAACGGACCGACTGGTTGTCGATGCGAGGCACCAGCTCCTCGAAGACGTCGTCGTTGAGGACACCGTTCATGTGTTGGCCCGCCACGGTTCGGCGCTGGCCTCCTACGCGCTCAACCAGTACCAGGCGCCAAACGAGGCGACGCTCACGGTCGTCTGCCAGCGCGGCACGGCGCGGTTCGAGTCGCATCGGCAGCGCTGGCGGTGGATGACGGAGCCAGGCGAGTCCTGGCACGATGAGCACCACGAAGCAGTTGCGCGCGACACGATTTTCATCGCTCAGGCCCATGCTTTTCTGGACGCGATCGAAGGCCGTACACCGCCCCCCTGCACGCTCGACGAAGGGCTGCAAACACTCCGCGTGAACCTGGCGGCCCTGGCCAGTTTGCAGGACCAGACGTGGAAGGTGGTGGGGACAGACGGAGAAAAAAGTTAAAAGGAAAATGCAAAAAGGAGAGCGTGTTTCCCCCCATTTTCCGATTCTAGCGTTCTGCTTCTCTAGCACCGAAGGTGCGGCACTGTAATAGCCAGGAGAACGCCCCTGGTACGCGGAGTCGTGCCAAGGGTCGTAAAGCCCCAACGGCCCCGTTTGGGCTGACGACGATTTAGCGCAGGACGCCGAATGTCCGGCGGGACCTGGACATCCGGCGCGAAGCCATGATATATGGCAGGTTGAAAACCCACCCCACAGTTTCCACAAGCGGAGGAGCGCATGCAGGTCGATTTACAGGGCCAAACGGCATTGGTCACCGGAGGGGCGATGGGCATCGGCCGGGCGATCGTCGACGACCTGGCCGCTAACGGCGCGGCGGTGGCGATCGTCGACCTGGCCGCCGACGAGGCTGAGGCCGCGGCGCGCGAACTGGCAGCCGCGGGCCGCAAAGTGGCGGCCTACGTTGCCGATGTGGCCGACGCAGCGCGCATGACCGAGGTCGCCCGCCAGGTCGCCGAACGCTTCGGGCCGATCGGCATTCTGGTGAACAACGCCGGCATCAACACGGCCCGCGATCGCAAACCGATCCATGAATATTCGACCAACGATTGGCACAACATCCTTCGCGTCGACCTGACGGGCGTGTTCGTCACCAGCCAGGCCATCGTGCCCGGCATGCTCGCCAAAGGGGGCGGCCGGATCGTGAACATCGCGTCGGTCGCCGGCCTGGTGCCGCTTCGACTGCAAAGCGCGTTCGTGGCCGCCAAGGCGGGCGTGGTGAACCTCTCGAAGTCGATGGCCTTGGAGTTGGGTCCCCAGGGCATTTTGACCAACTGCGTGGCGCCGGGGTCGATCCTCACGCGCGGCACACGGGCTTTGTTCTACGATGCCAGTGGCGCCTATTCCGAAAAAGCCGCCAGCTTACTCTCGCACGTGCCGCTGGGCCGGCCCGGCACCGCCGAGGAAATCGCCCACGCGGTCTTGTTCCTCGTTGCCCCGGAGGCAAGTTACGTCAACGGCGCGGTGCTCACCGTCGACGGAGGTTGGACGGCGGGCTTCACGCGCGACTGGTGAGGATCCTGGGTCAGCACACGCCCGCGCGTGCGGGTCCGCTGCGCCTGGACGAAATCGAACAATTCGCCGACCGGTTCGAGCATCAAGCCCGCTTGCAGCAGAATCTCGAACGCCTGCGGCAGTTCGAGGCGATCGCGATAGATCAGGCGGTGGGCTTTGGTCAGGGCGCGAATCAACTCGCCCGAAAAGCCGTGGCGTTTCAGCCCGACGAGATTCACGCACCGTGGGCGCGGCGGCTTGCCCTCCATCATCATGAAGGGGGGCACGTCGCGGCGGATGCGGCTGAGGATGCTGATGAACGAATGCCTGCCGATCGAGATGCGCGGCTCGACGAGCACGCCGCCGGAGAGGAACGCGTGCTCACCGACGTTGACCCTTGCCGCGAGCCGTGCGGCGTTGGCCATGATGATATGGTCCGCAAGCCGGCAACCACGGCCGACGTGCGTGCACGCCATCAGATAGTTGTGGTCGCCGATCGTCGTCGGTTCACCCTGCCTGGGGTTGTTGAGGCGAACCGTGACGGCCTCGCGCAACACGTTGTGGTGGCCGATCACCGCCGATCCACCGCCGCGCGAAAGGTTGCCGATCAACACGCCGGAGTGGATGTGGTTGTGCTCGCCGATCGTCACGCGGCCGACGACCGTGACGTGGTCGTCGAGGCGCGTGCCGCGGCCGATTCGCACCTCGGGCCCGATGACGCAGTATGGCCCAATCGTCGTCTCCGCGTCGATCTCCGCCCGCGGATCGATACCCACGCCCAACGCGCAGTCGTTCGTCATTCTCTCACCCTCCTTGGCCGTTTGGCGGGCTGCCCGAGTTTGGCACTGTCGCAGGCACTTTCGCCCCGCATCGCCGTCATTACCCCTTGCCGGTCAATCCACACCACCAGGGGATGGCACGCAACGGGGGCGATTTGAGCAGGTTTGGCCGAACGTGGCTACGGGAAAATTCGGCGTTTTTGGGGTATTCCGGAGGCTGACCCACCGGTCAAGGTGCGGGACGTACCGCCCGAAGCTTCGTAGACCCCTAAAACGGATATCCCGTAACTGACTTCGCAAGAAGTCTCTCCCAGGAACCGGACGAAGGGTGTTGGCCGACGTCGGCATTGCTGTGGCCGCTTCGCAAGTAGGGCCGTACCAAACCAATGCATCAAGCAAAATTTCGCATTTTCGGCCGCGGGACAAACGGCCTGATCAATTTGGCGGCGTGGATGCTTGCAAATTGACCTCTGGCCTTCCCGATTCAGCCTGAGTGGTCGTTGACGAACGGAAAAAGCAGAGCAACATCGCTGGCAGCAGAAACAGATCGGCGCACAGCGCCGCCAGTAACGTGGCGCACGACAACGAGGCGAACGTCCGGATCGCCGGCATGGAGTTCATTCCTAACGTGGCGAAGCCACCGATCAGGATCAGCGTGGTCATGATGACGGCCGTCCCGATGTGGTCGACCGTTCGCAACACGGCATTCCGGGCGTCGCCGTCGACGGTCAGTTCACGTTTGAATCGCACCAGGAAGTGAATCGTATCGTCCACGGCCAACCCCAGACATAAGTTGAACGCCATGGCGGCGGTCAGTGTCAAAGGCTGTCCCGTCCAGGCCAGGATGCTTGTCGCGACCAAAAGCGGCACCAGGTTGGGAATCATGCTCATGACGCCCAAGAGTACCGAGCGCAGGCCGACAGCCATCAACAGGAAGACGCTGATCGCCTCGATGCCTAGACAGTTTCCCATGTCGGTCACGATCGAGTTCACGTTCCGCGCAGCGACGACCGCGGTGCCCGTCAGGCGAATGTCGAAACCTGGGCGGACTTTCGCAGACAACTCGGTCTGCAAGCGCGAGAGTTTCGGCAACAGCGCGGCGGCTCCGATGTCGGGCAGATGGACCGTAACCACGAGCCGGTGCAAATCGCGACGCACCAATCGATGGATCATCTTGGCGGGCACTCTCGACAATTGCCGGACGCGATCGGTCAAATCGGTTCGTTTACCGGGCAATGAGGCAAGCACGTCCAACAAGGAAAACGGGCCGCGGAACTCCGGATTGTCGTACAGGCATTGATACACGTCATGGACCACGTTCAGCACTTCAGGATCATCGATATCGAGTCCGGCGGGCCACTCGACGACTACATAAGCCAGAAGTGCGCCTCCGAATGCCTGATTACAATGCTCCATGGCGAGACTCGTTTCGCAATCGTGCGGAAGGGCCTCGGTCCAGCGTATGTCGGGTTTCAACTGAAATGGCGAACGCGCCATGGCGACGCAAACGACAACGCCGACACAGGTGGCCACGCGTGGCCACCGCACGACGGGAGCCACCAAACTTCGCAACCGGTGGTGCCCCTCGGCCGTCGTGCGCCGAGGCGGCACCAGGGCCCGATCGGCCAGCGACAAACTCCCGGCGAGCGGAAACACCAGAATGCCGGCCGCGAACGAGATCAGCGTACCGAGCCCCGACCAGACGCCAAACCGCTGAACGCTGGGCGTAAACGCGAATAACAGCGAGCCGAAGCCGACCGCCGTGGTCAGCGCCGTGAACAGACACGGCACTCCAATCCGTTCAATGACGTTGGCGGCCGCGACGAGCGGCGAGTTTTCGATCGAGCGCGAATGTCGATATTCGATCATCATGTGAACGGCATCGGTGAAACCGATGGCGAAGATGATCGTCGGAATGACGGAGTTGAGGACGTTGAGCTTCTCGCCCGCCAGGCCCATCAAGCCGACGGTCCAGAGCACGCCAAGGCCGGGTCCGACGACCGTCAAAGCCACGGCGACGGGCCGCCGAAACAGCGCCAGGGCGATCGCGGCCGAGACCAGCATGCTGAGGCAAATCGACCTGTTAAGCTCGCGACGCAAGCCCGCCAGGTTATCGACACGCACCGGCGGATGCCCGGCGAGCAGGATCGTCAGGCCGTGGCTGGCGGCGGCCGCCTGAACTTCCTCGCGTAAGTGTTCGAGTACCACCATCATCCGTTTGACGGACAATGCGTCGCCGCGCAAACGGGCTGAAACCAGCATGGTTTTTCCGTCGGGGGCCAGCATTTGGCCGGCGACCAGTGGATGGTCGAGCGCACGCTCCCGAGCTTGCGCGAGCCGCTCGGCCGTCGTGCCCGGCGAGGGCATGAGTGGCACGATCGACGAACCGACGCGGCGCACGTCGAAGACGCTGGTGACCCACTCGATGCCGTCGACGGCCGCCGCGCGGTGGACGATTTCGTGTAGTCCGGCCTGCGCTTGAGGGGTGAACAAATCTTCGCCGTGGATGACCAGCAACACATCGTTGTCGTCGCCCCCGAAATCGGCATGCATTTTCCGCAGATACGCGAACTCGTCGTCGTTGCGTTCGAAGATGGTGAGCGGCTGGTCGTCGAATTCGACGCGACTCACTCCCCAACAGGCAATTGCCGTTACGGCCGCCGTGAAAATCGCGAGCGTCGTGCGATGCGCCAGAAAACGCTGGGTGCGCTGGTTCATCCAGGTGCCTGCCCATCCACGCGTCGGCCGTTGGCCTCGACGCCATCCTGATCATCGAACAGGTAGCCATATCCGTGGAACTCACCCCGCGCCGTGCCGCGCACCGTCGCGCCATGCATGCTGCCGCGGACCGTGCCCGCCCCTTCCCACACCGCGCGCATGAACCCGAACGAAGCGATCTCTTGATCATCACTGCGGGGCTCGAACACCAGCACGGCGTCGAATTGCGGCACTTCTATTTGCCACGCGATCGGGTATTCGATGAAGGTGGCGTGGCTGTCCCACCTTCGCAAAGGTGTCAGCGTAAGCTGGTAGACGGTGCGCGCCGCCCCACCGTGCGGGCGGAAGGTCGCGTGCATCGCAAGCGTGCCGCCCGAGCGGGCGTCGCGATGCCGCATGACCAGCAGATCCGAGCCGTCGTCGAAATTGATCCCGAACCAGTCCCAACCAAGCAACACGCCCGAGCGGGCATCGCAAAACCAATTGGTGTCGCCCCACTGATGGTCTATCCAGGCATCGCCGTCGATTTGCTCTCCGCTGTCCAGGCGCCCCGTGAGCCGCGCCCGAGGGTACGTGTTGTAGGCCATGCTGGTTCCCAGCGGTACAAACTCACTGGCGCACGACACGTCCATTCGCGAAGCGGCGGGGGCGAGATGCATGCGGACCGACCGTCCGGAATCGGGCTCGGGGAACCGCAGTGCGAACCCAGTCTCCAGTTCGCTCAACTCGAATCCCTCCCACTGTACACGCAGTCGTTCAGGTTCGAAAACCTGTGGTTTGGGCATGAGCACGATCGGATGCGGCGGACCATTCGCTTCGATTTCATGGGCGATGGCCTGCTGCAGGAGGGGGTCCACAAAGGGAACGTTCGTTTTCAGCATCTCGACCGCCATCGTTAACAGCGACCGATCGATCCAGGTCGCCGACTCGTGTCCAGAGGCGGCCGTACCGTGGTCGAGGACGGCCAGCATCAACTGAAAGCCATTCGACACCCCGCCATTGTGAACCGCAAGGTTCGTACGAAACAGGGCGGCCATGAAGGAGCGAGACCCCGTAACGGCGCCTTGGTACTGGCCATGAAAAAACCACCATTCGATGGCGGAAGAAGGGTGCGCGCTTTCGGCGGCGAACCGCGGTGATGCGGACTCCAAGCCTGGCACGATCATAGCCGGGATGATATCCTCGCGATGTTGCATTGGTGGCTGCACGACTGTTTGTTCCTTGCTGACTTCGCAATGGTACCGCGACTCGCCTGGCGCGCGACACTCACCACTTACTACTCACCAAGCTTAGCTCGCTCCGGATCGTTCTTCCATTCGTACCGCTCGGCGAATTCCTTGGGCGTAAGCACATCCTGCCCCTCGTGCGTCTGGACGACATACACGATTTCCTTTTCGGCGGCCTGCATGCCGCCTCGCCAATGCCCGTCGGGGCTGACGACCACAGCCTGCTCGTTGCGCAAGGGGAGCAAACTCACTTGCAGTTCGCCATTAGCGCTATCGCGAAGGCGAACGGCGCCCTCCGCGGCGACGATCCGCCGCGAGTCGGCCGACATCGTCCATGAAGGAAAATATGGAGTGACCCAGGCGTCGCTCGCCCGGTTGCTCATCACGGCTCCGTCGGCCGCTCGCAACGACCGTGTGCGCCAGCGGTCGGCGGTCCAAAGCGTCTTGCAGTCCGACGACCATGCCAAGAGTTTGCAGGAATCGTGATCGTGCGAAAGCTCATTCAGCACCTGACCGGCTGAATCGTGGAGCGTTACGACATTGGCGAACGACGCGATCCTCGACCCATCGGCCGACCAGGTCCAATACCAGACGGTGCCCAGTTCACTAGGGTGGCGGTGCAGCAATTTGCCCGCTTTCACGTCCCAAATCGCGCCGGCCAGTGCCTGCTCGGCGCGGAATGCGACCTGGGCGCCGTCGGGCGACAAGGTGGCAAGGGCGATCGGTCCGAGGTTGGGTTCGATCTCGCCGATGCGCTTGGCGGGGGATAACTCCCAGATTTCGAGTTTGCTCAGGTCGGGTGCGGGGCAAATCGCCAGACTGCCGTCGGCTGAGACCCCCGCCGACGTCAGTTGCGGCACGCCCTCGAGCCACCGTTCAACCCAGCGGTTCCGCTCGGCGGAAAACACGCGCGAGCCGCCGCCGGCGCCGATGGCCAACAACGAACCGTCGTCTCCAAACCAACGAATCTGCATGCAAGAGCCGCGCGTCGGCAGCCACACGACTTCGCGTGGGGCGGATTCATCCCAGATTCCTGTGTCGGCATCGCCGCAGCGGAACGCCAGTCGGCGCCCGTCTGGCGAGAATTCAGCGAAATTCGCATACGGCGCCTGGGCGATCGTGCGGTGCTTGCCCGACGACTCGTCTTCGATCTCAATGCCATCGCCGCTGATGGAGGCGACGACGTTGCCGTCGGCCGATCGCCAGGCCCCAAGATGCCGCTCACTGGTTTTCACACGTGTGCCGGTATCGATACTCCAGGCTTGGAACTCCTCGCCGCAACGGATCACGATCGTTGCGTCGTCGAGCCAGTATGGAAGAAGATCGGCGGTGTCTGATAATTTTGGGATCGGAAACGTCCTGCCGATGGTGCCGTCGTCGGAGTTCCAGACAGAAATCGATTCGCCGAGATGGGCGAACGAGATGAGCGATTTACCGTCGGGCGACCAGAAAACGTAGTTTCTTGTTGGCGCCGGGGTCGATAGCGTGTACCTTACCGCGCCGGTGGCAACATCGCGGATCCAGGAGTGTGGACTACAGCCCCCTGCGAGCCATTTCCCGTCGGGTGACCATGTGAGCGTGGAAACGCCGCCAGCTTGAGCGATACCTGGCAACAACTCGCCGGAATTCGGCTCGATCAACCGTACGCCGCCCTCGCCGCAAACCACGACTGCGTCTGCGCCGGGAGACCAGCTAAGCGAATGGATGAAATTCAAGTCGACGAAGGCCGACGAAACGAGCCGCCCGGATCTCGTTCGCCAAATCCGCACGTTTCCTTGATCAGAATCAACCGAAGCGATGAGCTCGCCGTCGCGCGACCAGGCGACGGCGAAGACGGGTGCGTCGTGGCCGACCAAAAGTTTCACCAGCTTCGGCGCTTTTCCCGCCGCCCAATCGAAAAGGCGCAGGTGACCATCGCGCCCCCCGATCGCCAGCAACTGCCCGCCTGGCTGTAAGGCGATGCACGCATTACTCACGATGCCCGTGGGCGCGACCGATTCGATCGAAAAGGTTTCGCCGGCCCGCAGCGCTGGGGGGCGGCTGACCAGCGCCAGAGAACTCAGTGGGGCTGGCTCATCGCCGATTGCTGAAGATGGTTTTGATCTTTGCCGCCGTGTGTCAACAGGGGGCTTACGCCCCCCGCTCGCCAGACCGTCGTCAGTTTCCCGTTCCCTGGTCCCCGTTTCCTTTCCCAAGCCGACCTGAGCCGGGTCGTTCTTCCAGCCATACCTGTCCTCGAATTCGGCGGGCGAGAGCGTCTCCTGCCCGTTGACCGTCTCGACGACATAGACCAGCTCCTCGTCGACGCGCGGCGAGGCGCGAAAGTGGCCGCGAGCGTCGACCGCCAACGCGCGATTGCGCGTGCATGGCAAGAGCGTTGTCTCGACGCGGCCTGTGGCGGCATCGGCAATCGTCGTGGCGCCGTCGGGGGCAAGATAGGCCAGCCATCTGCCGTCGGGCGACCAGGCCGGCGCAGCGGTTGTGGAGGCGTTGACGCGTGCCAAGCGCAGCGCCAGCTTGCCGCTTGCCACTTCCCAAACACGGCCGAAACCGGCGATCCGCCCGCCGTCGGGCGACCACACAAGCTGCGCGCCGGGCGCTTTGATGCGATCGTCGTTCTCAAGCACGAGGGCGATCTTGTTCGCCTCGATGTCCCAGACCTCGAACCGTTCGCCGCCGCCCACCGTCGAGGCCAGGCGTTGGCCATCCGGTGAAAACGCCGGTTCGCCGGCCGCGTCGAGCGTCGCGAGTTGACGCCCGGTTTCAATGTCCCAAACGGTCGTTTTGTCGGCGACGGTGGCCAGGCGCTTCGCGTCAGGCGAAAAGGCGGGGCGGAGCTTCGTCTCCACGTCAAATGATCGCGGCAGTTTGTTCGTCTCGGCATCGTAGACCTTTACCTGTCGCTCGTAGGCGGCCGCGAGCATGGCGTTGTCGGCCGAGAGCGACATGCACAATGGGGTCGGGAAGTGTTGACTGTTAAACAAGAATTGCCCACTGAGCGCGTTATATAAATTCGTCGCATGTGGACCCCGCGCTCGAATTCTTCTTCCGTCCAGGTCCCAAGCGACTGACGATAAGAATACCGACTCGGCGCAAAGCGCACCGGGACGCCAGGCCGCAAGGTCCCAAACGCGCGTTTCGCGGCCGCTCAGCACGATTCGATCGCTGGTCCACGCCGCGACGCGATGCGGAAATACTGGCGAAAGGCTGAAATCGTTCGAGGCGATCGAATCGAGCCGCATGGGGCGATCATTGCGAACGTCGTACACGACAAAGCCCAAGCCATTCTCGGGGCGCTCCGACACGGCGAACGCCGTGCCACCCGGCGCCACGGCGTAGGCGCCTGGCGGTTGACGATCGCCGCTCAGGTCGAAATCGACCTTCTTGATCCGTTCGCCCGTCGCCGTATCCCAGATATACGCGCGCAGTTTATTCGCGGGATCGGCGCTGGCCAGCAACATTCCGCCATCGGGACTGAAGGCGCGAAACACGATCGGCTCGCCATCGCCCTTGAGTGTGAATAGAGGCATCTTGGTATCGCCGCGCGCGAGGTGAATCGCGGAGCTCGTGAGCCCCTCGCCAATCGCCAGCAAGAGCGTGCCGTCGGCCCGCCAGGTTTCGCCAACGTAGCCTGGAATCGCGACTAGATGCTTTTCGTAGGTATTCAGGTCCCAGGTCCAACCACCGTAAGCCACGACGTCGCTGCCGGGCGACCAGGCAATAGCCCTTCCGTACGGGCCAGGGACTCGGAGCTCCACGTGCCAGGTGTCCAAGACCTCGCCCTCGGCAATGTCGTAGACTTCGATATCGTGCAACTCGTTGACCTCTTCGCGCTTCACGCCCACCGCCAGCATTTTCCCATCGGGCGACCAGGCGGCGGCGCACACCTGGCGCACGCCATCGAGCGGAGCGTGGCGCGAGAATTTCCCCGTGGCAATTTCGCAAATACGAATCGCGGATCGATCGACCACGGCCAGCGACGCGCCGTCGGGCGACCAGGCCACGACACCGTGGGGCGCCACGTTCAAATTCGAAGTTGGGCCCACCACCGCCACGGCCCGCAATAGCTTTCCGCTCGTGGGATCCCAGATTCGCACGGTGGCATCGGCGCCGAGGGTCGCAAGCAGCTTCCCGTCGGGGCTGAACGTGGCCTGGTAGATCGGCCCACGGTGGTGGATCGTCTCGACCGTCCAGCTTTTCACCCCCTCGATCCCAGCCGGTTCGGTGACCAGGGCCATCGGACTGAGCGGTGGAAGAGTTACCTGTTTCTCGATTTTGGATTCTGACTTTTCGATTTTCTCCGAGCGCGGGGCGGTTGGATCGGGCCTTTGGCGATCGGCACTGGTCGGCGGGCCCTCGACGCCGGCATCGTCGGCCCGACCAGCGGCCGAGTCAACTTCTGGCGCGGCGTCGCTCGGTTCATTACTCGGCACAACTTCGACCGTTAGCCCCTCGTCCGCCAGCGCTTCGCCCGGCGTGACTGTGGCTTTGTCTTTGGTTTCGATCTTCGCGACGACCTTGCCTTGACGATTCTTGATGATGATCACGACGCCCGCCAGCAGCGCCACGGCGGCTGCGGCAGCCGCGAACGCCAGCAGCACGCGAGACCGTGGCGGCTTCGTAGCGTGGGCATCGCCCGCTGCGAGCCGTGCCGCTGGCATAGAAAGACGATCCGGTTCGCCTGCCATGATCTCGTGTGATGGAGTTGTTGGCGCGCTCGGCTGCTCGATTTCCCGAACACGGTCGATCACTTCTTCGGCCGCCTGGTAACGCGAGGCCGGGTCCTTTTCCAACAGTCTCAGGATCAATCGCTCGATTGCTTTGGGGAGCTTGGCATTGATCTCGCGCGGGGCGCGTGGCCGCTCGCTCGAAAGGGCGAGCAGCGTGTTCAGCGTATCGCGGCCCTCGAAGGGACGACGGCCCGTGGCCATGTGGTAGGCCACGCACCCCAGGCTGAACAGATCGGCCCGCGCGTCGACGGAGTCTCCACGAGCTTGTTCGGGCGACATGTACGACGGAGTTCCCATCAAGGCCCCGGCCTGCGTGAGCTGCTGGTCGGCTGACGTCGCGCGCGCAAGCCCGAAATCGAGAATCTTCACTCTTCCGGAGTCGCCTTCGAGCCAGATGTTGGCGGGCTTGACGTCGCGATGGATCAGCCCCGCGCGGTGCGCCGCCGCCAGACCGGAGGCGATTTCGCGAGTGATGCGCAGCAGCTCGGCACAAGGCAGCTCTCTGTTCAGCCGGTCCGCCAGGGTTTCGCCGCGCAAGAGCGGCATGGCGATGAACGGCACGCCACGCTGGTCACCGACCTGGTGGATCGTCACAATGTGATCGTGCTCGACCGAGGCCGCGGTTTGCGCCTCGCGCAGGAACCGTTTGCGGGCCGTGGCACTGGCTGCGATCGCCGGCTTCATCGCCTTCAGCGCCACGCGGCGCTTGAGCTGCAAATCCTCGGCCTCGAACACCACGCCCATCCCGCCAGCGCCCAGCACGCGCAATACACGGTAGCCGCCTAATCGGCCAAGTTCGTCGGCGGCTTGCGGCGGAGAAAGGAAGTCGTATAGTTCTGGATCGACGTCGTCCGTGGCCGCCGGCGGGGCGAGGGGTGATTCATGCGACGTAACCAACCCGTCTGACCCGGCGGGATTGTCGACCCCCGCTTGGACGTCGGACCCGACCGCCAACGTCTCGGGCGGGGCGGTCGTGGGATCGATCGATAGTGAAACCGTCGCCTGAAATCGTTCGGCGATTTCGCGGCCGGCCTCGACGTGCGGCGCTAGCCCCTCCTGGATTCGAATCGCCCGGCTGAGAATTTCAACGACATCATCGCTTGGTGCCAGATTATTGGCGAGGGCCGCGCAGTGGCTGCACTCCAGGAGATGAAGCGCCACCTGTTCGGAATCCGATTCCGAAGCGAGGCCCAGCAAGAACTGGTTCAATGACTCTTGCGATGGGCAAGCGGTCGCGGGCAACATCGTGACGCCTCCGGATTGGTTTTCTATAGATAGGTATGCGCGGAGAGCGAGTTTCTAGCGGCGATTTTGGGAGAAATCTCGAAAAAATTCCGGGAATTCCGAGATCTACTCCATAATGCCCTTGAGATCTTGCCGTAATCGCCGCAGAATCCGTGACTTAGCTGAGTGGACGGCGACGGCTGTAATGCCCAATTCGGCGGCGATTTCGGGGGCCGAGCGGCCGGAAACGACGCTTTCCCAGCATGCGCGCCAGCTTGTTGGGCGGAACTCGCTTTGCATGATTTCGAACGCGCGCACCACGAGTTGCTCGCGGAAATCACGTTCCCAGAAGGCCTCGGCCTCATCCTGCGGCACCTCGTCGAACGTCGCGTTGCCCTGCTCGCGCGGGCCGGCCCGATTGTGACGGAGCCGCTCGCGGTGCTTATTCAAGGTCACGGTCTTGAGCCAGGCACGGAAGCTCCTTGTCGGGTCGTATTGGAATTGGGGAAGTTCCTGGACCAGCACGATGAGCACTTCCTGAACCAGGTCGGCGGCGTCATGTTGCGCTAGGCCGGCCCTCTGAGCCCACGAGAAGATCAAGGGCGAAGTCAAGTCGACCAGCCGCCGCCAGGCCACCGCATCGCCCGACTGCTGAATCCGCTGCAACAAGCTGACTGGCGTGGTGTCCATTGTTTGGGCAGCGCGAAGGGCGATCGGTCGTGCAAGGGGCGAACGGCTGGTTAAGCTTATCGCCTCGCGCATCATGCCGCAATTAAAAAGCAACGGCCCGCTTAAAGGCTCGGATCGGTCAAATGATGCCGCCAGCTTGCCTGGTGGAGTTTCACGCTGGCACCGGTGGAGCGTACCATTTGGACAAGCGTGCCCTTTGGACAAGCGCGCTGGCTTGGGTTAAGTTGCTGGATTCCGGGGCAACCGGTGCTTCAAAACAGGGCTCGCTCGCAATGACGGCCGATCGCCACCGTTCCACCCACCCGGAGGCCGATGCTCCGACCCTGCCGCCGACCGATCCGAAGGCCACAGGGGGTGCTGACGCACCAACGCTGCCACCCCCACCGGCCGGCCACACCCAAGCGCCGACGCTCCCACCATTGACGCCGGGTGCGGCCTCGGCGGAAACGCTCGATTCAAATGAACGAATGATCGCGCCGTCCGCTCCCGGCGGCCGCCGTTTCGGCGAATACGAGTTGATCGAAGAGATCGCCCGTGGCGGCATGGGCGTCGTCTACAAGGCACGCCAGTCGAAACTGAACCGAACGGTGGCCCTGAAGATGATCCTGGCCGGGCAATTGGCCGGTGAAGACGATGTGAAGCGCTTTTATACCGAGGCCGAGTCGGCGGCCGGGCTCGACCATCCGGGAATCGTGCCGATCTACGAGGTCGGCCAGTGTGAAGGGCAGCACTATTTTTCAATGGGCTACATCGAAGGGCAAAGCCTCGCGGCCCGTGTCGCCGCCGGGTCGTTACCGCCTCGCGAGGCGGCCGACCTGGTCCGACAGGTGGCGGAAGCCGTGCAATTCGCTCACGACAAGGGGGTGATCCACCGCGACCTGAAACCCGCCAATATCCTGCTCCAGAAATCAGAAGTCCGACGTCCGAAGTCAGAAGCAAGCAACATCTCAGCTCCGTCTTCATCCTTCATCGTTCATCCTTCATCGTTCATCCCCAAGGTTACCGACTTCGGTCTGGCAAAACGGGTTGCGGTCGAAAGCGGCATGACGCAGACCGGCCAGGTGCTGGGCACGCCAAGCTTCATGCCGCCCGAACAGGCGGCGGGCAAGCTCGACGAGGTCGGGACGCTGTCGGACGTCTACGCGCTGGGCGCGATCCTCTACACGCTCTTGACCGGTCGCCCGCCGTTTCAGGCGGCCACCGCCTTGGACACGCTGCTGCAAGTGGTCGAACGCGAGCCGATCGCACCACGACAACTGGCTGCCGACGTACCGCGCGACCTGGAAACGATCGCCCTGAAATGCTTGCAGAAAGAACCGGCTCGGCGCTACGCGTCGGCGCAAGCGGTGGCCGACGACCTGGCCAGGTTCCTTGCCGACGAGCCGATCGCCGCTCGGCCCACCGGCGCGACTTACAAGTTATGGCGCAAGGCGAAACGAAACCGAGCCGTTTCGGCGGCTGCCGCGGCGGTCGTGGTGCTGGCAGCGGTTGGGCTAGGGCTGGCTTGGCACGCGCGCCGTAAGGCGGGCGAGGCGGCCGTGGCCTCCACTAGCGCCAAGGGAATGAAGCAAGCGCTCGAACGGGTGCAACAGGAGACCGGCATCCAACAGATGGCCGTTCTTCCCTTCCGCAACCTGGCGCGCGACGCAAACGCGGAATGGATCGGCGCCGCGTTCGCCACCGAATTGGAGTCGCAGCTCAGCGGTCATTCCGGGTTGAAGGTTGTCGGCAAAGGAGCGATCGAAGAGGCCGCCGCCGCGCTCCACCTGCCCGTCGGCGCCGCGCTCGACGAATCGCAAGCCCGCCAACTGGGTGAACGACTCGTCGTCGACCATGTCGTCGTGGGCCATTTTCAGCAACTGGGCGGGCAACTGCAAGTTTCGATCAAGATCGTCAACACGAGCACCGGCGCGATCGACCGGGGCGGAATACAGGTCCGCGACAAATTTCCCGACGCGGTATTCGATATGCAAGCGGATCTGGCCCGCCAGTGCCTGGCCGAGCTCGGTATCGGCGAGCCGCGCGCCCAGGAGCCGCGGTCTGCTCCGGCCGCACGGTCCGACGCCGCGCCGGCGATCGCCCTTGCTCCGACGACGCCTGCGCCCAAGCTCGTTGATTCCGAGGCGACGAGCGAGCCGGCCGACTCGATTGAAGCCTGGGTCTTGCTGGGGCAAGGGCAGCATGCGCTGGTCCAAGGTGATTACGACGAAGCGATCCGCCTGTTTTCGCAGGCGGTCGACAGCGACCCACGATCGTGGAAGGCCTATCGCGCCCTGGGCCAGGCGTGCCAGAAGGCGTCGCGCACCGACGATGCCGTCGACGCTTACCGCAAGGCGCTGGCCATCAACCCCGATGACCTGGTGTCGCTCGTCTACTTCAACCTATCCACCGGTCGCGTCAGTGAAGGGCTTGACGCGCTGGAACGAGCAAGCAAGGCGGGCCTGGCCGACCTCGATATGCTCAAGCTCTCGGTCAGCTTCCGCTTCAACGCATTGAAACTCGCCGGCGAACCCATCGATGAGAAGCTGATCACCGAGCTGCGAAGCGCCGCGAAGAAATACCCCAAGGACGAGGATCTCTCGATCCTTCTGGCCCTGGCTTGCGGTATGGCCGGAAAGGAACAGGAGGGGATCGAGGTCTTGCAGCAAGCCGCCACCGCGAACCCGGCGAGTTATTTGCTGCACCTTTGGCTGGCCGCCGCATACGAGCAGGACAAGCGTGCCGATGACGCCGCGCGGGAACAACAAGAAGCCGAGCGACTCAAGCCGGCGGGCGCCCGTGGTTTCCTCGACTTTGGCGCGTTTTATTCGCAGACCGGCCAGATCAACAAAGCCGAGACTGAGCTTGAGCGGGCGCGTGAACTCGAACCCGAAAACGTGACCATCGATCTGCTCCTGGGACAGGCTTATGCCAACCGCAGCATCCCCAAGGCCATCGAGCACTTCGAAGCCGCGTTGGTCCATGCGCCGAAGTCCGCGGCGGCGCTGGGCGCGCTCTGCCGGATGACGAACTTGATCGGCGACAACGACAAAATGACGGCCTACGCGGTCCGTTGGACCGAGGCCGACCCCGATTCCTACGAGGCCCATCAGTACCTCCGCATGGCCTATCTCAAGACCGACCGGCTCGCCGAAGCCGAGTCTGAACGAGAGCGCCTTGCGAACTTGACCCCCACGCATGCATCGTTCTTTTTTCTTACCGGCAATGCGCTTCTGCAAGGACGCCAGATCGACGAGGCGGTTTCCGTACTGCGACGCGGACATGATGCGTTTCCCGATAACCGCGGGATCGCCGGCTTGTTTCATTTGGCCGAGGGTCAGCAGTTCCTGCAGGAACAACGCTTCGAACAGGCGATCAAACCGCTGAAGCAGTGCCAGGTCGAACTGCCAGACGTGATCGATTCGGCAATTTACCTGGCCACGTGCTACGAGCAGACCGGCCGCCTGGACCAGGCCGCCGACCAGACGAAGCTCGTTCTGGCACAAGTGCCGCAAGCGTTTTCAAGCGCCGCCAATATCTTCAAGAAGACTCACCGCTACGACGACGCCATCGAGGCCGGCCAGCGCGCCGTGCAAACCGTCCCCAACGATTTGCAAGCCGGCAAGTTGTTGATTGAATTCATGGTCCTTGCGCGCCGTTTCGACGAAGTCATTGCCGCCTTCGAGGCGCTTCCGGCAGCGACAGAAGACCAATGGCTACGGCGCGTTCGCGACGGCGCTTGGCTCGCCGACCAATTGGAAGCGGCTGGCCGGTTCGACCGAGTCGACGGCAAGCTCGCGTGGGTTTGCGATGTCGTCAGCCGCGGCCGCGAGACGGCCGCTCAGGCGGGCGAATCGCACGAGCGGCTATTCGACGTTCTCGATGCCTGGGTCGCCGCGCCGCAGGCCTGGATTATTGCCGGCCCTCTGCCGGCCAACGCCGCGGTGCCATCCACGATCGACCCCAACGCAACGCTTGCCGGACGCGACGGCCCCATCGACTGGCAAGTGGTCGGCAACCGGCCGGGCGACTACGTTGATCTTGCTGGGCTCTACCCTGACGTGGTCGGGGCCTGCGCGATTGCCATCAGCTTCATCTCGAGTTCGGCCGAACAATCGGCAACACTCAAGGTCGGCAGTGACGACGGTGTGACGATCTGGTTGAATGACGAATTGGTGTACGAACACCGAATCAACCGACCCTACAGGCCCGGCGACGACCAGGTGACCCTCACATTTCATGAAGGCCAGAACAAGCTGGCAGTAAGAATCGACCAGGGAACCGGCGACTGGGGTTTTTCGCTGGACCCGGTGGACGGGCGGGGCTGGCCGGTGGTCGTGAATTGGTCCACCGATGCCGACCCAGTTCTCGGTGAAGCCCGCGTCGTTACGCACACACTGTTCGACCGCCTTCTGCTGAAAGACGACGTCGCCGAACGGCTCCGAAGCGACCCGGGGCTCGACGCGGCGGTGCGCGAGCATGCGCTCGATCTGATTGAACATTTGCGCGAAAGCGCTGAGCGACTTGCCAAGGCGAGCCGCCAGGTTGCCTTGTACGCCGATTGCGGCGCCGAGGAATACCAGCTTGCGCTGAAGCAGGCCGAGGCCGCCTGCCGGCTGGAGCCCGACAACGTCGACTACCGATCCACGCTCGGCGCGGCCCAGTACCGCGCGGGTCTGTTCGCCGACGCCTTGGAGACATTCCAGTCGTCGGAAGCGGCGACCTTGGACCAGGTCGGCGTGGCAGGCCCCTTGCGGCTCGCGTTCCGCGCCATGTCGCTGCACCGTTTGGACCGCGACGACGAAGCGCGCGGGTATCTTAGCCGGCTGCGAGATCTGTCATACGGCGAATCTTTGGAGCGCGAGGTTGGGGTGCCGGCATTGCTCCGTGAGGCCGAATCGATGGTCCCACGCGTTACGAGCGACAACGCCGAAGAAGAGGCGATCTTGCGAACCGTCTATGGGGCCGAGCAGGCCGGCTGGCTTCATCATGACGCCGACGCTTATCTGGCGCTCTGGGCCGATGATGCCAAGATCACAGCGGGCCGCGGCCCAAAGGTCGATCGGTACGACCGCACGATCGACCGCCGGACGTTCGACAGAGTTCAACGGCTGCAATTCCAGGGACCACCGCCGCAAGGAGTGCAGTTCAACTATCAGACCATCGCCATCGAGGTCGATGGTGATCAGGCGCGGCACGACTACGAGAGCGTGGTGCAATTCGCCGGCGGCTTCGAGTCGTTCGCCGCGACCACTCGTCTGCGCAAATCAGAGCGGGGCTGGCAAAAGATCGAGAACCGCTGGTGGCCGGTCAAAAAGCGCCACGGCGATCGTGTGACCACGTTCGACGCGGCCGGGCTGGAGGCGCTGGATGTCGCGGTCGAAGAGCGCCGCGCCGAAGGAAACACGCAAGCGCTGGTCGAATCGTTGGTCGATGCCTTCCGATGGCAGGAAGCCCAAGAGGTTGCCCATCGGCTCACCGAATCGCCCGACGCCAACGCCGGCGATTGGGTGTTGCGCGGCTTGACGGCCCTGCGTGCCAACGACGCCGACGACGCGATCGCGTCGTTCAAGCGGGCCTTGGAGCTCGACGCCAATGCACCGGTGCAACCGCTAAAGGAGTTGAACGTTCCCGCCCCACCGACTCTGCGATTGGAAGGAACCGACCTTTCCCCTGAGCAAGAAGCCGAAACTCGATCGGGCGCCGCCGACGAGCCGGCAGTCCTACATATCGTCAACCAAACGCCATACACGCTCGAACTGTTCTGGCTCGACGGGCGAGGCAAGCGAGTGTCGTATGGCTGGCTCAACCCGCGCGGGTCGCACGAGCAGTCGACGTTTACCAAGCACTTCTTCTTGATCGCCGACACGGCGGGCCGGGCTTTGGGGATCATCCAACCCCAGCCACCCGAGCGCACGGTGACACTCCGTGCCGCCGAGTGACGTTAGGGTGAGGTTGACGTGCGCAGAATCGCGGTGAATGGAATCGAATCGCCCCAAACTGTCAAACCCGTTTTTGTTCCGCAAGACCATCGAATTCAAAAGATGCCATCGGCTCGCTCGATGGAGTCTCACCTTGGCCGCTAAAAACAGCCCGCCCCTCCTGTACTTTTTCCTTTGCACG
>Ga0265314_10000409_pt1 | contig 57963 bp, 44 predicted proteins | sample 4126metaG_FD_203106 | JGI IMG/M metagenome (GOLD analysis project Ga0265314, IMG submission 203106) | Rhizosphere microbial communities from Carex aquatilis grown in University of Washington, Seatle, WA, United States - 4-1-26 metaG | ecosystem: Host-associated > Plants > Roots > Rhizosphere >... | reverse complement strand
CTGGCAGGGCGGGCTTCTGCTCGGCGGCAGCAGCACTATCACGGGCGCGCAGGCCATCCACCAGTTCGCGGTGACCCAGCCGTTCCCGATCGAGATTGGTCTCGACAACTACGCGGGTGACACCGGCGTCGAATACAAGGCGGAGATGGACCAAGCAGCCGCTGACCACGCTAGCTGGCTCTGGTGGTCGTGGGCCGGCTCGAACACCGCGGAGGCCCCGAACGACGGCGCGACCTGCCAGGCGTATGTCACCGGCTCGCAATCCGGTTTCGCTGGAGCAGTCCGTTCCGCTTGTGGGCTCTGAGTCGAAGCGACGATGGGGCGGCTTTGGAATGGGATTCGCCGCCTGCCCCACCGTGAGTTGACAGGGCCCGAGGCGATCGGACAACCTGAGATCCGATGCCTTCGAGCTCCCAAACGCTCATTGCCAACCCAACCTGGAACGGTCTCTTCCCGGCCTCGGTGGTCACGGTAACGCAGTCCGAGTTGGCGGACACGCCCGCGCTGATGCCCGAGGAACGCAGTTTTCTTGCACGCGCGGTTCCAGCGCGCGTGCTCGAATTCACCACCGGCCGCAGTTGTGCTCGCGCGGCCCTGGCGCGGCTGGGTTGTCCGCCCGTCGCCATTGCGGTCGGCGATGAGCGCGAACCACTTTGGCCGCCAGGCTTCATCGGCAGCATCACGCATTGCAAAGGCCACTGCGCCGCAGCGGTGGCACGAAGGGATCCGCGCACGGCACACGCCATCGCCAGTCTTGGTCTCGACGCCGAGCCAGCACTGCCCCTCCCCGAGGACGTGGCGAGGATGGTGTGCTCTGACGACGAACGGGAATGGATCGAGCAGCACCGCCAGGACGGATTGCCTTGGAACCGCTTGGTCTTTTCCGCGAAGGAGAGCGTCTTCAAGTGCATCTTTCCCATCGCCCGCCGCTTCCTCGATTTTCACGACACCGAGCTCACGTTTGTAGGTGAAGGAAGCTTCCAGATCAGCGTCCCGAGCCTGCCAGAAGCAACGACGCATGTGCGCGGCTGCCACGCTTTTCGCGAAGGCTTCATTCTGACCAGCGCGATCTGGCTAGCTGGTTGTCAGGACTAGCGAGCCTGCCGGCCGCCGGCTGGCGCGAGCGCCATTCTGTCTATCGAGACATCGACCCATCAGCGAGAACCTTGCGAAAGGACTCGTCATCATCCGAACCTCGAGCGTTTGGCGATGACCGCAGTAGCGCCCGCTGCCAACACCGCGACCACTGCAACGGCTAGAACCGGCGCGTGGGTCGCGTCGCGTGTTGCCGAGTACAGAAGGAGGAAGAGCCCCACCAACCCGGCTCCCAGAGTCGTGATGCCCAGATCGGCCCACAAGGTCACGTTGCGCAGGCGTCGACAAGCCAACATGCTGACCACAATCAAGCCGACCTCTGACAAGCTGGTCACGATAGCCACGCCGCCTACCCCGTAGCGGGGTGCCACGATCCAGACCAGGCTCCACAGGACAACCACCTTGGCGGCCAGTCCCAGCGACAGGAACTTGGGCCGTGAAGCGGCCAGCAGCACCACGGTGTATGAGGTGGAGAGGACACCGAGCCAGGAGCCGATGGACAGGTAGGCTGCGAGCGGTCCCACGGCATGATAGGCGGGCCGGTAGAGAAGGCTGACCACCGCCGGAGCCATGGCGACGCCCAAGGCGAACATCGGAACGAGCGTCAGCAGGAGCTTGCGTCGGCTACTGCGGACGGTGCCGGGATCGTGGTCCGGCTGGCGCATGGCCGAGGCCACGATCGGGAAGAAGACCACCTGTCCCAGCCTCTGCACCAGCTGCAACGGCATCATGGCCAGGTTGCTGGCGATAGCGTAGAAGCCCAGATCGGCCACCGAAACCAGCTTGCCTAGAAGCAAGCGGTCGGTCTGCGTGGCCAAGAAGTTGAGCGCGGTGCTGATGAAGATCCAGCGGCCAAAATCCACCAGCGAGCGTCCCGCCTCCCGATCCCAGGCAAATCGATTGGAAGGGCCCGGCAACATGACATGGGTCAGCACCGTCCGCAGCAGGCTGGACACCAGGGCCGAGATGACGAGCTACCAGACCGAGCGCCAGACCAGGGCGATGCCGATCATTGCGGCCACGCTGACCGCTTGGGACACGACATCGACGGCGATGATGCGCAGAAAGGTCAGACTGCGGTTCAACGTGTAGACTTTGGTCGACAGGAAACCACCGAAAACCGCCGATAACCCCGCCACGGGCAGCAGCCGCGCCAACTGCGGCTGGTGGTAGAAGCGGGCCAGCGGCCAGGCCAACGCACAGGCGACGATCCACAGCGCAAATCCGCGCCCGACCTGAACAGTCCAGGCCGTATCCAAGAAGCGGGGATCGTCGCCGCGTGAGTTCTGGATGATGTTGGGCCCGATGCCTACGTCCGAGAAGAGCTCCAGACCCGTCAAGAACACGTTGACCAAGGCCATCAGCCCGAAGTGCTCGGGGAGGAGCAGACGCGTAATGACAAGGTTGGCGACGAAGCGGATGACGAGGCTTGCCCCTTGCCCCAGGATAGTGATCGTCGACCCCCGCACGGCGGCCGCGCTTAGCTCATGAGACGTGGGGGGAGAATCCAGCAACTGAGAACCTCAAATGCGGACGAGGTTTCTCCGCCTTCCCCACTAAGATGTCTTCTAGACCATTCGGTCTCGCCCTGCCGCCCGCGAGGGAAAGTCTCGCGACGGCTCGTGCTTGAAGCTCGATTGGAACTCTTGCCCGATGGCGCTGGGGGGCATCACTGATTCATGAGGTCGATGGGCTGGTACCCCTTCGGCTCACTTGTGACATCCAACATCTCGTGAAGGTCGCCTATCTCGTCAACCAGTATCCCAAGATCAGCCACACGTTCGTCCGCAGAGAGATCGCCGCGGTGGTGTCAGAAGGAATCCAGGTCTTCCGCTACAGCCTTCGTCCGTCCCCCGAGACGCTTGTCGACCCACGAGACCTGGCAGAGGCGCTAAAGACACATGTGCTTCTCGGAGAATCCAAGATGCGAATCTTCGCGGCGCTCGTCGCCACGGCGTTTGGTCGGCCGCTTCGCTTCTGCCGCGCGCTTCGGGCAACGCTCCGACTTGCCCGACCATCCGACCGCGGCGTGTTTCGACACCTAGCGTACTTCGTCGAAGCGTGCCTGCTGTCTCGCCTCCTTTCTCGCCAAGCCATTCGGCATGTGCACGCTCATTTCGGGACGAACTCGGCGACGGTGGCGATGTTGACATACGAATTGGGGAGCGTTTCCTTCAGTTTCACCGCCCACGGCCCCGAGGAATTCGACAAGGCGGCGCAGTGGTCCCTGGCGGAAAAGATCGAGAAGGCAGCCTTTGTGGTCGGCGTCAGTCACTTTGGCCGAAGCCAGCTTTACCGTCAGTGCAACCAACGCCTTTGGGGCAAGATCCAAGTCGTCCGTTGTGGTGTCGATGGCGATCTTCTCGACCTGGACACAAGCCCCGTCCCACACGAACGCAAGCTCGTCTCTATCGGCCGGCTGTCCGAGCAGAAGGGACAGCTGCTTCTCGTTGAGGCCTTGGGACAGCTACGTCGGCAGGGGCTTCGCGTCGAGCTGGACTTTGTGGGCGACGGAGAGCTGCGTCCCCAAGTTGAACGGGCGATCGTCGAGCAGGGGCTGACCGACAGTGTGAAGATAGCCGGATGGGCTGACGGCGAAACCGTCAGACGCATTCTCGATGCATGCAGTGCTTTTGTACTGCCCAGCTTCGCGGAAGGCCTGCCCGTCGTCATCATGGAAGCCATGGCGCGTGGTCGTCCCGTGCTCAGCACTTACGTGGCGGGCATACCCGAACTGGTACAGCCCGGCCAGAACGGATGGCTGGTTGCCGCCGGTTCTGTAGACGATCTGGCGAACGCAGTCCGAGAGGTGGTGACGACACCGTTCGAGGTTCTCGCGGAGATGGGCCGAAAGGCCCGGGCTCGGGTCGCCGAGCAGCACGATGTTCGTCGGATCGGACGACGGCTCGCCACCCTGATGCAATCCACATGCTCCAGCTAGCGCTGCCACCTCGACGTTCTCTGCCACGATAGCGGTCAAGAGTTAGGAGTGAAAATATGGGGCATGAAGGCGACGACGACAACCTGGCGCAGAAGACGATCATGATTGGCAGCTTCTTCTTGGAGGCGAAAGCACGGCCTGGTACTTGCGGGGCTGTGCTCTCGGTCGTGGAGCCGGACGGTGGTGAACGAGTATTCCCCATCAGCCGCAACCCCACCATTATTGGCCGCGCGAACAACGCCGACGTGATTCTCCTCGACCCGACCGTATCGAGCTTCCACGCACGCATCACAAAGCATGCCTTCGGCTATACAGTCGAAGACATGGACTCGGCCGAAGGTACCTTCCTGCGCGACAAGCGCGTGAAGCACGACCGCCTCATCCACGGCGATACGCTCCGCGTGGGCAACACCATTCTTGCCTTCATCGACGAGAGCACTGCCGCAGCCAAGCAGGACGTGCAAACCTCGGCTCCGGTGCCCGAAGACACCATGCCAAAGGAGCTGATGGTCCGGCCGTCCCTCCGCCCAATAATACCCGTCCCGTATCAAAGCTTCCGCCAACGCGAGCTACCTCCCGCCGAGTTCCTGGAGCACAGGCTGCGGCGAACCGACGGCGAAGACGCCGCGCCTTCCCTCGACGAACTGATCCTCAAAGTCCTTCGCGCTGTCCGCTACCTCCGCCGGCGAGTGTGGATCCTCATGGGCTTCATGTTGATCGGGGGCACGCTGGGAGCAGCCAGTTTCGCCTATTTTCCGCCGGTACGCGCAGCCCGGTGCATCGTCACTTTGCATCCCGCGCCCCGGACGAACCCCATCGAGTCCGAAACCCGCGCGCCCCCGGCGGACCCCACGCAGTTCTTCGAGGGAGCGGAGCGAACGTTTCTGAGTCGCGAAAGCATCATGGGTACGCTTCGAAAGATGGGCATCCCCGATGCCAGCGAGTCCTGGGCCGATGCCATCGCCCAGCACATGCGCTTCGAGGCCATGGGCAATTACACTTACACCGCCGTCTTGACTCCGAGCCTGTTTGACAAACGAACCGACTGGCACCTGCGGTTCCTCGACGCCCACCTGCGGAACTACATCGATAGCGAGATCGGGCGAAAGATGAGGAACTTCGTGGCCGAGGTCGATTTCCTACGCGCGCAGACCACGGCCGCCAACCAGAGGCTGCAGGACATCGCACAGCAAACCGTCCAGTTCCGCGAAGCCAACTCCGACCAGATTCTCGCTCAATCCACGCTCGGACCCGGCTCGCAGGCCGAACTGGAATCGAAGCGTATCGAGATCAGTGGCCGCATCGACCGGCTGACCGGCGAGTTCGAAGCTGTGCGCAGCCAGCTCGGCCGGGGCAGCGCGCTCAGCCAGGCCAAGTCGCAGTCGACACAGTCCGACCGCGATGCGTTGCACATCATCAACCGCAAATTGACGGAGTTGCGCGCCCAGGGGTTGGCCGACGGACATCCCGAGGTGCAAGGTCTGCTCAACCAGCAAAGGAATCTGCAGCAGATGGTCGACGAACACCTGCACTCGGACGTGACCCAGTTCGAAAAAAACGCGAACGTCGCCTACGATTCTCTGCGCAGCCAGGCCGACCAACTTGGGGCACAACTGCGGGCCGCGCGCGCCGAGCGCGGAACTATCGAGTCCGGCATGCGTTCGTTGCGCACCGTGAGCAGCCATTCTCCCCAGGTCAACGCGCGGATCGAAGAGCTGACCCGCATGAAGGAAGAGGTTGAACGGCAACATAGCCTTCTCTTCGAGGGACTGAAGAAAGCCGAGATCCAGCTCGAGCTTGAGCGCGTTTCGACGACCTCGCGTTATGAGATTGTGGTACCTGCGCGCCTGGATGCACCCCCCAACCGCCAGGCCTTCGCCCTGCGCATGGCCCTGGGCCTGTTTCTAGGAATACTGCTAATCTCCGCAGGGATCGCCTTGAACGAGCTGCGCAGACGGTTCGCGCGCGTCGCGCAGAACAACGCCGCCACGGTGGCGCTCGGCTAGGCTGAAGGTTCGTAAGCAGCCGCTTCGGCCACCGAGTCGAACTGATGGTGCTGGCAATTCATTTTGATTGATTGAGTGGTTCGGGTTTGCTTGCGCAAGCAGCGATGCCGATGGCGGACACCACATCGTATTGGTCGAATAGACCAATCCTTCAGGCCCTTCTTGAGATGCAAGTCCCTGAACTGCTTGATTCTCACAAGTGGCGCGATTACTGCTGTAGCAGCGTGCGGATATCGAAGTGAAGTCATGAGATTTGGACTCGCAGTGTTGCTCATCCTTCCCGGACTCGGGGCTTCCGCTCGCGCACAGCAAGGGCGGGGGCCGGGCGGGCAGTCACAAGTACCGCGACCCGTTCAGCAACTGCGGCAGGCCAGGCCGATGCAGCAACAGTCTGGGCAAGTACCGGAGCAGCAACGCCAAATCCAGCCCGCGTCACGGCAACAGACCGCGAGGGCCATCCCGCCCCCTCAACCGCCCATGCAGCGGGCCATTCCTGCACAGCAGAGACAGGCGCACCCGATCGGTCCGGCACGGAAGGGCGCTGCCTGGCAGGACCATGCGCCCGCGCAGCATTCCCCGGCGAGGGGTGGCAACAAGAGTGGCTACTACCAAGGCAGCCGCATTTCCAACCGCCGTTATGCTGGCAGATTTGGACGTGAGCACAACTTCCACGTCAACCGACGCGACTACGACCATCGGCGCTTTCGGTATGGCGGCTACGCCTTCGGTTTCATCGATCCTTGGCCGATCGGGTGGGGCTACTCGGACGACGTCTATGTTGAGTACACCGATGACGGCTACTACATGTACTACCGCTTTCATCCCGGCGTGCGCATTTCCATCGACCTTCTCTGAGTCAACATGGTCCAAGAAGTCGAATCAGTTGCATCGATCCGGGCGCGCACCGAACTGCGCCTGGACAGACACCAACGGATGATGGAGGTGCTCACCGCGGCGCTTGGAAGACCACGCACCGTCTATGCGACCCTGTCGATGGTTGGCGGCTGGGTTGTGTTCAATGGGGTGACGTCAAAGCTATTGGGCTGGCAGACGATCGACCCACCTCCCTTCTTCTGGTTGCAGGGAGTCGTCGCGCTATCCGCCCTCTTAATGACCACTCTGGTCCTCATTACCGCCAATCGTCAGACGCGAAACGCCGAAGAGCGTTCGCATCTCGACCTGCAGGTCAACCTACTCGCCGAACACAAGGTGGCCAAGCTCATCGCGCTGGTCGAAGAGCTGCGCCGCGATCTGCCCATGGTGCCCGATCGCATCGACCGTGAAGCCGACGCCATGCAGAAGGCGGTCGATCCACACGCAATGCTGGCGGCGCTGGAACGCGCATCGGAAACCGACCTGCCCAGCACCCCCCAGGCACCTCCGATTGTGGATGGAGACAGAGCGACCGAGAGCTGAACACGCATGCTTTGGACCATCGCAATAGTCTTGTTGGTCATGTGGGGACCGGTGCTTCTCTCCCCCGGACGGCGCACGCATCCCCCTAGGATAGATCGAGTTCGCGGACGAGCTAACTTGTTATGATTCTATCCAACGCGGAAGGCTTGGCAGGATGTGATCTGCTGCGAGGCTTGGTCTTCCGGGAGAAACCAAATTCTGAGATTGAGGCGAGCTTGGCCGCCGTATCCAAAGGTCCAGGTGACTTCCAAGAGCTGGCTCTCGAGCTCACTGGCTTGACAGTTCCCGAAGAAATCGCCCGGGTGACTCTAAGTGCGCTGGTCGGCCATGTTCGCGATCTGAGTGACATCCTCAAGCGCCCGATCGGCATCCGGACCGCCGCGCTGGATCTGCTCGATCGCACGGAATGCCGTCGGCGGGAAGAGGGGGGCCCGCAGGCGCCCCCTCATGAGAGCCTCGAGCGCTTGGCCTTCGTCGACTATCTCACCGGGCTACCGAATTTCCGAAGCCTTTCCGAGCGCTTCGACAATGAGATCAAGCGGGCCACACGCTACCGGCGTTTGCTTTCCCTGGTCATGTTCGATCTGGACGGATTCAAGGAAATCAACGACCGTTTCGGCCATCTGGTGGGCAACGCCGCCTTGAAACATGTCGCTGGTTTGGTGCGAGGATTTGTGAGGGAAACCGACGTCGTGGGGCGTTTCGGCGGCGACGAGTTCATGGTCCTGTTGCCCGAAACCCCCAAACACACCGCGGAAGGTCTGGCGGCACAGATTCGCGCGTTGATTTGCGGCACGCCACTTTATTGGGAGCAAAGCGGGCCGCTCAGGTTGACGATTAGTTTGGGAATGGCTTCGTTTCCACGGGATGCGCGAACCGCGGAGACCTTGATGGCCGAGGCAGACGGGGCTATGTACAGCGCGAAACGGGCTGGGCGAAACCAAGTATTCTTCTCCAGGCCGAGCACTTCCGCGCTCCTATCGCACGGCCCGTTCACCACCCAGACCTACGACTCTGTTCATGTGATCGGAGATTTCAATGGGTGGGATCGCACCGCCGAGCCCATGGCGTGGAATCCGCCCAAGATGTGTTTCACGATCGAGCTCTTTCTGGCGCCTGGCAAGTACGAGTACAAACTGCTGCTCAACAAGGAGAAGCTCACCATCGATCCGAACAACCCCGAGACTGTTTATGACGGATTCGACGGACGCAATTCGGTTCTAAGGGTTGCCCCGCGGGGGACGAATACTAATGGCTAGGACGGTTCAGAGGACGCGGCATTCGTGGCTAGCCCGTCTGCGCGGGAGCGTCCTCGCCAAAGACAGCGTGGCCAATGAGCCGCCCCTGCGTGCCGAGCTGCTTAGCGCCGACCAGATGAAGGAGCACGGACGAACCCTGGCAGCGGCCCACGAGCTGGCGCGGCGATGGGCCCCTGATCGACTTCTCGCGCGCCTCGCCGATAACGAAAAAGTCCTGATAGAAGCTTGTAGGCTGCTGACCGAGACCCTAGCGGCCGATCGCCGTATTGTCCCGGCGGGAGAATGGCTGCTCGACAATTTCTATCTGGTGGAAGAGCAGATTCGCACGGCCAGGCGGCACCTGCCGAGGGGTTATAGTCGGGAGTTGCCTCGCCTCCGCAGCGGACCATCGGCAGGCCTTCCGCGCGTCTACGACATCGTGCTTGAGGCAATCTCGCATGGTGACGGGCGGGTGGATCCCGAGGGCCTCAGCGGTTTCGTGGGGGCGTACCAGACGGTGACCGCAATGACCCTGGGCGAATTGTGGGCCATCCCTATCATGCTGCGCTTGGCGCTCATCGAGAACCTCCGGCGAGTGGCAGCACGAGTCGCTGCTGCACGGATCGATCGCGACCGTGCCGCCTTCTGGGCGGACAAGATGGCCGCCGTGGTCAAGGAGGATCCGAAAAGCCTCATCCTCGTCACCGCAGATATGGCGCGGGCCAACCCCCCCATGGCCAGCGCGTTCGTGGCGGAGCTTGCGCACCGACTCCACGGACTAAGCCTGACCTTGCCGCTCACGTGGATCGAACAACGGCTTTCCGACGCCAACCTGACCATCGAGCAGATGATCTACACGGAGAATCAGAAACAGGCGGGCGATCAGGTTTCCATCAGCAACAGCATCGGCAGCCTGCGCGTCCTTGGGGCCACCGATTGGCGCAAGTTCGTGGAGAGAGTGAGCGTGGTGGAACAAACCCTGCGCGAGGATCCTGCCGACGTCTACCGCCAAATGGAATTCGCCACCCGGGATCGCTACCGTCGCACGGTCGAGAAGATCGCCAGGCGAAGTCCTCTCACGGAAAGCCAGGTGGCGCGCCAGGCAATCCTGCTGGCCCAAGCGGGCACCACGAGCTCAAGCAACGACGAACGCACGCGACACGTCGGCTTCTATCTCATCGACCGCGGACTGCCGCAGCTCAAGCGGGCGGCGCATATACGGGGTTCCATGATGGGCGCCTTGCGCGGTTCGAGCCGCCATTTCCCTTTGTCCCTCTATCTGGGTTGCATCGTTCTACTGGCGGCCATCGGTACCGGTTGTCTCGTGGCACGAGCCAGAGGCGACGGCGGCCCGGATTGGCTACTGGCTCTGGTCGCGATCTTCGCCTTGCCGTGTACGAGTCACCTGGCCATAGCGCTGGTGGACTGGCTGGCAACGCTGCTGGCCACGCCGCACCCGCTGCCTCGCCTAGATTACTCGGACGGAATCCCGAAAGAATCGAGTGCCCTCGTCGTGATCCCGACCATGCTGTCCAGTGCCGCAGGGATCGCGGATCTCGTCGAAGGGCTGGAAGTGCGCTTCCTGGCCAACCAAGACGAGAATGTGCGTTTTGCGCTATTGACTGACTTCTTGGATGCCAGCCGGGAGACGGTCCCTGGGGACGACACGCTGGTGTCGTTGACCCGGCAGAAGATCGAGGAGTTGAACACGAAGTACGGCCGTTCGAAAGGCGGTCCCTTTCTCCTCTTTCACCGCCCGCGCCGCTTTAATCCGCGGGATCGAGTCTGGATGGGGTACGAGCGCAAACGCGGCAAGCTGGCAGCGCTGAACGCCTACCTGCGCCGCACTGGAATGAATGCCGATGCGCAGTCGAGCTTTTCGCTGGTGGTTGGCGACACGACGGGACTCGAGCGGGTCAAGTACGTGATCACCCTGGATACCGATACTCGGTTGCCACGCGACGCTGCCAGGGAACTGGTCGGGGCCATGGCCCACCCCCTCAATCGGGCACGTTGGGACCCGCGCACGCAAAGAGTGTGTGAGGGTTACGGAATCCTGCAACCGCGCATGGCCGAGAGCCTGTCAGGTGAACGGTCTCGCTACGCCCAGCTCTGTGGCAGCGAGCCCGGACTCGATCCGTATACCCGCGCAGTTTCGGATGTCTATCAGGACCTATTTCAGGAAGGGTCGTTCATCGGCAAGGGGATCTACGACGTGGACGCCTTCGAGGCTGCCCTGGCCGGCCGCCTTCCCGAAAATCGAATTCTCAGCCACGATCTCATCGAAGGGTGCTATGCGCGCTCGGGCCTGCTCACCGATGTTCAGCTTTATGAGGCGTATCCCCCACACTACGAAATGGATGTGGTACGCAGACGGCGGTGGATTCGCGGCGACTGGCAGATCGCCGGTTGGGCCTTGCCCTGGGTTCGGGCCCCGCGCACAGGTTGGCGCCGGTCCTCCCTCCCTCTGCTCGCGCGCTGGAAGATTTTCGACAATCTCCGGCGCAGCCTGGTACCGATCGCCGCGACTTTACTCCTGCTCCTCGGTTGGTCGTTGCTGCGTCGACCCTGGTTCTGGACGCTCGCAGTCCTCAGCGTCTTCGTGATTCCTCCCACGGCCACGTCCCTACTGGATGTTCTGCGGAAGCCGAAGGACGTGCTGCTTATCTGGCACCTGGCCGGGGCAGGTCGTTCGGCCGCCGTGCGCTTCGCCCAGGTGTCTTTCGCCTTCGCGTGCCTACCGTACGAGGCCTTCTTCACCTTCGATGCGATCCTGCGTACCACCTTCCGAGTCCTGGTGAGCAGGAGGGGGCTCTTGCAATGGAATCTCGCGGGCGACGCGAAACCCAAACACCCGTCAGAGCTTGCCGACCTCGCCACCTCCCTTCGCACAATGTGGTGCGCACCCGCGCTGTCGGGGGCCACGCTCCTCTTTCTCGCCTACGCTCACCCCGCGGCGCTGGCCATCGCTCTGCCCATTCTGCTGCTCTGGTCCGCGGGTCCGGTCCTTGCTTGGTGGCTGAGCCGTCCCCTGCCACGTCGCACGGCCAGACTGACGGCCGCCGACACTCGCTTTCTCCGAGGCGTCGCCCGCAAAACATGGTCCTTCTTCGAGACTTTCGTCGGCCCGAAAGACCACTGGTTGCCGCCCGACAACGTGCAAGAGCATCCTGCGGCGGTCATTGCCCATCGCACCTCGCCGACCAACATGGGCCTGTCGCTGCTGGCGAACCTGGCCGCCCACGACTTCGGCTACATCTCGACCGGGCGGCTCGTCGAACGCACGTCCAATGCCATCCACACCATGGAATCCCTCGAGCGCCACCGCGGACACTTTTACAACTGGTACGACACCCAGTCACTAGGGCCGCTGCAGCCCCATTATGTTTCCAGCGTGGACAGCGGCAACCTGGCCGGACACCTTCTGACCCTGCGCCAGGGACTGCTCGGCCTCATCGACGAAAAGCTCGTGGGCCCGCGCCTCTTTGCGGGCATGGCGGACACCCTCGAGCTGGCAACGGATGTTGCGGAGGATTTCGACCGCAGTGAAGTCTCTGCGGTCGCGCGAGCCTTGAGCTCGGCGATGGACGCTCCCCCATCGACGCTGGTGGCCGCCCACCGCTTCATCACGTCGTTCGCAAAGCTGGCCGAATCGTTGGCGGACCGGTTGGCCACGAGCCAGGAGAGAAAAGCCCATGGGTGGGCGCTGGCGCTGGTCCGGCAATGCCAGGATGCGGAGGCCGATCTAACCTTCATCGCCCCCTGGACCTCGCTGCCGGAGGCTGCCGTTCGCCCGGACGTGTCTAGCGGTATCCATCACATCCCAACCCTGCGCGAGCTGGCCGAGGCCGAGTCGCAACCCTTGGCGACGGTCGAGGCCTGGCTTTGGCCAGGCGCTGCGCAAGCAACCATTGCGTCGCCCGAGCTGCGACCTCTGATCGCCGAGTGCAGCCGTCGCGCCAAGAAGAGAATCGCCGTGGTGCAGCGACTTGCGCTTCATGCTGGCGAGCTGGCGCGCATGGAGTACGGCTTCCTTTTTGATGAGACCCGTCACTTGCTGGCCATTGGGTACAACGTGGACGATCGTCGGCGCGACACCGGCTACTACGATCTGTTGGCTTCCGAAGCGAGGCTGTCCACCTTCGTGGCCATCGCGCAGGGGCAACTTCCACAGGAGAGTTGGTTTGCGCTAGGTCGCCGGCTCACCAACGAAGGAGGCAAACCTATCCTGCTCTCGTGGAGCGGATCGATGTTCGAATACCTGATGCCGCTCCTCGTGATGCCTACCTACGAGAGCACCCTGCTCGATCAGACGTGCAGGACAGCGGTCGAGCGGCAGATCGACTATGGAGCCCAGCTTGGGGTACCGTGGGGCATGTCGGAATCCGGCTACAATCTCGTGGACGCTCATCTCAATTACCAATACCGGGCGTTCGGGGTACCAGGCCTGGGGCTCAAGCGCGGATTGGCCGAGGACCGCGTCGTCGCCCCCTACGCTTCGTTGTTGGCGCTGATGGTGGCGCCCGAGAAGGCGTGCGAGAATCTGCGGCGACTTGCGGCCGAGGGGTGCGAGGGCGCCTATGGATTTTACGAGGCCATCGACTATACGCCGTCTCGCCTGCCACGCGGGCAGACCAGCGCCCTGGTTCAGTCCTTCATGGCCCATCACCAAGGTATGAGCTTGCTGTCGCTGGCCTATCTCCTCTTGGACCAGCCGATGCAAAGATGTTTCGAGGCGGATCCGGCGATCCAGGCTACGACGTTGCTTCTGCAAGAACGAATCCCCAAGGCGGTTGCGCCCTATCTTCACACCACAGAGCTTGCCCAGTCGCGGACTGTCGCCGGTACCGCCGAGACGCCGATGCGGGTGTTCGCCACACCCCACACCTTGACCCCCGAAGTGCAGCTCTTGTCGAATGGCCGGTACCACGTGATGATCACCAACGCTGGCGGCGGCTACAGCCGCTGGAAGGATCTCGCCGTCACGCGCTGGCGCGAGGACAGCACACGCGACCACTGGGGCACCTTCTGTTACCTGCGCGACGCCAATGGGACGTTTTGGTCGACCGCCTACCAACCGGCGCTCAAGCGATCGGATAGCTACGAGGCGATCTTCTCCGAATCCCGAGCGGAGTTCCGCTGTCGCAAGCACGATCTCGACACCCACACGGAGATTGCGGTCTCGCCCGAGGACGACATCGAGCTGCGCAGGATTACCATCACCAACCGCGCCCGCAAGCGAAGGACCCTCGACCTGACCAGCTACGCCGAGGTCGTGCTGGCCATGCCTGCCGCGGACGCGCAGCATCCGGGATTCAGCAATCTGTTCGTGCAAAGCGAGATCCTCAGGCGAAGGCAGGCCATCTTGTGCACCCGCCGGCCACGTTCGGCGGACGAGACGTCGCCGTGGATGTTCCACCTGGTGGTCGTGCACGGGGCCGAGACGGGAGAGCCATCGTACGAGACAGACCGTTCGCGCTTCATCGGACGCGGCCGTACCGTCGCGGATCCTCAGGCGATGAGCAACGGCGCGAAGCTCTCGGACAGCCAGGGTTCGGTGCTCGATCCAATCGTCGCCATCCGGCAACGGATCACGCTTGAACCAAACGCGTCCGCGACGGTCAACATGGTCACCGGTGCGGGCGAGAGCCGCGAAGTCTGCTTGGGATTGGTCGACAAGTACCATGATCGGCGTCTCGCAGACCGCGTTTTCGATCTGGCCTGGACCCACAGCCAGGTGGCGTTGCAACAGATCAATGCCAGCGCAGCCGATGCGCAACTGTATGGTGGGTTGGCCGGATCCATCCTCTACGCCAACGCCTCGCTGCGTGCCGACGCGGCCTTGGTCAAGAGCAACCGCCGCGGGCAGTCCGGCCTGTGGGGCTATTCCATTTCTGGCGACTTGCCCATCGTATTGTTGAAAATTCGGGAGTCGGCGAATACCGAATTGGTGCGCCAATTGGTCCAGGCCCACTCGTATTGGCGTCGTCGAGGACTGAAGGTCGATCTCGTGATCTGGAACGAAGACCATTCTGGTTACCGGCAGGTCCTCAACGATCAGATCCTATCGATTATCGCTGCTGGCGGCGAAACCGGCGTGATCGATCGACCGGGCGGCATTTTCGTGCGCCTGGCTGACCAGATTGCCGACGAGGATCGCGTCTTGGTACAGACCGTAGCACGCGTCGTGGTGACCGACGTTCAGGGAGATCTGGCCGAGCAGCTCGGCCGGCGAAGGCAGGAGACACGCATGGAGCCGCCGCCTGCCATCCGCGCCCAACGCACAAGACCCTTCTCGTCTTCCGCTGAGGTAGCAGAACCTCGCACGGATCTGATCCTGCAAAACGGGATAGGTGGCTTCACCCCTGATGGTCGTGAATATGTCATCACGACAAAGCCAGGACGCGCGACGCCGGCGCCTTGGGTGAACGTGCTGGCCAACCCGCAGTTCGGCACCGTGCTTTCGGAGAGTGGATCGGCCTACACCTTTGCGGAAAACGCGCATGAGTTTCGCCTGACCCCATGGGAAAACGACCCGGTCGGCGACACCGGCGGGGAAGCTCTCTATCTGCGCGACGAGGAGAGCGGGCGGTTCTGGTCACCGACCCCCTTGCCCTGCCAAGGCCCGACCGACGAGCCCACCATCACCCGACACGGCTTCGGTTACAGCGTCTTCGAACACAGCGAGGGTGGCATTCACACCGAGCTCTGCATCTACGTCGATGTGAATGCGCCCGTGAAGTTCTCGCTGCTCAAGGTGCGCAACGATTCCGATCGACTGCGCCGACTGTCGGCCACTGCGTACGTGGAATGGGTGCTAGGAGATGATCGGGCGAAGAACGCCCCCTACGTGACCAGCAACGCCGACCCCGGCACCGGCGCGCTCTTTGCGCACAACCTTTACAGTATGGAGTTCGCCAATCGGGTCGCGTTTCTGGACACTGACGATAGGTCCGGGACCGTGACCGGCGATCGAACCGAGTTCTTGGGCCGCAACGGGACGCCTCGAAGCCCGGCGGCGCTGCACCGTGAACGACTCTCGGGCAAGCTCGGGGCCACGCTCGACCCCTGCGCGGCAATGCAGGTTCCCTTCGAGCTTCACCCTGGGCAAGAGCGCGAGATCATCTTTCGCCTCGGCGTAGGGCGAGGCATCGACGACGCGGCCAACCTGGTACACCAACATCGTGGCTCGGCGGCGGCCCGCAGTGCCTTGGAGTCGGTTTGGCAGTACTGGAAACACATCCTCGGCGCGGTCCAGGTGGAAACGCCCGATCCCGCCCTCGATGTCCTGGCCAACGGCTGGCTCGTGTACCAAACCCTGGCCTGCCGAATCTGGGCGCGCAGCGGAGCCTACCAATCGGGGGGAGCCTTCGGGTTTCGCGACCAGTTGCAAGACGCCATGGCGCTCATCCACTGCGAGCCGCGCCTTTTGCGCGAGCAGTTGCTGTTGTGCGCGTCCCATCAGTTCCGCGAAGGAGACGTCCAGCATTGGTGGCACCCCCCGTCCGGCCGCGGCGTGCGTACCAACTGCTCGGACGACTTCCTCTGGCTGCCCCTCGCCGCGTGCCGATATGCCCTCGGCACCGGCGACACGGGGGTGCTGGAAGAGAACGTCCCCTTTCTCGAAGGTCGCCCGGTTGGCGCCGAGGAAGACTCGTACTACGACCTGCCTCGGCGCTCGGACGAAGCGGCCACCCTCTACGCGCATTGCACCCGAGCCATCTTGCGCGGACTGCGCTTCGGCTCCCACGGCTTGCCGCTCATCGGCTCGGGGGACTGGAACGACGGCATGAATTGCGTGGGCACGCACGGCAAGGGCGAGAGTGTGTGGCTGGGATTCTTCCTCTATCACGTGCTCGAACGCTTCACCGAGCTGGCGCGGCAGCGCGGCGACCTGGCCTTCGCCGGGCGCTGCCAGGTCGAGGCCGGGAAGATGCGGCAAAACCTCGAGGACGGTGGTTGGGACGGTCAGTGGTATAGGCGCGCCTACTTCGACGACGGCTCGCCCCTGGGATCGGCGAGCAGCCCCGAGTGCCAGATTGATTCCATCGCGCAGAGCTGGTCGGTGCTGTCAGGCGCTGGCGCCCCCGAGAGGTCGCGTTTGGCCATGGATGCACTCGACAAACGGCTGGTTCGCCGCAAAGACGCCCTCATCCAATTGCTCGATCCGCCTTTCGACAAATCGAACCTGGAGCCAGGCTACATCAAGGGCTACGTGCCAGGCGTGCGGGAAAATGGCGGCCAGTACACGCATGCCGCGATCTGGGCTGCGATGGCCTTCGCGGCCCAAGGTGACGCTCGCCGAGCGTGGGAGCTCTTGGGGATGATCAACCCCGTCAACCACGGCAATTCCCCCGAGGCTATTCAGACGTACAAGGTAGAGCCCTACGTCGTCGCGGCCGATGTCTACGCGGTGGCGCCGCATACCGGTCGCGGCGGGTGGACATGGTATACGGGCTCGGCCGGCTGGCTCTATCGGCTCATCGTCGAGTCTCTGCTGGGGCTAAGGTTGGATGTAGACAAGCTGCACCTCGGCCCCTGCATGCCCCAAGACTGGCAAGCTTTCACGGTCCACTACCGCCATCGCGAAACCCTCTACCACATCCGCATCTCGCGCACTGCCACCCCCGAGGGCGGCATGGCCGTGGTTCTCGACGGCGTCGAGCAACGCGACCCGTTCATTCCCTTGGCCGACGACCGCCGAGAGCACAACGTGGACGTGCGCGTTCCGGGGAATGCGCCAAAGGGTGTCGGGCGTGAGGACTGATTTCCTCCTCGTGGCAGTCGTCACCCATTCGAACCCGAGCCCTCCAGCCTGGCGTGGAGAAGCAGCGCGGCAGCTAGAAGATCGAGCGGAGAGGTGCAGCCGGAAGGCCGCCTCACCAGATCTTGGACTTGATGTTCTGCCCGCGCTGCTTGAGCAGAATGTCGACCAGGGCCCGATCAAACAGGTTGGTAGCCGCAATCTCCGGCGTCACGCGCGAGCGGAAGTGTTGCCGGCCTTCCTCGATCTCTTCCTTCATCGTGTCGAACAGGGAGTCGTTCTGGATGCCCAGGACCAGCTTGGTTTCGTTGTACATCGCAAGATCGGAAGCGATGGCCCGGGCGAACTGACGCGCTCGTTCTGGCTTGTCGATCAACGGAGGCATGGTACTAGAGTACCCGATTCTGCCGCCTGATGAGAATGAGTTTGCAGCCGCAGGACGACATTCTAGAATCAAGGCATGAAGCGCGCTCTTACGTTCATCGCGGTCGCCGCGGGCGTGTGCCCTGCCCTTTCCGTGCGGGCCGACGACACCTATCAAGTCAGCAACACCGATGCCGTCGTCACCGTGGGCGGCAAGGGCAAGGCCAGCGTGACTATCGCCGCCAAGAAAGGCTGGCACCTGAACCAGGAGGCGCCGTTGACCTTGAAGCTGGGCACGACGGCCGGAATCGAAACCGACAAGGCCAAGCTAGTCCGTTCCGACCTTGCCATGTCCAGCGAAGCCCAGGCGCGCTTCGAGGTGGGCATCACCGCGTCCGAGCCCGGCAAGAAGTCCCTGGAAGCCGAAGCTGGCTTTGTGCTGTGCCAGGAAAGTGCCTGCCGGCCAGTGAAGGACAAGGTGACCATCGCCGTGGACGCGCGCCCGGAGAGGGCGGAGCCGACCAAGGAGACGGGAAAGAAGACAGTCAAGAAGAAGTAGCCGTCAGCGAAACGACTGCACCATCGCCCGCACCTGGCGCACCAGACGCGGGTTGAAGCTGCCCACCGCCGTGGCCACCAGGTGGCCGGGCCGAAACACCTTCTTCGCCACGGCCTGAATCTGCGCCCCATCCACCGCGGCCATGCGGGCGTAGCGCTCGCTTGGGCTGCGCAGCGGGCGGCCGAACAGCAAACTGTCGCCGAACCAGGCGCCCAGTCCTTCCACGTCGTCGAAGCCGGCCTCCAGATCGCGGGCGTAGCGGCGCTTGGCCTTTTCGATGGCGTCGGGGTCGATGGGCTGGTCGCGCAGCTCGCACAAGATGGCCAGGATCTCGCACACCAGATCCGGCAGCTTTTCCGACGCGCACGCCGCCGAGATCTCCATCAGCGAGGTGTCGGACAGCGGATCGAGCCCCGCGCTCACGTGATACGCCAGCCCCTTGCGATCGCAAACCCGGTAGTGCAGCGGCGTCGACATGCCGTCGTCGAGCAGGCGCAAGAAGGTGATGAAGGCAGGAAACTCTGGATGGTCGTCGGCGATGGCGCGGAAAAGCAACTGCACCTCCACCTGGGCCGAATCCGTGCGCACGCAATGCAGGGCCGGGCCGGGAAAGCTGCGTGGCGCGGGCCGGGGCTGGCGGCACTGTCCCGGCGGCAGCTTGGCGAACGCGCTCTTGGCCGCGGCCATGACCTGGGCGCCCGCCACCGGTCCCGCCACCGACAGCACCAGGTTGCGCGCGCCGTGGAAGCGGCGAAAGTGCGCTTCCACATCGCGACGAGAAAAGCGCCGGATGTTGGGTTCGGGGCCCGTGATGGGAAAGCCGAGCGGATGCCCTTGCCAGGCGTGGCCCCGGCCCACGTCCTCGATGGCCGTGCGCTGGCCGCGCTCGTCGAAATCGTCCAGGGTTTCTTCCAACACGATGGCGCGTTCGAGATCGATGTCCGAAAACAGCGGCGCCGAAAACAAGTCGCCGAAGATCTCCATCACCGCGCCTAGGTCGTCCGGCTTGGGCTGCACCTGATAGAGCGAATAGTCGCGCCCGGTCTCGCCCGACAGCATCGCGCAGCGATCTTCGAAGGCCGAATTGAGCGCAAACGAGCTTGGGAAGCGCGCCGACCCGCGAAACAGCATGTGCTCGACGAAGTGGGAAAGCCCGTTGTTGCGCGCGGTCTCGTAGCGCGAGCCCGTCCGCACGTACAGCGCCACCGAGGCCGTGTGCAAGTGCGGCGTTTCCACCGTGACCACCTTGAGACCATTGGCCAGCTCGCCCGTGGCCACCCGGGCCGGGAACGGAATCAGATCAGCTTGTGCATTTGCGCGCCGAGCGCGTGCTTGGGACTTCATGGATGCGCGAATACTACACGCCAGCAGCCACGGGCGCAGGACGGAACCTGGAACAAGTGATCCGTGCCGCGGGGCACCAAGATCAGCGCCCAACTCGTGCCAGTAGGCGCTAAGAATGCCCAGTGTCGAAAAGCAACATCGCGGAGCCCGCACCCAGCCCCCGTAGCCGCGAGGGCGGTTCGAGCCGGACGGGCCGCGTGGGCAAGGAATCCAATTCCGAAGCAGCGCCGCGCGGACGGAATCCTGCTTGCGAAGCGGGCGACCGAACGCGAGCTCCCAGGCCCAACCTCCTATTCGCCCCCACTTGGAAAGCCCGCTACCAGGAGCGGCGGGAATGTTATTCTCCGCAGGCTAGTCTAATAGAGCGTCGACAGTCGCATCCGCTAGCGGTGCCCAGTTGATTTCCCGAGGCATCGGCCACCGGCATTAGCGAATTCGAGCGAGGCTGATCGCTCCTTCCCCCGGCGAAAGCCCCCAAGTGGTGGTATCGACAGACATGAGCATCAAGAGTGTCCTCTACTTTCTTGCCTTCGCGATCTTGGGCGTGTGGGCGTACGGTTGCAGCAGCTCGGTTGAATGCAAGGACCACCCTGGAAACGGCGATCGTTGTGATACCTCGGACAAGTACATATGCCGGCAGACCGACAATTGCTCAAATACGGGCTGCGCCGATTCATGCACTTGCTTGGACGGTCATTGGAGCTGCAACAAATTATGTATCGACGGCATGAGCGATCTCTGCGGTACGGCACCGATGTGCTGGGAATGCAGGTTTCCGCCAGACGGCATCGACGCATCGGCACCGTAGGTGTAACGCTGACTCATCCTAGCGGCCACGCATGTGAACTCGGCGTCGACGGAAGATCAATCTCGTTAAGTGTTGCCGCGCTGTCGAACAAGGCGTTGAACGCGACGGTCGGCCGCGGACGGCCGCCCGCGCGTTAACGCCCAACCGGCGGACATGATGACCAATACCAGGTGGACAGAAGCAGATTTCGAGAGTCTGAGCTGGCATGACAACCACGTCTATGGTCTCTCGATCCGCGAAGGCGCCTACGGTTCCGGCCGGCTTGTCCTCGACCTCGACTACATCACGGAATGGCGTTGCGGGCTGGACAAGAGGTGCAGCTTTTTGTTGGCCCCCGCGGAGCTTGCTTTCGCGGTATCGCGATGGGGCCGCTCTCGATCGGCGAGATTCGCCGAGAGACGATTGAGCAAACGATCAGGTTCGGGCGATACCGTTGGCGGATCATATTCGACTCTCCGAAGAGCGAGATCGCTTTCATCGCGGCGGGATTCGTTCAAGAATTGCGGGCAACGCCGGTCGAGAGCCCGCAACAATCCCTGGGCTGGGAGGAGCGGCAGCGGCGCTGTGCCGCCGAAAGCCGTTGCAGCGCTCGCCCCAGAGAAATTGGAGTAACATCAACGAACCGCTCGTGCGGCGCCCGCGCCGCTGAACGGCAAAGCTAGCCGGACAGGGCCAGAAGGAATCTCTGATGACAAAATACCTCGTATTCATGTCGGTGGTTTTCGCGTCGTGTGCAGGACACGTCACCGGTAGCCTACGGCTTGACGGTGAGCTCTTTGCAGCCACCACATGCCGGGATGGCCAGACGAGCGGCTTTTCAGGAGTAGAACTGGGCGATGACCATGGACGGCGTCTTCGCCTTGCTCAAAACCTCGACGGTACGCTTGCCAGCGTGTATTTCCCTCCTGGCAGTGGGCGCGGCGACGATCTGGGCGCTTGCGGCGGAACCCTGGAAGTACACCATGGCGAACGAATACCCCTATTCGGGGATGCAACGATCACCTGCAAGACTGAAAAGCATCAGCTGAGAGGCTCGGCATCGTTCGAAAATTGCCATTGAGCCGGCTAAAGCCTTTGCAGTGCTCGTACGGAGTGCAAGCAAAAAAGGAACGGGGACTGATCAGGTTTTGGAAGGCACACGAGATCCGTTCCGCAGGAAGAAGTCGCGGCGATCAGGATCGGGTGTGCGGCGGGCGGATTGAGCGGGCGAGATGATCGGAGGCAATCGGCCTGGGTAGACGAAACGCTCCAGTAGGATGAGATCGGCATCGAGTCAGCTGGCAACGGAAATCGGTCAGGTCGAAGATCCTCAGGGTGCCTCGGGACTGACGGCGCTCTTGCACGGGGCAGAGTTGCGCTTCAACAGAAGGTCACCCGTCGGAAATCTCACACGCTCAGAGATCGGTTGGCTGGGCTGGTCCTCTTTGAGAAAGGCGCGCGTGCAAGAGTACGATTTGGCGTCGCCGACCTCGGCGAAGACGCCAGCCGCGGTGGTGTGGCCAACGACAGGCGCGAGAGCGGCAGCGGGCGACGGGCGCCAGCGCGCCCGCGCGTTAGCGCCAAGCCGGGCAGTCGGACAGCTGGTCGGCAGACTTCGTTCACCTTCTCTTGCTGCGCAAGCTCTCGCGGGAGACGGGGTGGAGAGTCTGACCGGACGCGCAGAGGGCGACGAATTGCTCGATGCGGCGCGCGCGGGTTTCGGGTTTCTTCGCCGTCTGCACGCGCCATAGGATCGCATAGCGATTGGCGCGGTCGAGCGCATCGAAGAAGGTCCGCGCCCGTGAGTTGCGCGCTAAGGCGCTGGCAAGGTCCGAGGGGACTTGGGCTGCACGAGCGCTGTCATAGGCGCGCGTCCAGCGGCCATCGGCGCGCGCACGCTCTACCTCGACGAGCCCCGGAGGCTTGATTGCACCCGACGCAATAAGCGCCTCGGCTCGCGCGCGGTTGATCTTCGACCACGGGCTCTTCGCGACGCGGGGTGAAAATCGCTGGAGCCAAGCCGAGGCATCCAGCGTGCGTTTCTGGCTATCGATCCAGCCCCACGCGAGTGCTGTGTCGAGAGCGCGGGCGTAGGTCAGATCGCTCCCTTTCCGCTTCGGGATGCGCAGCAACACGGCGCCCGCGCGATCGTGGTTGGTCGCGAGCCAAGCATCCCACTCCGCGGCCTCAGAGAACCTGAGAATCAGCTCCGTTGTCGCAGCCATGAGCGGCACCTGCCGTCGAAGGAGTGTACCTCAGGTACGCCGGCCTGGCCGTTACGGTCTATGGCGCTTTGGTTGCAGCGGACGGACGCGTCAGTCGGCGATGCGCATGTTGCGGTGGCGACCGGAACGAGTGTACATCTATCTGTACAGTGTGCAGAGGGTTTCCGGATGGCGCTGCCATAAAGCCGTTGCAGCCGAGCGACTGATGAGCCACGCATTGCCGATCGGACTCGGCCTATAATCCGAGAAGGTGAAGCGATGAAGAGACCAATCTTGGTGGTCCTGACAGCAACCGTCGCAGCGTGCGGCGGCTCGGCGCTGCAATCCTTCGATGGGCCAGCTCAGAAAGAAGATGCGAGCATGGTCGGTCAGGCGGACCTCGGAATTGGCGATACGCGCGATGCCGTCGAGCCCGGCCACGACTCGCTCGACGTGCCCGCGGATGTCGGTGCAAGCGACGCAGAGGGCACGGCCGTCGAGGTCGGCCGGGGGGACGGCGCTCCGGATCTGGCGCCAGCCGAGGTCGGCTGGGCGGTGGACAGCCCCCTCATCGCCGATGCTGCGGCCCTCGACGCAAGCGTCGGCGGTGAACGCCCGCAACCCATCGACGGTTCAGGCGCGGCCTGCCAGGACCGCGTGCTGAGCTACGACGACCGCGTCGTCGGCGCCTACATGTCCACGGTGAACAGTCTCGCATTTTCCCCAGACGGCCAGGTGCTGGCCGCAGGGATCGAGCACACTTGGGCGACGTGGCAGATCGGCGATGGACCGGATGGCGGCATGGCGGACGGCGGGGCGGGAGGCGTGGACGGCGGCGCGTGCAGCGGAAACATTCGTACGTGCCCGGCGGGCATCTACTCGCTCGCCTACCTCCCCGACGGCAGGCTGGCCGGGTTGTTCTGTGGCGGCCAATTCATCATCTTCGGTTGTGAAAACTCGCCCGTGTTCTTCGGTGCCTTCGCGGTCTCGCCGGTTGGCCAGATGGTGGCAGACACCAAGACCCCGATCGAGCTGTGGGATACCGCGAACGGGAGCTTGCTGAAAACGCTTGCCAGCGGTGGCGCGTCCTCACTCGCGTTCTCCCCGGACGGTGCAGTCCTGGTGGGCGGCGTCGCGGGCGCGGGCGTCCGCCTCTGGGATGTGGCGTCCGGAAGGGAGATCGCGAATCTTCCGATGTCGGCGGCGGGAACCAGCGTGGGTGTCGCGGTGTCGCCCGATGGTAGGTGGATTGGGGCCTTGTCTTCCGGGAGCCTGCAGATCTGGAGCCTAAGCACCCATGCCAGCGTCGCCACGTTCGCCGTGGATCCCCTCGCCGTCAGCTTTGCCTTTACCCGCGACGGGAGCTCGGTCATCACGGGCGGGGCGAAGGTCAGCGTGTACGCGGTGGCCGACGGCTCGCTTCGCTACCAATTGGGCGATCGAACCTACGTCGTCGCGGTATCGCCGGACGGCACGCGGCTGGCGGCCTCAGGTGGAATGGACGTGCCGGTCAACCTCTATTGCTTGTAGTCTCTACTCCACAATCTCCGCAGGCAGGTCGCGCACTGAATTGGTCACCGGGCCCGTCAGCTTACCCTGACCGTCCAGCAGGGCGAAGCTGGGCAGAGCGCGCACGCCGAAGTGAGCCATGGTTCGCTGCTCAGGATCGCGGGCAACCAGCGACGGAAACGGTTGCCGAAACAGGAAGAATTGGTCCAGCGCGGACGCGTCCTCGTCGGTGATGGCCAAGACAGTCACGTTCTGGGTTTGCGCCCAGGCCAAGAGCGAGGGAACCGCGTACTTGCAGGCCTTGCACCAGGTGGCCCAAAAGAAAAGCAACAATGGCTTGCCCGCTTGCGGAATGTCGCCTCGATAGGGAATAAGCTGCAATTGTGGAGCTTGCTTGCCCACGCTGACCGCCTGTTGCTTCACCAAACTGCCCAAAGAATCACGCGCGACAATGTCCTTCAATTGCAAGAGATCCTGACTCAAGAGCGGAAGGGCCGGGCCGGGCGGCACCCATGTCGTGCCGGGCAGTTTCAATTCCAGCGACTCGCAGTCGACCAACTTTTGCATGCTCGCTCGCTGGGCAGGAGCGCCGGCAAGGTAGCGCCCGCCGGCGATGGCATCGAGCACGGTCTGCATGCGCGCAATCGCTGCCATGCGAACTCGCATGCGGAAGGTCATGCGCGTGATCGCGTCCCGGTCCAACTTCACCGGCGGCGCCCTCCCGCCCGAGAAGGTGGCCAGGTCGTAGAGGAACGACTTCCCGAACCGCACGCGCCGCTCGAGGTCCATGGCCTTGAGGGACGCGGGCTCGAGGGCGGGCTTCAAGTCCGGACGGATTTCCAGGAAGCGGCGAAGCTGGTCTTGGTTGGTTTCGGCCAAGCCCTTGCCCAGCGCCGCCGCGAGCGGCCCCAGCTCGGCCAGTGCCTCTTGGATAGCCGCAGCCACCCTGGCCAGCTCGGCCCGACTGCGAATCACCGGCAATCCAAAGCGGTCGCTCAGTCGGTCCAACCGCTGTGCCTGCAGATTGAGCGCCGGCGTGTTGGCCCAGACCGACTGCAGAAGGTCATCGACGAAGGTTGCCAAGCGGAGCTTGTGCTTGCCGGCGGCCTCAACCAAGGCTTCCTCCAGATAGAGATCCGAGGTGCGCACGGGAACATCGGGCGTGTCGTCGAATTCTTGCGCCAGCTCGTGCGCGACCGAAAGACTTCCCGCCGCCGCAGGCAGCGCCTGCAAGAAGGCGAATGAATGGCCGGCCCTGGGATTGTCGCGGGTTTCGGGATAGCAGCCGTAGGCCTTCTGTTGCGACGTGGTCGAGAAGAAGCCGCAGAACCTGCCGGTGGGCTCGCCCGAGCCGCCCAAGCTGGCCAACTTGGAAAAGCCCCCGGAAAAGCACTGGGACATGAGGGCGACGATGCGCACGCCGGGGTCGAGGGTTTCGAGAATCTCGCGCAGCTCGCGCACCGAGAGCGTCGCGTCCGGTCCCCAAAGCACGATGCGGTTGCCGTCGGGGTCCGTCCCCAGGGTGCCGTGGTCGGTGACGTAGAGAAGCAAGGTATCGCCTGCGCGCAACTGCTGCCCGACGGTCATCACCCAAATCGACAGCGCCCCTCGCGTGGCCGGATACAGGTTGGCGCCCGTGACCGCGGAGTTGCCCAAGAGCGCCAAGTGGGAAAAGTAGTCTTCTATGTCGGTGCCGTAGAGGCGCCAGTCTTCGGGGCCCAGGTCCGCCATTCGTTCGATCAGGTCCGGCGTCGGATCTGAACCGTCGCCCGAAAGCACGGTGATGTGGTCGGCCGGCACCCCTGTGCTGTGCAGAAGATCGACTATCCCTTGCAGGTGCAGAAGGTGGGACTTGAAGTTCTGCGCGGGCGAGCCGCCGCCGTTGATGGCCAGCACAAACAGGCGCGACGTCTCTTGCGGCCCTTCTGTGGCGGCGTCGCCGATATGCGTTTGCGGCGGGGCGTCGTTCCACGCCCCCTCCTGCAGAGCTGCCTGGTGGCGCGGCCACAGCCGCCCCGCCGCGAGCAGAGCAAGCCCGAGGACGACCAGAAGTCCGTAGCGCCAGCGCCGCATGGGTTGCCTCGTCTACTCTGCCAAAAGATTCGAGCGGCGGCGCGGTCGAAATGCAAAATGCGCTGGAGGCTACAGCAGCACGCCGCCCACGAGACCGAGGGTGTGGCGGGCGCCGGCAAACGGATCGGCGGAAGTGAAGATGCGGAAGCTGCCGGTGAACAGCCCTCCAATCATGACACCTCGGTACGGCACGAAGAGGCCAAGGTTGAAGCCGAACAGAAGGCCATCCGTGGTCTGCGACATGGCATCCTTCGATTCCTTGCCCGTGAACCAACCGATCTTCGGACCGAGACGGAGCTGGCCCTTCCCAAAGCTGACGAGCGGACTGATGGTCAGATCGATGAAGTGCCCCCGGGGATCCAGAAATCCATCCCCGTAATCCACGTCGCACTCCCCATTTACCGAGACCCGCTCGCCAACCTGCCAACCGAGGAGGCCACCGAACCGCGGACTGGAATACTGTCCAGTCAAACCATTGCCAACGGGTATGCTGAAGCCAAGGTAGGGCATGAGCAAGATTCCCCGCCGTTGTTCGGTCGTCCGCGGCGCCGGTTGCCCCGGGCCGGCCGCTTGCGCGGGCGGCGTTGGGACAGGCGACTCTGCCACTGCGGACGACGTATGCTCCGCTGCCGACTCGGGCGGGGCCTCCTCGGCCTGCCCGTAGGCCAGCAAAGGCGCAAGGCAAGCCAGGCCTGCAAGCGCAGCTGACGATCGTCGGAGAATTATGAGCCCAAGCACGTTCGGCACTTCTTACCACGACCATCGCCCACTTCGTATCTGGTGCGAGGAGCCACTGCAGATTCTGCCACTGGTTTCGGCGGCACGGAGCCAATTCGGTATAGCGATACTGCTTTTTCTTTGCATCGTACATCTCGGCCCCGCATCTTACGGGCCGATGTTCCCGCAAACGTTTCGTGTAGGCATTGCCCTCGTGCTCGCCGGCGCCGCTCTTGCGCGGCCGGCCTTCGCAGAGGAGCAAGCGAATGCTCCCAAGCCGGGGGCGGACGCGGTTGTCCTACCTGAAACCGGGGCCGTCCCGCCGACACCTGCCGCGCAGAATCCACAGAGTCCGGCACTAAACTTCGACCTGTTCACCGACGACAAAAAACCGACTGCGTCGCCCGATGATGTCCAGCGCCTTGCGGACAGCGCGAACCTCCGACGCCTTCGACTGCGAAAGCACCAGATCTGGGGAATCGCCACGTGGGCGCTGATGGCGACCACTGCGATCATAGGCCAACTCAATTACAATGATGTCTACGGAAGTGGAGGCGGCCGCACTGGAAACTACCTCTGGCCGCATCGATTGCTGGGCTATTCGACAGGGTTATCATTCGCGATTGCCGGAACCTACGCGCTGCTCGCCCCCACGCCATACAAGAAGCCACTGCGGTTCGATTCGTCGCTGGTTCACAGGATCGCCGCGGCAGCAGCGACCGTGGGCATGGTGGCCCAGGTCGCTTTGGGTTTCTACACGGCCCGCAAGGCCGACGCAGGCAATCCTGATGGCCTTCAGACGGATGCGAAGACCCACCTGGCGATTGGCTATGCCACTTTAGGCTGCCTGACCATCGCGGGAGCAGCATGGATCTTCTAGCAAGGTTGCGACGAAGCGGCCGGGGCGCCCTTCTGTTTGCGCTATTTGCAGTGCCGGGGAGTTGCAATTTCGGGAAGGCGGATATCGCGCAAGCTCCCGAGCATCCGACTTTCGATCCCGACGTGAAGCAGGTGCTAGCGGATCACTGCTTGCTTTGTCACGGAGATCCTCCCAACCGTGGCGCGCCCTCGCGATTTCGTTTGGACGTGTATAACGATGTCGTCGGCGGGCCTCGCGGCGCTTTTTTCGAAGCCTCAGACATCATCAGAACCGTCGATTCCGGGAAAATGCCGCCAGCGGCACTTTGGGGCGACGGTGTGGGGCCGAACGGCAAGCTGGTGCTCGACCGTTGGCTCGCGGATGGCGCCCCGCCGTAGCGCGCAGCCCGCCTTGCAGAAATTCCCGTCGCGTGGGAAATACGCGCCACCGCGGTCTTGAAGAGCAACGCCACACAACACGAGCTGTACCACGAGATCTTCGGGTCGATCCTCGATCGAACCGAGATGACGCCGTATCTTTTCTTGCCGGCGTCGAGCTACGCCGTGGCGCTCAAGCAGGCGACCCGCATGCTTGGCAACCGCGGCTTCGACACCGTGGGCGGGGACAAGCTGCGCGGTCGTGAGAAGGCCAGGGCCCAGGGCTACATCCACGAGGCCGGGCGCTACCTCGGGGATTGGCTGCTGCCGTTCATCGAGCGCCAACTGTTGATGCTCGCAGGTCTGGGCTCGGGCAATCGCACGGTGTACCGCAATTGTCTGGCGACGGTGGCGTCGCTGCGCGGGCTGCTGGCCGACAAGAAGCTGCGTCGCCTGATCGACGAAGATCCGCGCCACCTGTTCCTGCTGGCGTCGTCGCGCCGCTATCCAGACCTTTTTCACGGCTATCGCGGCGAGGACCTGCACATACCGCCCGAATGGCAGCGCATGGCATGCACGATGCTGAAGACCGCGCACCTGATCAAATCTATCGAAGAGGACAGCCAGGACATTCACGACTACGCCGAGCTAGGTCTGTTCCTGGAAAAGCAAGGTCGCAGCCTGGACGACCTTTTCGACTTCGACTGGCACCGCCCGCCCATCCTGCCCGCCGACGAGCCCGCACGGCGAGGGTTCGTGAAGGTCTCAAGCTTCTTCCACAAGCTGCACGAATCGATGACCTTCGATACCGGCAAGGGTTGCTACGTGTTTGGCAGCGGCGACGGGGTCGACGTGGATATCGTCGAGGTCAAGGCCCGCCTCAAGAGCCCCGAGAGCATGTTCACCAAGCTCGGCAAGAACCGCGAGGGCGAGGCCTACGACATCCGCGACATCCTGGCCATCACCTTCCTGCTCAAGAGCCGCGACGATACCTTGACCTTGTTCCACGCCCTGCAAAAACGCGGCGTGATCCTGCAAGAGAATGTGGTCTCACACTCGATCACGCAGACCCTGTTCGACAGCCCCGACGACATGCTGGAAGCGGTACGGCGGCTGACCGTCAACCTGATGCGCAGCGAGGGCAGCCCCCAGCGTTGGGCGAAGGCGCGACTACGGATGGCGGCGCGCCAGTTCTTCGGCGCGCTGGGGGTCGAGCCCAAGGAAAACCCCGACTCGTCGCTAGGCCACCGCAAGTTCCAGTGCAAGATCAACTACAACTTGCCGGTCCATCGCGATCTTAGAACCGACGAAATCCTGATTCCCGGAACCCGCGCCTACGCCGCTCGCGACACGCTTCGGATCGAGACCCAACAACACACCCTGCCGGTCGAGCTTCGTATTGCCGACCAGGAAAGCTGGCACGCCTGCGAGCGCAAGGGCGAGGCACATCACGACGCCTATCGCCTGAGGCAACTTCTGACCCTGGCCCACCGGCTGTTTGCGCCGGTGTTCCACTTCCCCTCCACGGCGGCCGCAAAGCTGCGCGAAGATCAGAATCGGATCTTCGCATAACCGAAGAACGTCAGATGCTGCCCTGCCTGGCAGTCCCGGATTCTTGACCGGGCGAGCGTCGGGGTCGTGCTACCATCGCATGGGTGGCACTTCCACGGCGGCGCGCACACTGGATCATCGGGCTTTACGCCTTGATCGCGCTCTTCGTGATTCCGATCTTCCCACACCTGCCGTCGGCCAACGAATTCAGCCGATGGGCGCTGACGGCCGCCATGGTCGAACGCGGCTCGCTCGAGGTCGGTCCCGAGATTGCGCTGCTCGGGGATCGGATCGCCGATCTGGCCACGGTCAATGGACGCATCTATTCCGATAAGGCGCCCGGTGGCTCGTTCATGGCAGTGCCGGCCTACGCGCTGGCTCGAACCTTGGTAGGCCCGCCAGCCGCGAACAACCTGCGCCAGACCGTCACCCTCATGCGCCTGTGGATCGCCACCCTGCCGGTGCTGCTGCTGTGCCTGTTTTTCGCCCGTCACGGGAGCAGCATCGAGGTTGACCCGGATCGGATTGCCTTCTGCCTCGGCGCCATGTTGTTCGGCACGCCGCTGTTTGCCTACGGCCTGCTGCTCTTTTCGCACGCGATCACCGCGGCCGGACTGTTCGGCGCCTGGCTCTTGCTCTTTGGCAGCGGCCGGTCGAGACAATCCGTGCATGAGGTGACTGCCGGGGCGCTGCTGGCCGTGGCGGCCATTTCTGAATACCCCGCCGCCGTGCCGGCCGCGATCATGGCCATCTGCGCCCTGCCCCGACGTGGTGTTGTGGGTGGAATGCGAATAGCCGCCGGCGCCCTGCCGTTCTTGTCCGCCCTGGCCATCTACAATCACGCGGCATTCGGCAGCGTGTTCGCTTTGTCCCTGGGCTTTGAGCGAACCGCTCAGTTCCGCCAACTGCACAGCTCATTCATGTTCGGCATGCGCTTCCCTTCGCCCTGGATCGCCTTGCGCCTGCTTCTCGATCCCGGCAAAGGCCTCTTGCTCTTCTCGCCCGTGTTGCTGCTGGGGCTGCTAGCGATCCCCGCAGCATGGCGCCGTCTCGAACGGCCCGCCTTTTGGGCACTGGTGCTGCCTCCTCTCGGTTTGTTGCTGGTGTACGCCGGCTTCGCCAACTGGAATGGCGGCTGGTCGGTGGGCGCCCGGTACCTCGTGGCGGCCATTCCGTTCTTGGCCTACCTCATGCTGCTCGGTCGCCCGCGTTCTGTTGATTCGGTGCTGCTCGGTGCATCGGTTGCGGCGATCGCGCTGACCTCGCTGGTGTTTCCGTTCGTCTCGCCAGGCTACGCGTTTCCCTGGGCCTCGTTCGCCGTGCCCTTGCTGGCCAAGGGCCTGGTCGCGCCGAACCTGTTTCACTTTGTGTCGCGTTGGTTGGCCATTGCCGTCCCGTTCGCGCTGGTGCTCGCTGCGCTGGTGCTGGCGGTGGGACATCGGCGAGCCCCGGGCGCCGCCGTCGGTATCGTGGTGTGGACCCTGGTCGGGTTCATCTGCGTCGCGGTCTGGTTTCCCGACGGCGATGGCACCCGCTGGTACGTCGAGCGGTCCTATTTCGAGCAACTGGACTTGAGGACCGCGTCGGCGGCCACCGTCGATCCGTGGACATTGCGCCAGATTCAAGTGGACCGCCTGCTGCCGCCATCGAGCTGGCCGTTCTAGCAACGCCGGCAACGGAAAGTTGCCGGGGCGGCCAGCCGTGCTAAGCACGGCGCGTGCCCTCCTCTGGCTCTCTTCGATTGGTCGTCAATGCCGACGGGCTTGGTGCGTCCGCAGAGCGCGACCGCGCCGTGATCGCGACCCACCAGCATGGCATCGTCACCAGCACCTCGGTGCTGGGCAATGCGGCCGATCCAATCGGTGTGAAGCAATCCCTGGCGTCGGTCCCAAAGCTCGGCGTGGGCGTCCTCCTGTCCCTGGCAGGCGGCGCCCCCGTCTCTTCGCCCGCCACCGTGCCGTCCTTGCTCGGCCCCGACGGAAGATTTCCCGCCCGTGCGCGTGACGTGGTCCTCAACTGGGCCAAGGCCGCGATGAAAGCCGACGAAGTCGAACGCGAGCTCGACGCCCAGGTGGCCCGGCTGCGCGACCTCGGCATCACCATCGATCACCTGTGCAGCAGGGCCGGTCTCGGCTTTCTGCCCGTGGTCGCCCAGGCGCAGGAGAAGGTCGCGCGTCGCCACGGGATTCCCGGTCTGCGCATGTCGGTGGAAAAGCCTACCCTGGCCTGGACCTCCGACGTGCGCCGGAGCTTCGAGACCGCCGCCCTGGCCGCCGCAGCCTGGTTCGGCCGCCGCGAGCTGGGCGCGCGCCGGCACGGCCCGCAAAGCTGGGGCTTCTTCGAGAGCGGGCGCCTGGATGAGATCCGAATCCTGGAAATTCTTGGCCGCCTGGGCTCCGGTAGCCACGAGATCATCTGTCATCCGGATCTCGACGCCGGCCTCGAAGGCGTGGCTCGCAACAGCGAGGCCTTTGCGCTGACCTCCGGCCGGGTCCGCGCGGTGCTCACCGACCGGCACATCGAGCTCTGCCGCTGGTCCGATCTATTCTGAGGATCCTGGCACGAATCCCTCGCGTCTTTTCCCGGGTGACCGCATAATCGACGCGTCCATGGAAGAGCTTCGCTCGACGCAGAGTTACTACGACAAGTTCTCAAACACGTACGAAGACGAGCGCCATCGCGGCTACCACCGGCTGATTGACGACCTCGAGCTGGATCTGGTGCGCCGCTACGGCACCGGCCGCGACATCCTGGAGGCGGGCTGCGGAACCGGGCTGCTCTTGGCCGAGGCGGCGCGTGTCGGGCGCTCTGCCATCGGGATCGACCTTTCGCACGGGATGCTGGTGCGTGCGCGCGAGCGCGGGCTGCGCATCGTGCAGGGCTCCCTGGTCGCGCTGCCCTTGCCCGACAATGCCGTGGATCTGGTGTACAGCATGAAGGTCCTGGCGCACGTGCCGCCCATCCGCGAAGCCATCGCTGAGCTGGCGCGCGTCACCCGCTCGGGCGGTCACCTGTTGCTGGAGTTCTACAATCCGACCTCGCTGCGCTATCTGGCCAAGGTGCTCGGCGGGGCGGCCCCCATCGCCGACGGCACCACCGACCGCGACGTCTTCACCCGTTACGACAGCTTGCCGACCGCGCGCGACTATCTGCCGAAGAGTCTCGAATACATAGGAATGCGCGGCGTGCGAGTGCTGACCCCGACCTCCAAGGTGTTCCGTGTGCCGGTGCTCGCCGGCGTGATGGAAAAGGCCGAGCGCGTCGTTTGCGACATGCCCATCTTGCGTAATTTCGGAGGTTTCCAGATACTTATCGCTCGTAAACGGACGCAATGACCACCCAAACCGGGGACATTCTCATCGTCGACGACGAGCGCTCGATGCGCGAGTTCCTGGGAATCTATCTGCGCCGCGAGGGCTACCGCATCGAAGCCGCAGCGGGCGGTAAGGAAGCGATCGCCGCGCTCAAGGCGCGCAGCTTCGACATCGTCATCACCGATTTGCGCATGCCAGATGTAGACGGGCTGACCATCCTTGCCGAAGCGAAGCATCTGCATCCCGACACCGAGGTCATCGTGGTAACCGCGTTTTCCACCACAGAGACCGCCATCGCCGCGATGAAGGCCGGCGCGCACGACTACCTGACCAAGCCGTTCAAAATCGACGAAGTCGGATTGGTCGTGGCCCGCGCCATCGAAAAGCGGCGCCTGTCGCGCGAGAACGTGGCTCTGCGCGACGAGATCAAAGGGCGCTACAAGCTCGAGCGCCTACTCGGCAAGTCGCCGCCCATGCAGCGCGTGTTCGACATTCTGCGCAAGGTGGCGTCGACTCGAACCAGCGTGCTGCTGATCGGCGAATCGGGGACTGGCAAGGAGCTGGCGGCGCGCGCCCTGCACGAGCTGTCGCCGCGCGTGGACAACTCGTTCGTCGGGGTGAACTGCGGCGCGATCCCCGAGAGCCTGCTGGAGTCGGAGCTGTTCGGCCACTTGAAGGGCGCCTTCACCGGCGCAAGCGCCGACAAGCAGGGCCTCTTCGAGGCGGCGCACAATGGCACCCTGCTGCTCGACGAGGTGGCCGAGATACCGGTATCCATGCAGGTGAAGCTTCTGCGGGTGTTGCAAGAGCGCAAGGTCAAGCCCGTGGGCGGCGTCAGCGAGCGTGAGGTGGACGTGCGCATCGTGGCCGCCACCAACCGCGACCTTGAGACCGAGGTGGAAAAGGGCACTTTCCGCCAGGACCTCTACTACCGCCTGAACGTGATTCAGGTGCGCCTGCCGCCGCTGCGCGAGCGGCGCGAGGATCTGCCGCTTCTGGTCGACCACTTCATTCGCAAGTTCTCGGCCGAGCACGGCCGCAACGTCGTGGGGGCCGCGCCGGAAGTCATGTCGGCGCTGATGATCTACCACTTCCCGGGCAACGTACGCGAGCTGGAAAACATGATCGAACGCGCGGTCACGCTTGCCACCACCGACTGGCTTGGCATCGACGCCTTCCCGAATCTGATCGGCCTGCAGGGCGCGGCGCCGTCAGTGAACGCGGTTGCCAACATCGCCGACGAGGGGCTGGATCTGGAACGCCACCTGGAAGACTACGAACGAACCATCCTCATCAAGGCGCTGGAAAAGACCGCCGGCAATCGCACCGAGGCTGCCCGCCTTCTGCGGGTTTCCTTTCGGTCCATGCGCTACCGGCTTTCCAAGCTCGGCATCACCGGCATCGACACCAGCGTCGACGCGGCGGATCGCACGCCACTTCCGGAGCCGTAGGTTTGGGGATGACCACGCACGCCTCGGGACCTACGCCGAAGATTCGCCCGCTCGTCACGGTCATTGTCGTGTCGTGCGCCGCCATTAGCATCGCTGCCGTCTGCCTTCACCGGGCAAGTCGTCTGCGCGCCACCTGGCCGCCCGAGGCCGACACCTACTACCTGCCGCCGTCCTCGTCGCTCAAGGTCGCAAGCCTCGGCCACGCAGAGCTCTTCGCGGATCTGATCCACGCCCGCGCCAACATCTACTTTGGTACCCAGTTGCACGCGCGGGTGCCGACCAAGTGGCTGGCGAACTACCTCAACACCGCCATGGATCTCGACCCGAAGTTCGAGCGGCTGTACCTAGCCGGGGCGGCGATGCTCATCTACAACGGCCAGAAGATCTCGCCTGACATGGTGCTGGCCGCCATCGAGGTGCTTGCCCGCGGGCACAAGGCCTTTCCGTTTGATTGGGAGTTTCCGTTTCAGATCGGTTTCAACTACCTGTTCGAGCTGCCGCAGGACGCGGGAGAGGACGACCCGCGCGTGCCGGGCTGGCGCCAGAAGGGCGTGGACAGCCTGAAGGAAGCCTCCCTCTACGAGGGCGTGCCCTATTTCATCCCGAACCTGGTCGCACGCATGCTGACCAAGGAAGGCGCCGACGATCTCGCGATTCGAAACCTGGAGCAGGCCTACGCCGTCGCGACCAATCCCGAGGCTCGCACGCAGATCCGCAACAAGCTGGTCGAGCTGCATGCCCAACGCGCGTCGACCGAGCTTGAAGAAGGCTTCAGGATTTACGAGCGTATGATCGCCGCGCGCTACCCCTATGCACCCGAAGCGTTTTCGGTCATTGTGGGCCAGCGAATCACCCCCAAGGCGATCCTCTCGCCGCCCGAACCGAACACGGATAGCCCGCATAGCCCATGAAGTTTCTCCTCCCCAAGCCAGGCACCCTCAAGCCCAACGACGAGCACGATCCCCTGCCCTTCTACTACCGTCCGCTGGTGGGCTGGCTATACCGCCTGCGCCTGCAGATGGCCCTCGACATGCTGCCAAGAAACGGCTGCCGAATTCTCGAAGTCGGCGTCGGCAGCGGCATCTTGATTCCCACGCTGTCGGTGCAGTTTCCCGAATATTGTGGCAGCGACCTCGTGTTGGCCGAGGGCCTCGATCGCTTGGTGGCGCCGTCTTGCCAGGCCCGATTCATCCGGGCCGATCTGCTCGACGAGAAGAGCCTTGCCGGCGAAGGCTTCGACGCCGTGGTTTGCCTATCCGTGCTGGAGCACATCGCCGATGCAGACCGCGCGGCCGCCGCGCTTGCGCGTACCCTGGTCAAGGGCGGAATCCTGGTCGCCGGCTACCCCATGGTCAATCGGCTGATGGCCAACCTGTTTCGCTTGATCGGCTTCGGTGGCATCGAAGACCACCACGTCACCGCGCCAGCTACGATTCACAAGGCCCTCGGCCGCGTGCTGCGTCCGGTTCGCCGCAAGGCCTTCCCGCCTTTCGCCCCCATTTCAGCCGCGCTGTACCAGTGTACGGCGTGGGTGAAAGACTAGCGGCGGTCCCGAACCACGTTACGGTGCGACGCGGAGGGTGGCCCAGCCGTGGGCAGGGACATCGAACTGGTACAGCGTCTGCGACAGTGCGGTGCCCACGCCGACGATGGTTGTCTTCGACGAGGTGGCTTTGTTGTAGGCCTGTATGACGATGGTGCCGTCAGGGTTCTTGAACGCCAGCGCGTTCAGGGTGTTGTAGGATTTATCGCTCACGCCCTTGAAAGCATCGCCGCTCCCGCTCACCCCGATCCGCGTCGCCCCCGGGGCTATGTAGTAGGAGAAATGCCGAAAGGTGTAGTAGGCAGCGGTCCTGGTCAGCGTCTTGGCGGATTTGTTCACCACCAAGAGTGCGTTCTGGGGCCAGTTGTCCAGGCTCATGCCCACGTCGTCGAGCACCATGTTCCAAGCGCTGTACGAATTCACCCCTGCGACAGTCCAATCCCGAATGAGCTGCCAGCTTTCCTCGCCGTAGAGATGATCGTTCTGCGGTTTGCTTGAGCTATACCGACTCTTGTCCCAATAGGGGCCATCGAAGCTGTAGTTGCCACACCGGTGCTCGGTCTGCATGACGGGCATTCCCGTGGCCGCCAAGGTGGGCACGGCCGCAAGCGGGTTCCACTGCAGACCGAAGCCCTTGACGACCTTCATGGCGTCTGCGTCCTTCGCGGTCGCTAAGGCGATGTTGGTATCGTCCGGATCCTTCGACATGGTACCGCACCAGATCTGGACGGCCAGGCTTCGTTGCGAGAGCGTGGGCCCCAGGTAGGTCTTCATGAAGCCGATCAGGAGCGATTGCGTCCAATGGACCCTGCCGTAGTTAGGCTCGTTTTGGGGGTGAATCGTCTCAATCTTGATGCCCACCTTGCCGTACTCTTCCACGAACCTCGCCATGTAAAGGGCAAGGGCTCCTTGCGTCTGCGCGTCGGTCTTCACGTTCGAGCTGCTGTCCATCATCCAGGATGGGATGACCCACGGGCTGGTCCAGAGATGGAGGTCAGACCTGACCTTCAGCGCTTCCTTGATGAAGGGGATCAGTTTTTGACTGTCGCGATCGATGGAGAACTTGTCCATCGCATAGTCGCTTGCCGTACCGCTGGGGAGATCGTCCAGCGTGTACCAATTGTTCGAGTAGTCGCTGGCTCCCATGGGGACACGGCCATAGACAAAATTGGCACCGTCGGTCGGGTCGAAGAGATACTTCATGGCGCTCGCCACGTCAGCGGCGCTGAGCACCGAGAGGGCATCCCATCCCATCTCGTTGAAGGTTCCGCCAAACCCGTCCCATCGCTGGTATGTTGTGTTCTTGTCGACGCTCAAGTCGGCTGTACCACTCGTCACTTTGGCGACTTGCCCCCTTGTCCAATAGGCGCTCTGGGCAGAAGTCATCAGCTCGGGCTCGGCAGAGCTACTGCCGGTCGTCGCTCCTCCGGTTGCGCTTCCGCCCGCAGCCGAACCGCCGCTTGGGCTGCCTGCGCTGCCGCCGACGGCGCCCCCGCCGTTGCCGCCCGACGAGTTAACGCCGCCGCCGCCTGACGTGCCACCGCCGCCCGACGTGCTGCCACTGGTGCCGGCGGCCGGGCTGCCGCCGCTGCCCGCGATTCCACTGCCGCCACTGCCAGCGACCGAGCCACCACCCCGCGGGTAATCGCCACCGCCGCCTACCAGGCCGCCGCCGCTGCCGCCCGTCGGGTTCCCGCCGCTGCCAGCGACCGAGCTGCCACCGTTGCCACCCTGTGGGTTGTCGCCGCCACCGCCCGCCTGACCACCGCCGGTGCCCCCCACCGCGCTCCCACCGCTGGCACCCACTGCGGTGCCGCCGCCAGATCCGCCAGACCCGGAGCCGCCCGACAGCGCACCCTCGAAACAGGTGTTGAAGTCGGTGCAGTCCGCAACGCCGAGGCATGCCTTGAGTGCGTTCTCGGCCTCGGATCGCGCAGAACCGGTCTTCGACCCGAGCAGATTGTTGGTCATGTCCTTGCACCCGGCGACGGTCGTCCCCGAAAGGCCACCGCAGGAGTCGGCTTTCTTGCAGAGATCTCCAGCGACGTCGGGCCCGCTGCTCCCGCCACCGCAACCAGCAATACCGACAACAAGGACTCCGAGGGCCAACACGTTCCACTTGGTTCTGGACATTATCGATTCCTCCCAACGGGTGCCCGTCGACTGCTGGGAACAGCACACGGACACAGGGTCGTAGGCGTCTTCACATTCGAGGGTAAGCGCGCACCACGAGGTTCATTATCACTAGCGACCACAATAACCAATAGCGACCACGATAACCAACGACGACCACACTTGCCAACAGCCAACACTCAATTGGGAATGCGCCGGGTTAGCAGATTGCGGCGGAGGCTGTCCCTATGGCTCCCCATTTGCGGGCGCCAGCACAGACCGACGATTCGACGCTCCGATCGAATGCAGGTGCTCCCGCAATCGCGCTGCGACCTCGGGCTTGCCTTCATCGAGAAAGGGTCCGAGGAGCGCAGCCGTCCCGTCCAGATCCAAGCTCAGGGCTCGGCGGATGGCTGCCTCGGCATCGTTCGGCCGTCCGGTTGAATCGTAGCAGACCGCGAGATTGAGCCACGCCTCGAGGTACCTCGGCCGCCCTGCAACCGCCGACTCGAATAGTGATTGCGCCTCTTGGATGTGGCCGCGCTGGCCGAGGCGCATCGCGAGGCTGTATTCGGCGTCCGGATTAATCTAGCGATCCATGCAGCCCTGGCCCACGTTCGCAGGCAAGAACAGCATAAAGGTGCCGGCGAGCGCAAACCACCGCTGCTTGGCCGTAGATCTCGCTTCCAGACACCAGCAGCCGCAGCTTGTGGGCCTGCAACCGCGCGAATGCCCAAGGCTCATCCACCGCCCATCGAAGGGTCTTGCGCACGAAATAGCGCGAACCCGCGGCCTTGCCGTGCTCGCCGGCTTTACTGGGCTCTTCAACCAGACGCTGCCATTCGATATCCGGACGGATTCCCACGGTCTTGTCGTAGCTCGGATTGTTGCCAATCCAAAAATCGATGCCGCCGTTGCCGCTCACAACAACGAGCTCGTGACCACGCACATAGTTGCGCAAGGCGCGCAGGCGCCACTGCCAAGGCCGCTGCACATAGAACCCATCCTGCCCGCCGTCGGGCAAATCCTGCGATGATCAAGGGAATCACCAAGGACGTGGCCACCACCAATCCAGCCAATCCACCGAGGCAGCCGGACGCCGCCCTCAGCAAGCGCGTGCCGGGCTGTTGGGCCAGTCGAGCCAACCCAACTGCCGCCAGGACCGGACACAACGCCAGCGTTGGTGCAAGCAGCTTGGCGTAGAAGTAGATCAGCATCCCGTAGCAGCGGCCACGATGCCGCTTGCAAGCCCGACCCGGCGAGCGAACCAGCACGCCGCGATCCACGCGACGAGGCTGACGTTGAACGCGCCAAGCAGAGCTTGCGGCAGCCTAGGCGCAAGGTAGGAATCGCCGAAAAGCCACCATACGCCGCCGAGGAAGTAGGGATATCCAGGCGGCTGCCAGAACACATCGTCGGGATGTCCGTGCCCGCGGGCGATCGACCAGCCGATCTGGTCGTACACGGCCGCGTCGATCACCGGGTTGGTGAAGTACGGGTCGTGCGCCATCGCGAGCACGTACGCAAGGCGTATGGCAAGCGCCAACGCGAAGAGCAGCCCCAGCCACCTCGGCGGCAGCGCGCGCTCTTCCGCGGTCCGATCCTCCGCGCTCATGCCCAGCGCGGTCATCACCGCACCCCCGAAACCGGGGGCCAACTGGCTGCTATCACGTGCGCAAGCAGCATGGGTGAGGAGCCTCGGACGCTACCGCTTCTCGATCACCACCAGCATCCGGAAACCGAGCCAGCGAAACACGGCTTCGGGCAGCAGTCCTTCCATGGCATGAAGAGCCCGCCACAGACCGAACGGCACCAAGGCTTTGCGATTGAAGCCGCCGGTCGCCGGGTAGGCGAGGCCCGCGAATCGGCGCAGTCGGGTCACCGCCAGACCGGGAAAAGCCTGTGCGAACGCGCGCCCACCCTGCCGGGCAAACAGCAGGGTCGGAACGGCCTGATTGGAGGCGAAGGGATCCTTTGCTTCGGCCAACGACGCCGGCTGCAAGGGATCGACCCCCATGATCACGGGCTCCTCGTGGAAGCGGCCGTACACGAAGTGAGAAACCAGACTGATGTAGGGTTCGACGAGAACGAGGCGCCCGCCCGGGCTCAGCACGCGCTGGGCCTCGGCGAAAAACGTCGCGGTGGCGCCCACATGGTGTAAGACATCGAACAGCACCAAGGCGCCGACGCTGCCGTCAGCGAACGGCAGAGCTTCCGCCGAGACCTGCCGCTCGTGCCATGACGCCTGCACGACGTCCGTCAGTATCAGCTCCGGAATGAATTCTTTGGCAAAGCCAGGGCCGGAGCCAATTTCGATCCACGGCCCAAGCTCGGGCGCCGGCAGGTTCGCTCGAATCAGGCCGTACCAGTCGCGGTACGCGGCGCGCAGAGCCCGGTTCGATTGCCATGCCCGCCGGTGCTCCTCGAAGCGCGCCAGCGTCCGCTCGCGAACTGCCTCGGGAAGCGCGTCCGCGGGATCACACATAGCGTAGCTTGCGCGCCGCCACCGCCGACATCTTCAGCAGAAGCCAGCCGTGCTTCCAGCGCGAAATGTTGGTCTCGCCGTACACGCGCTCGCGGTAGCGAACCGGAACCTCGACGATCTTTAGATTAAGCTTGGCGGCGCCGAAGATGAGATCGAAATCGCCGAACGGATCGAAATCGCCGAACAGGCTGCGGCCCGCGGCGATGCGTTCGTAGTCGCGCCGCCACAGCACCTTGGTTCCGCACAGGGTATCCTTGATCCGCTGTTGCAGAAGGTAGGTGAAGAGCTGCGAAAAGGCGATGTTGCCGAGCTTGTTGAAGAAGCGCATCGCCCCGGGATCCATCGGGTACACGAGACGCGTCCCCTGCACGTAGTCGCCAAGCCCGCGCGCGATGACGTCGTAGAAGACCGGCAGCTCCTCCGGCGGGACCGTCAAGTCGGCGTCGAGAATCATCAGGACATCGCCGGTCGCCTTCGAGAATCCCAGGCGAACCGCGTCGCCCTTGCCCTTGCCTTGCTGGCGGTAGGCACGAAGCTCAAGTGGGCCGCGGTAGACGGCCAGCGCCTTCTCGATGGCTTCCCACGTCCCGTCGGTGGATCCGCCCTCGACGAAGATCAGCTCCGTGCCGGCGCCCAACACGGGAGTGCGATCGATCGCGGCCTGGACGTTGCCCGCCTCGTTGCGCGTGGGAACGATCACGCTGACCCGCACCTTGCGCGGTAGGGGCAGCACCTCGCGCTTGCGCAGGGCATAGATGCGGTACATGGACAGCCGCTGGCAGCCCGGCAGCTTGCCCAAGTATCGGTTGATGAGCGGCCCGAGCCCAGGAACCTCGGCCGGCAGGAGCAGGCGGTCGTCGAAACGCACGCTTTCGAGACCCGCGATCTGGAAGAGATTTTCAAAGTCGCTGTCGGACAGCCAGTTCGACGTCGGCGCGGGCAGCTTGAAGCCTGCGATCTCCGCGAGCCGGGTGGGCAGCTCCCACAGAACATTGTAGGCGATGAGATAGAGTCGACCGCCCGTGCTGAGGCGCTCGCGCATGTCGACCAGCAACGCGCGGATGTCGTTCACGCTGTGGCACCAGCGGTTGCAGATCACGGCGTCGAACTTGCGCTCGGCGGGCAAACCGCGGAGGCCGCCGGCCTCGATGGTCAGCTCGGGATGGCGTCGGCGCGCTTCCTCCGCCACCTCGGGGGCGGGCGCGAGGCCGACACGGACCTTGTTGGGCAGCGCCGCAAGCAGATCGCCGGTGCCGCAGCCGATGTCCAGCACCGAGGCGTCGGGCGGAATCCAGCGCAAGAGCGTCTCGCGCACGTCGCGTTCGAGAAAATCCCTCGCGGCGGGGTGGGCCGGGGCGCTGAAAGCGGACTTCCGGTAGTACTCCTGCCACGCTTCCGTGAGCCCTTGCATGCTGTCGTTGCTGGGTGTGGATTCCATGTAAGAAAGACCGATCGCTCGCGTTGCCCGTGCCGCGCGGCCGTTGATACTATAGGTCGGTCTCGACCAGCGAGAAGATCTTCTTGAAAGGCTGGCCCGCCTTAAGCGTGATGCTCTCGTTGCGCTCAATCATGAGGTCAGCGTTCTTGAAGGTGATGCGGTGCTTGCCACACGGTATCGAGTAGTCGACGAGCGGCGTGATCTTGCCGGTCGGCTTGCCGTCGATGCTGACCTCGGCCCATGGTTTCGAGCTGATGGTCGCCTTGCACGTACCGTCGCTGTCGGACCTGCCCTGGCTTTCAAAGATGTCCTCGTCACTGGCCGAGGCCCGTGCCTTGGGCTTCTTACCAGACGGGCTCACCTTCATGTTTTCAAAGACATCCTCGCCACCGCTGCTGGAAGAAGACGACCTTCCGCGATGGCCGTGCCGCTCGGGCTTTTCCGCCGTCCTCTCTGTACCGAGCAGCGGACCCGGCGCCGCCTGCGAGGGAGGCAGCGTCGACGGCACCGCAGCCGACGACCTGGATGCCGGCCTCCCAGCCCCGAGCGCCGCAATCAAATCGGCGTGCAAGCGGACGGTCCGACCGGGCTCTTGCAGGAACTCCTGCCGCCAGTCCTGGTATTGGGCATTGCCACGGATCTCGATGACGTGGATGCCGGGGGCGATGCGAGAGGCGTGGAAATTGGTGGTCGCCTGCTTGCCGTGCTCGTCCACCGTGAGTGGCTGACCATCGAGCCAGACCAAGCCGCCCGAAGGCTGACTGGTAAGATCGAACCCGGTGTCGGGCGACGGTTCCAGATCGATGTCCATGTGACCTGCCTGCCCTGCCGCGATCTGTACACTCTGGTCGCGGGGCACGTACCCCGAGCGCGCCACCGTAAGTCGGTACACGCCCGGCCGTTTTTCGAGCAGGTACGGCGGCTGGCTGGTGATCACGACCCCGTCGACGGATAGCTGCGCATCGGTAGGCTTGACCTCGACCTGAAGCTTTCCCGGGCGGGTCATGAACATGTAGGCACCGCCGCCGCCCAAGATCATAAAGGCCATGAACGCGAGGTAGTATTTCAGCCGCGAGGATTGCCGGATTGCCATCGCCTGCTGCGAGTAAATGTCGACCGTCGGCGGAAACTGCGACGGCTGCAGCAGCACCGGAGCGCCGGGGAACGCCGACGGCTGGAAGTTGGGGGTCGGTAACATCCCGGCCGGGTTGGGGACCGGCTGATAGGTGGGATAGGCCGGGCTGCCCATCGGATGAACCACCGGCAGCGCCGAGGCCGGCAAGCCGGGCGCCTGCGGGCCTCCGATCAGGGTCTGGCGAAACGTCGGCTTGGGCAGGTCGAAGAGCGATCGCGCGCCCTCGCCCGCCACCGGAAGCGACCCCGTGGTGGGACGCCTGCCTGCGCCCTGGGGCACCAAGGCTGGGAACGAGCCGGGAGGCAGTGGCGTAGCTTCGGGGTCTACATCGCCGAGCCCCATCTGGGTCTGGCGCGGGCTGTGTGGGTAACCGGGCTGTTCGCCTGCCAGAGCGCCATGGCCGGTCGGGCGCGTGGGGATCTGCGTATCGAAGGCCTGGCCCATCTCGGCCAGCAACTCTTCCGACGGTGGCATGGCGACCGTCTTGTCGCCGCCCTCGGTGAGGAAGCTGGCCTGTTTCGCCTCCCTGTCGAGCTGGGCGGGATCCTTGTCGAAGATCTGGGTCTCTCGCTCTTCTTCGTCCCAGCCGAAGTCCTCGTCGCCCTCGGCCTTGGCTGCCTGCCCGCGCTTGGAGGGCGCGGTCGTGGGGCCCGACAAATCGGCGGTGTCATCGCCGTTGTCGTCGGGGATCGCCTCGATCTCCTCGACCTCCTCGAATTCCATCGATTCGGCGCTCGGGCCGGTCGCCTCGCTGGCGAAGGTGCGCTTCATCCAAGCCGACAGGTCCTTGCGCGAGGCGAACTGCCCCACCGAATGCATGAACAACTGCAGATCATCGTGCAGGTCGATGGCGTTCTGGTAGCGATCCTCGACGTTCTTTTCCAGCGCCTTGAGCACGATGCGTTCGAGCTTTTCCGGGATCTCGCCGTTGAACGAGGAGGGCGGAATAATCTCGACGTTGCGCACCTTTTCGAGGGTGGAAAAATCGCTCTCGCCGATGAATAGCCGCTCGCCGGTCAGCATCTCGTAAAGAACGATACCGAGAGCGAAGATGTCGCTGCGCCGGTCGATGGGAAGCCCGCGCACCTGTTCGGGCGACATGTACCCGAACTTGCCCTTGAGAATACCGGCCTGGGTCTTGGACGCCTTGCCGGCCGCCTTGGCGATGCCGAAGTCGATCAGCTTGACCTCGCCCTCATAGCCCACAAGAACGTTCTGGGGCGAAACGTCGCGGTGAACCAGGTTAAGGTCGCGCCCCTGGGCATCGCGCTTGTTGTGAGCGTAGTCGAGACCTTCGCAAAGCTGCATCACGAGGTAGCAGACTTGGGACATCGGCATGCGCTGCCCGATCTTGCGAACATCGTCGAAGATGCCGCGCAGGTCGCGGCCGTTCACGTACTCAAGCGCGATGAAGTAGGCATCGTCGACCTTGCCGAGGTCGAAGATCTGGGCGATGTTCGCGTGCTGCAGCTGCACCGCGATCTTCGCCTCGTCGATGAACATCGTGATGAATTCTTCGTCCTCGGCGATGCTGGGCAAAATGCGCTTGAGCGCCACAATGCGCTCGAACCCTTCGACCCCGACGGTCTTTGCCTTGAAGACCTCGGCCATGCCCCCAACATTGATACGTTCGAGGAGGTAGTACTTGCCGAAGGGGATGGATTTGTTCAAGCAGCTTCCATGCCCAGCGTCCAGTTGACGGCGCTGGCATTTTCGTTATCGGCCACGACAGCCTTCCAAGTCAAGCAGCCGCAGCGGGTTTAGTCCTCGATCCAGACGCGCGTCATTTTGTCGCCTTTGCGGATCTTGTCCACGACCTCGATACCGGTGACGACTTGGCCGAACACCGTGTGTTTGCGATCGAGGTGCGGTTGAGGGCTGTGACAAATGAAGAACTGCGAACCGCCGGAATCAGGGGCCGCAGTCTTGGCCATCGAAAGCGACCCGCGCAGGTGCTGCTGGCGCTTTCCCTTAAGCTCGTCCTTGATGGTGAATCCGGGACCGCCAGTGCCGTTGCCGAGTGGGCAGCCGCCCTGGACCATGAAGTCGTCGATGACGCGGTGAAACGCCAAACCATCGTAGTAAGGTCGCTTCACCTTGGCGCCGCTTTTGGGGTCGGTCCATTCCTTGGTGCCGGTGGCCAGCCCGACGAAGTTGGCCACCGTGCCCGGCGCGTCGTCTTCGAACAGCTCCAGAACGATTTCACCTGCAGTCGTTTCAATGTGGGCTTTCTTCATAGGCACACCTTACCGCGGAAATGTCCTTTTCTGTAGCTGTTGCCTACATAAAGGACGTCCGGCGTTATCCGAGGGGGTCACGCAACTTATGGGCTGGCTTTCCGATAAGACCTCGGGAGTCGAAAATGGCAGTCAACCTCGCGTACAGGGCCACGTCACACGGCCGCCACCTCGCGGCCAATCAGCTACCATGTCGGCGTCGGGGCATCGATCTAGCTGCTGCGTGTGCTAGGCTTCGGGCTCGCCCATGAAGATTTCTCGCCCAGCATCGCTCGCGCCATCTGGAACAGCGGGCAAGACGACGAGTGTCGCCAGGAGCAAAGGCAAGGGTTTCGCTGCGAAGTTGGAGAAAGCCAGCGCCAAGTCCCAACTGGCCGCGCCGACCGCCAGGCCCGCTGCAGTGGGCTCCGCAAGGCCGGTCTCCGACATCGGCGCTGATCTCAAGGCCGGACGCCTCACGCCCCAAGCTGCCATCGACAAGGTCATCGACCGCATCATCGCGCAGCAGCTCGGCATCCACGCCGCACCGGCGGCCAAGGAAGAAATCGGCGCGACCTTGCGGGCACGGCTTGCGGACGATCCCCTGCTGGCCGCCAAGGTCCGCGCCTTGAGCGACGAATAGAGGCTACTGGGGCTTGCCCAAGACCGTCCGCCGCTGCGCAAGCATCTCGCGCACCTTGGGCGGCAGGAAGATGGCATCGGTGTCCATGGTGGCCAGCGCGTCGGTGAGGATCGATGCACGTTCGGACGGCGCAGTCTTCTTGTCGATAATCACGCACCAATCGCCCTTCACCTTGCAAAGTCCCCCACCCCCGGTCGGTCCGGATGCGGCCAACGCCTCGTAGCGAACCTTGACGCCCAGTTGGGTCGCGGCGGTTTCCAGAATCTCGGTCAGCTGCTCTGCTTTCATCGCTGTTGCTTCTACTGCTAGGGATTCGCGGATCCAATCGTTTCCGGCGGCAGTGGCAGCGAGACCACAAAGATGGTCCCGCCACCCGGGTTGGGCTGGAATCTCACTTGCCCGCCGTGTGCCAGGACGATGTTCTTGACCACCGTCAGCCCAAGGCCGGTTCCGCGCCCCGCCGGCTTGGTGGTGAAGAACGGCTCGAAGACCCGCGTCTGATCCTGCTCGCTGATCCCCTCGCCGTTGTCCGACACCGCCAGCCCCAGCGCGGTTGGGCTTGCCCGGTAGGTTCGCACAGTCACGGTTCCGCCTTCCTCGCGCAGCGACTGGGCGGCGTTGCTCACCAGGTTGGTCACCACCTGCATGATGTGGTCGCGCACCGCCTGGATGCGGGGCAAGTTGGCCGCCAGCTCGCGCAAGATCTCGGCCTTGGCGGAGACCAGCACCGGCTCGCAAAACGACAACGCGTGCTCGACCACCTCGGAGAGATCGACAGACTCCACCTCGCGGCCCGGCGGGCGCGCATAGGTGGTGAGCTCGCGGGTAAACTTGCGAATGCGCTCGGCCCCTTCCTGAATCTTCCGCAGGCGCTCGACGTCGTGGGGCTCGAAAAGATTCGCCACCCGCCCCTCGACCGCCAGGGCTCCCTTGCGCAGCACGGCCTCGACGCACATCTGGACCGAGGTCAGCGGGTTGTTGATCTCGTGGGCCACACCTGCCGCGATCTGACCCACGGTGGCCAACTTCTCGGCGTGCAATACCTGCTGCTGCAGCCCGCGCAGCACAGTCAGATCGTGCCCGACTGCCATCACCGCCGCGGGCTGGCCATCTGCCCCGCGCATCCGCATCACGTAGAAGGCTGCCGCCGCGATGCTGTCGCCGGTGCCTGGCAGGCGCACCTCGCAGCGGAGAGCCTCGCCTTGGGTCGCAACCTCGCGCATGATGTCGGCGAGATCGCGCGTCCCGCGTTCGGCCAGCCAATCGGCGAGCACCCTTCCGATACCGTCCTCTGCTTTGCAGCCGGTCAGGACGCCCAAAGCACGGTTCCACACCTGCAAGCACCCGTCGAGATCAGTCACCGCAATAAGGACGTCGGCCTCGGCCATCATCTGAAGCAGGCCGCTCGCAATATCAATTCCTGTGCCCATGGCCTTGGCCGCTTCGGTCTGCGACGAATCGGGCCGGCGAGCTGGCATCAACCCTTCTTTCGATTGGAAGTGAGCACGAATGCGCCCGCGCTCGCCTCGGCCAGCACCCTTCGCACCGGAACCTTCGCCCGCTCGGCAAGCCGGCGGCAGTCGTCGAATTCGGGCGTCGCACCGAGGATCCTGCCATCGCGGGCGGCTACCTTCACCCGCACTTCGCCGAAGGTCGTCGCCACGCGCGAGATGGCCCTTTCAAGCACGGTTCGATCGAATCGCTGTCGCCGCAATCCCAGAGTGGGCGAATGCTCGAAGAACGCCGCCTCGACCGCAGGCAGAGCCGACAGCGGACACAACGCCGAGACTTCCAACGCCGGCCTTCCTTTCTTCATAAAGATCGGCGCGAACCAGACATCAAGCGCGCCCGCGGCGAACAGCGCTGCCATCAAGGGCTCGGCAAGCTGGGGATTCATGTCGTCGATATTGGCGAAGACACCCAACACCTCGGGCACGGACGCCGGCAGAGCCTGCCCCAGCGCCTCACCGAGCAGGACGCGCAGCACGTTCGGCCGATCCGCGAGCTCGCGCGTGCCGGCGCCGAAGCCCTGCGCCCTTAGGTGCATGGGTGGTGGGGCCCCAAAGGATTGCACCACCACGGCCAAGATCGCGGCGCCGGTGGGCGTGGTCAGCTCGCCCGGGCCGTCGCTGGTGACCGGCAGCCCGCGCAGAATCGCCGCCGTCGCCGGCGCAGGTACCGGCATCATCCCGTGGGCCGTGTGAATCACCCCGCTGCCGAGAGCGGGCGGACTAGAGGTGACCGCGGCCGGCTCAAGCCAAGCGATGGCGGCGGCAGCACCCACGATGTCGGCGATGGAATCCCAGGCCCCGACCTCATGGAAGGCGACCTTGTCGACCTCGACGCCGTGGAGCGCGCCCTCGACCACCGCAATGCGCTCGAAGATGTCGCTGGCCAGCTCCTTGGCCTTTGCCGCAAGAGCAGCCCGCCGTAGCAACCTGCGAATATCGGCGTAGCTGCGGTGAGCATGGTCGTGCCCGTGCGAGGGCGCGAGCGCAGCGAGCGGGGTGTGGGACGGGTGGGCAGGTCCCGAAGTCTCCGAAGGGGAGTCCTGGCCGTGGCCGTGCCCGTGGCCGTGGCCGTGGCCGCGGCCGTGGCCGTGGTCGTGGTCGTGCCCGTGCCCGTGGTCGTGCCCGTCGTCGTGCCCGTGGCCGGCCTTCTCCTTCCCCGGCCAATTGACCGTGAATCCAAGGCCCACCAGCGCCCCCCGCTTTCGCCTCTCGAAACCGACCTTCAACCCCTCGACCGCCATCGCCTTCACCGCATCCCTCACCACCTTCTCCGGCACGCCCGCGTCCACCAGCGCAGCGACGGTCATGTCGCCCGCGACCCCCGAGCTAGGATCGAAGTGCAGATGCAGCCCCTTCTCGGTCTTCTTGCCTATCACTCGCGCACCCGGTTGAGCAGCGATGCCATTCTTCCCGCCCCGAAACCGTTGTCGATGTTCACCACCGCGACACCGGTCGCGCAAGAATTGAGCATGGTCAGAAGCGCCGAAATGCCGCCCATCGAAGCGCCGTAGCCGATGCTGGTCGGCACGGCGATCACGGGCCGCGAGAACAGACCCGCCACCACCGTCGGCAGGACGCCGTCCATGCCCGCCACCGCCACCAGGACCTCGGACTTCTCGACGGCTTCCCGGTGTGCGAGCAGCCGGTGCAGCCCGGCGACGCCGACGTCAAAAATGCGCGTCACCCGGTTGCCGTCGAGCTCTGCGGTGACCGCCGCCTCCTCGGCGACGGGAATGTCGGCGGTTCCCGCCGAGAGCACCGCGATGGTCCCGCGCCCGCGCACGGGCTCGGGGGTCGGCCCGCACACCATGATGCGCGCGGCTTCGATGTAGCGGGCTTGCGGAACCTTCGCCCCCAGCTGCTTCGCCACATCTGCGGACACGCGGGTGGCCATCACGGTGGCCCCGTCGCGCCCAAGCTCGACCAGGAGCGTGGCGATCTGCTCGACCGTTTTGCCGGTGCCGAAGATGACCTCGGGAAATCCGGTGCGCAGATGGCGGTGGGTGTCCGCGTGGGCAAAACCCAGCGACCGGAACGGAAGATCGCGTAGCTCGCGCATGGCATCGTCGGGGCTGGTTGCTCCGGCGCGGACGGATTCGAGCAGGGCACGCAGATGTTCTGGGTTCACGCCTTCACCTTAGCAGACTTGCCCGCGCTGGGCAGGCCTCCGCCCATCAGCCAGGCTGCGCTTCGTTCTCGCCCGGTTCGCCGAGATCGCGCACTTCGTAGATGACCCGCGTGCGCGCGGCCCGGTCGTGCAGCGTCTGCCGATCACGGTCGACAAGGGCAAACAAGAACCCAGCCAGCCACGGAACCGCGACCACGAGGTTGGGCACCAGCATCGTGCGCAGGAGCGCGTCCATACTGCGATCGAAAAGCGGCATCAAGCTCACGCCCGCGGTTCCGACCAATCGATTCTTGACCTCAAGCAGATCGGTCACCGCCCCCAGTTGCAGCCGGATCATCAGCAACGCCGCCAGCGGTCCCCAGAACTCCACGGCAAATCGAAGCACAAGCCCCGGCACGCGCACCCGTCGCGTGGTGCCCACGATGTGAAGCCCGAGCAGCCGCTTGCCCAGCGTCTTTCCCCACAGCCTCTGCGTGACGAGGTAGTAGGTCCCGAACAGCACCAGCCAAATCTGCGTCGCCGCCTGCTGCGTCCACGACAGCGTCGCCGCCACGATCTGCCCGAGCGGCGCGAACAGCATCAGGTCGACGGCCAGCGCGACGCCGCGAGGAAGCAGCCCGGCCGCCACGCGCGGCTTGGGCCGCACCGATTCGAGCCTGGCCAGCAGGTCGTCGTAGCTCTGCGGACGCCGGCCGGGTTCCGAGTCCATCATCTCGGCGATGAGCTGACGCAGCCGCCACGGCGCCACCCCGTCGGGAATCGACGGTCGCGGCGCGCTCCGGTGCATCTCGGCCATGGTTTCTAGGTTGTCGGCCTTGAAGGGAACCTGCCCGGTAAGAAGCTCGTGGAAGGTCACCGCCAAGGTGTAGATGTCGCTGCGAAAGTCGGTGGCCACCCCGGCGATCTGCTCGGGCGCCGCGTAGTAGGGCGTGCCCACAAAGCGCCCCGCCGTCTTGTCCTCGGACGTCGCCAGCCCGAAATCCGCGACCTTGATCTGCGCGCGGGGAACCCCGGCGGCCACCTCGGCGAGCAGAAGGTTCGACGGCTTGACGTCGCGATGGATCATGCCGCGCGACTGGGCCGTGGCCAGGGCACGCGCGGTCTGGGTGACGTAGTCGAGGGCGTCTCCCCAGGGAATCGGGCCGTGCTTTTCCAGCGTCTCGGCCAGGGTCCTGCCGCGTACGTATTCCATCACGAAGTACGGCGCACCCTCGAATTGGCCGATGTAGTAGATGGTCACAACGTTCGGATGCTGCAACCGCGCTTGTGCGCGCGCCTCATCCACCAGGCGCTTAGTCAGCGTGGGAATCTGCGCCAGCTCGTGGCGAAGCAGCTTGAGCGCCACCGGCCTATCCAGCGACAAATCGTGGCCCAGGTAAACGCGGCCCATACCACCTTCGCCAAGCACGCCCCGGATCTCGAAGTGATCGATGTGCTTGCCGATCAGCGGATCGCTCTTCGCATCCTGCGCAGGCACTGGCGGCCGATCGGCGTCGTACGCCGTCGCTGCGAACGCCCGACCGGCGCTCGGCGCATCGTTGACGGTTTCGGCTTCGGACCAAGCCATCGCCACCAGCATAGCCTCGCCCGGCCCGCGGAGCTATTCCTGCTAACCCGGTGACAGCGGTGGCGGCGGTGGGCACGGAGGAGGAGGCGGTGGCGGCGGCGGTGGCGGTGGCGGTAGCGGCGGATTCGTGGACGCGCCTGGGCTGACGCAGAGGTTGGCTTCGCACACCAGACCCATGTCGGCACAGGTGTCGCCGCAGCGGAGTACGCCGCCGCAACCGTCGCCGAGGGTCCCACAGTACGTGAGGCCGGACCGTGTGTTGCATTGGCCGGGAACGCAGTCCTGTGGCGCCACGCAGACGCGGTCGCTGCAGACCAACCCAGAGCCCGGACAAGCGCAGTCCAACTGACGGCCGCAGCTATCGCCGATGGTCCCGCAGTAGAAGCGACCGTCGGCAGCGCAGGACGTAGGCTGGCACACGTCGCTCGGCGCCTGGCAGAGGCCACGGTCGCAGTACCAGCCGGGGGCGCACGCCCCGCAGTTGATGGTTCCGCCGCATCCGTCGCCGATCACTCCGCAGTAGGGCGGATAGCAGGTCGGATCGTGGCACCCCAATGCAACGCAGCCATCCCGTGGCTCCCGAGCATCGGCTGCATCCGCTGCTCGGCCGGCGTCTGCAGGAGCCGGCTCGGCCGGCGTCCACGGAAGAGCGTCGCGGGCCGGTGCGACGGTCGACGGGCTCGCATCTGGCGAACGCCCTGCAAGCGGATCTCTGCCGCAACCGCATACCCAACCCAACGCGACGCTTGTCCAGAGCACGGTTGCGCGTAGCGAGTGACGAAGCATCATTCGACCATGATCGTACACCGGCGGCGGAATCGGCGAGCTCCGGAAAGCACTGGCCGACGCCACTTGCTGGCCCCCCACAAGGAAGTTGATAATGCGAGGTGGACATGACCGGAAACAGCAAGCCCGCAGAAGCCCTGGTGGGACAGATCCTCGAGGGCTGCTATCGCATCGACGGGGTGCTTGGCACGGGCGGCATGGGCACGGTGTATTTGGCCACCCACCTGCGGCTAGAGAAGACGGTCGCGGTCAAGGTGATGGCGCGCGCGCTGGCGGAAAATGCCGAATCCCTGGCCCGTTTTCGCCGCGAGGCCCTGGTGACCAGCGGGCTCGGACATCCACACATCGTCCACGTCTCCGACTTCAGCACCACGCCCACCGGTGAGCCATTCTACGTGATGGAGCTCCTCGACGGCGAGGATCTCGACCAACGTCTGCGTCGAGTCAAGCGCCTGCCCGCAGCCGAGGTCGTCCGCGTCGTCAAGCAGGTCGCGTCCGCCCTGACCGCGACGCACGCAAAGGGCATCGTTCACCGCGATCTCAAGCCGGGCAACATCTACCTGCTCGACGTGGCCGGAGAACGGGACTTCGTCAAGATCCTCGACTTCGGCATCAGCAAGGTGCGCAGCGCGACCGAGAGGCTGACGCGTGAATTCGCGGTCTTCGGCACGGCCGATTACATGTCCCCCGAGCAAGCCAAGGGCGAAGTCGACAACATCGATGGACGCGCCGACCAGTGGGCGCTGGCCTGCATCGCCTGGGAATGCCTGTGCGGGCACTGCCCCTTCGTCGGCCGCAGCGCCGCGCAGATTCTGTTCCAGATCGTCCACGAAGCGCCCCCGTCGCTGCTCACGCAAGTCGATGGGCTGCACCCGCGGGTGGAGGATGTCCTTCTGCGCGCCCTGGCCAAGAAGAAGGACGACCGCTTTGCCAGCGCGGACGAATTTGCCGCGGCCTTCGAAGGTGCAGTCATGGGCAACGCCCCCGCAGTCTTGAGCCAGCCGCGGGCCATGTCGCGGACCCTGGTGCAGGATTCGGTATCTGACCTCGACGAGAAACGGGCCTCCGTCGGCGCCTTGACCAATACCGATGACGAGGTGAATCCGGCCGTCCGCGGCCAGCAGCGCAAGTGGCTGTGGCCCGTGGTTCTGGCCGTGGCTGCGGCGCTCGGTCTCGGTGTCCTCCTGCTACTGACCCGATAGATCCTTGGCAATTCTTGCCAAGGCCAGCCGCTTTACTGGCAGCTCGTGAAGGAGCAGGTGACGTTGCCGTCAGTGTAGCTGGTCAGAGTGTACTGGCAGCCGACCGAGCAGCCACTGCAGTCCGACGGCAGGCAGATGTGGCCGCTCGACTGGGTATTGAAACAGGCGAGCCCATCCTCGCAATCACTGTCGTGGCTGCAGCTTTCCTTGCATTCCGATTTGCTGGATGAACATCCGCCAAGGATCGGGGTACCAAGCAAGGCGCAAGCTACCAGCATCTTCACGATTGAGCCAAGTCTTCCAGTCTTCATAATTCCCAGCCTCCATATTGCGCTCCTCTGTTGGAGCTCTTTGTTGCGCGAAAGGCACAGCGCAGGTCCCAGTGACAATTACACCGGGCGGCAGCGTAACAGAGAGAGATCCCGCGTGCAATAGCGCTGGCGAGCGCGCGGCGGGCGAGCGCGGGCGATAAACGCTTGACCAAGCATTGACCGCCGTCGTGTGGCTCGGGCTACGACGTGGCGAAGTGTTCCGCAGCCTCGGCCAGGGTCAAGAAGCTTGCGCCGGCCGCACGGGCCTGTGACAGGGTGGCATCCAGCGCTGCGCGCTTGCGTGCCAGAGACACGCGCAGGTCAGGCTGGCGCGCAACCAGCGCCGACGAATACCCGTCGGCGACATCGGCTAGATCGATGCCGTGCAATTCCAGATTGAAGTGCGGCGTGCCAAGAGCGCTCGACACCAAGTGCCGGCGCAGGCGTTCCGGCGCGAGCACGAGGGTGGTCCCGATCACGTGCAGTCGCAAGGTCGGCGTTACCGTCACCGGCAATTCAACGATGGGAAGCGCTCCTCGGCGATAGGGCGATCCCGCGGCCGGGTGGTACGGCAAGCGCGGCGCCGCCAGCACCTTGGGACTGCCCAGGATGCTGCCCGACTTGCGACCGAAGGCGCGAATCGCAATCATCACCGCCGCCTTGGCCAGGTAGTACGGAATCGCGGGAAAGGTCGACGAATCGTAGCGATAGCCGCGTTCCACCAGAAGCTCCACAAGCTCGCCTGAGATCTCGTAGCCCGGCGCACGGAAACCGACCGGTGGGCACACGCAAGCCTCCGCGATGGCTGCATGGGCACGATCCAGCTCCGCCGCCATTGCGTCGCGCCCCAGGCGAACCAAGTCGTATGGGTGGCTGTAACTGTGGCTGGCAATCTCGTGGCCCGCGCGCGCCAGATCGGCAACCATCTGTCTGCCTTCGGGATCTTCTTCCAGATCTTTGCCGACCACGAAGAAGGTCGCAAAGATTCCGTGCGCCGCGAACAAATCACCCAGACGCGGCAGAGCCCGACGCAGGATCGCGAAGCGCGCGTCGCCCGTCGGCGCGTCGGCGAGCGCGTGGATGCGGTGGTAGCAAAGGACAGAATCGAGATCGACAGAAACGGACACCAGCGGCGTTGGCACGCACGAATGCTAGTCGCTGGAGCGCACAAGCTCAAGCTGCAGCGGCCGAAGCGTCCTTGCGCCTCAGCCCGAAGCCTGAAGCCCGGGGCCGGTCGCCTTCTGCGCTCCGGCACCTTCATCCGTTCCGCTTGCCTTCACGGCTGGCAGGAAAATGGTGAACCTGGTACCCCCGCTTGGGGGACAGTCGACCTCGATGCGCCCGCCATGTTCGATCACGATTTGTTGCACCAGCGCCAACCCGAGCCCGGTGCCCTTGGCCTTGGTCGAGAAGAAGGGCTCGAAAATCTTAGCCAGGTTCTCGCGCGCGATGCCGGGGCCGCTGTCGGCAAGCACAAGTCGCACCATGCTGTCGGGTGTCTTAGCCACATCGACGTCGATGCGCCCGCCTTCGAGCATGGCTTCCTTGGCGTTGCGTACCAGGTTAAGCAGCGCCTGGCGAAGTTGGCTTTCGTCGGCGACCACCTCGGGCAGGCCAGGTTCGACGTGGACGTCCCAGGTCACGCCTGCCAGCTTCAGCTCGCCGCCCGCGAATTCCAGCACCGAGGTGGCGATGGCGCCTAAGTCCTCCTGCTCGAGCTTGGGCTTGGGCAAGCGCACGAAGCGCAGGTAGGTTTCGGTGATATCGCTCAGGCGGTCGATTTCGTTGCCGATCGAGGTGACGAGCTTCCGCGCCTCTTGATTGTCGGCTCCGACCTCGTCGGCAAGCAGCTCCACGTTGAGCCCCAACGACGCGAGCGGGTTGCGAATTTCGTGCGTGATGTGGGCCGCCATGCGTCCCACGGTGGCGAGCCGCTCAGAGCGAATCAGCAAGTGCTCGCGCTCCTCGATGGCCGCCGCCATGGCGTCGAACTCGCGCGCCAGATCGCCAATCTCGTCGCGGGAGGCGATGCCGGTGCGTCGCGCATAGTCGCCGCCCGCGATCTGACGGGTATGCTCGCGCAAGACGCGCAGGGGCCGCAGGGTGCGAACCATCATCAGCGCCGCGCCCACGGCAAGCAGCAGCCCGAGACCGCTTAGCACGAATCCAATTTCCACCGCGCGCCGTTCGCTGTCGGAAAGCTGCTCGGCGATGTGCTTGCCCTGTGCGCGCAGGTTGTTCTTGAGCCCGTGAAAGTGACTCAGCAGATTGGCGAGGCTTCGGTCCGCTTCGTTGCTATCGCCCGCCGCGAGCTCGCTGCTGCCGAGCGCCGCCGCCGCGCCCACAACCTGGCCGTCGAGATCCACGATGTCGCGCCGGTAGCCCGTGAATTCCTCGCGGCGCGTGAGATAGGTGGCTTCGTTCAAATAGCGGTCGATAGCGTCCAGGGCGTCCCGCAAATTCTGCCGTGCCGATGCGATACCGTTCTGCGCGGCGATGCGGCTGGTGAGGCCGAGCTTCGAGCTGCCACTTTGGGCTACGCGAATCTTCGCGAAGTCCTCCAGCGATCGCAAAGACGCATCCACCGCGACCTGCACCTCCAACCGGCGCTGGTTGGCCTCGAGCTCCTGGCGGCCCCGTCGCAGGTAAAGCAGCGTGAACAGGCTGCTCGCGGCGAGCATTCCCAGCAACACCGCGTAGGCGATGAGGATTTTCGCGGACACGCCGAAGCGCATGACTTGCCTAAGCTAACACAGGCACGGTGCGCCAGGGGCTGGCGCGTGATCGACAGCGCGTCTGCATTGACTTTGCCCGAGGGGTAGGAAAACATCGTGGCGAGACCATGCAAAACACGCTTGTCCGCGCATTCTTCCTGTCGTCGCTCTCCGTTTTGGTGTCTTGGCTGGGAACCGGCAAAGTCGTACTGGCAGCCGACCAGAGTATTTCCGTGCTGGGCCTGGAGCCCGCGGCCGGGGCGCCGGACCTGGTTGCCACCACGGTAACCGAGGCGCTACGACAGAAGGTGACGTCGACCGGCGGCTACCGGCTGGTGCCCGGACGCGACCTGGTCGAAGTGAAGCTGGTCTTCAGCTGTCCCGACGAAGCGCCGCCGTGCATGACCCAGGCTGCGCAAAGCATCGGCGCCGCAAAGGTAATCTTCGGCAACGTACAGCCCATGGGCACGGATGCCTATCTCGTCACCCTGAAGCTCCTCGATGCCGAGCGCGGCGTGGTGGAGACCTGGATTTCCGAACAGATCACCAAGGCGCAAACCGAGCCGGCCGCCTTGCGCGGGCCGGTGCAAAAGTGGTTTGCGACGCTGACCGGCCAATCGCTGCCTGGCTCGCTCAAGGTGACGGGCGGGGTGATCGGCGCGGGAGTCTGGCTCGATGGCGCGCAAGCCGGCCTGCTTGGCGCCGATGGATTGACCATCACGGGGATCGCCGCGGGGCCGCACCACCTTTCCGCGACCAAGGCCGGGTATGAAAAGTTTGAACGCAACTTCACCATGGCCTCGGGCGCGGCCGAGAAGCTGGGCATCCAGTTGAAGGCGGTGGAGGTACCAGTACCGGCGGCGCCGCCGCCCGCAGAACCCGGCGTGTCGCCGCTGACCAGTGGCCCGACCGAGCCTATGCCTCCTCCACCCGAGGCCGCCAACGGCGGCTTTCGTGTGGCGGCTTGGGCAACGGTTGCGGTTGGAGCAGCTCTGTTGGGGCTGGGCGCGTATTCGAGCTGGGTCGTCGGCGACGTGAACAGCAACCTCGATCAGTACCGGCGCTATCCCTGTGCCTCGAATCCCAGCCTCATCGCGTGCAGCGCCGACGGGAAGACGCAAAAGGGCACCCTGTCCAGCGACCCCAAAGATCCGGTGAATGTCTACATCAAGAGCCAGCAGGACCGGGGAGATACGTGGTCGGCGGTGCAGTGGATAGGCTACGGCGGAGGCGCGGTCTTGCTCGCCACCTCGGCGGTCTTCTTCTATCACGGCTACGCATCCAAGCCTTCCGACTCGACGGCACGCGGATCGAGCACCAGCTTGGTGGTGATGCCGACCTTCGCCCCGGGCAGCGCCGGCGCGACGATGTACTTGAGGTTCTAGGGCCTGTCCCCAAATTCGGCGACCAAAAATTTGCGCGATAGCTTATCCGGTGGCTTCGTCGTGTAATGCACCGGCACGAACTGAGTGATGCTGAATGGGCCCGGATCGGCCCCCTGTTGCCAGCCGAAACAGGTCGGCGTGGACGGCCAGCGGACCTTCCCAACCGCACCTTCATGAATGCGATCTTCTACGTGGCCAAGACGGGCGTTCCGTGGAGAG
>Ga0265314_10000406_pt1 | contig 58465 bp, 44 predicted proteins | sample 4126metaG_FD_203106 | JGI IMG/M metagenome (GOLD analysis project Ga0265314, IMG submission 203106) | Rhizosphere microbial communities from Carex aquatilis grown in University of Washington, Seatle, WA, United States - 4-1-26 metaG | ecosystem: Host-associated > Plants > Roots > Rhizosphere >... | reverse complement strand
AGGAATCCGCGCCGGGCGCGGCGCGCTCCATCTGGGCGCATCCCCACTTCGTCATGGCCGTCGCCGCGCAGTTCCTCTACGTCGCGGCGCAGGCCGGCATCTTCAGCTTCTTCATCAACTATATCACGACGCAGGCGCCGCCCTTGCCGGCGTCCCTGGCGTCGGGGTTCCTGAAGTCGTGGCTCGAGCCGGGCAGCGGGGGCAGCCTGGTCCTCAGCGACAAGGGCGCGGCAAACCTGGCATCCCTCGGCTTCTTCTGCTTCCTGGCGGGCCGGTTCAGCGGATCGGCGATACTCAGGAGGTTTGCCGCGCACAACGTGCTCGGGCTCTACGGCCTCATCAACGTCGTCATCTGCCTCTTGGTCGTCGCCAAGCTGGGGTGGATCTCGGTGGCCTGCGTGTTCCTGAGCTACTTCTTCATGTCGATCATGTTCCCGACGATCTTCGCCCTGGGCATCCACGGCCTGGGTCCGCGCTCGAGGAAGGCGTCGTCCTTCATCGTCATGGCCATCATGGGGGGCGCGATCCTGCCGAAGCTAATGGGGCACGTCGGCGACCTCTACGGGATGTCGCGGGCGTTCGCCGTCCCGCTCGGCTGCTTCGCCTTCGTCTCGGTTTACGGCTACGCGTGGCCGAGCCTGAGCAGGTCCGGCCGGCTCCCCTCGGGGGCGCGGTCCGGATAGCGCCCATGAAATACCGGATCCTCGGCAGAACCGGGGTCAAGGTCTCCGTGATCGGCCTTGGCGGATCCTCGCTCGGCTCGGTGTTCCGCGACGTCGACGAGGCCGAGGGGATACGCACGGTGCATGTCGCCCTCGAGCATGGGATAAACCTGATCGACACGGCCCCGTTCTACGGCCTCACGAAGGCGGAGTTGGTCCTCGGCAGGGCGCTGCGCGGGATCCCCAGGGAGAAGTACATCCTCGCCACGAAGGTGGGGCGCTACGGCTACAAGGCGGAGGATTTTGATTTCTCGGCCAAGCGCGTCACCCAAAGCGTGGACGAGAGCCTCTCGCGCCTCGGGGTCGACCACCTGGACTTCATCCAGGTCCACGACATGGAGTTTGGCAGCATCGAGCAGATCGTCACCGAGACCCTGCCGGCGTTGCGCCGGGTGCAGGCCGCGGGAAAGGCGCGCTTTGTCGGCATCACGTGCCTGCCGCTCAGGCTGTTCCGGCAGGTGATCGACCGGGTGCAGGTCGACCAGGTCCAGTCCTATTGCCATTATTGCCTGAACGACACGTCGCTTTCGTCCCTCCTGCCCTACCTGGGGGAGCGGGGGATTGGGATCATCAATTCCGCCCCCATGGCGATGCGCCTCCTTAGCTCGGAAGGGCCGCCCTCGTGGCATCCCGCGCCGGCGGACGTGAGGGCCCGGTGCGCCGAAGCTGCGCGTTATTGTGAGAGCCGCGGGGGCGACCTGAGCCGGCTCGCGCTGCAGTTCTCGGTCGCCTGCCCGGACATCGCGACCCATGTCGTCGGCACCGCGAGCCCGAGCCGGATCCTCCAGAATATCCGCGACATCGAGGAGCCGCTCGACCAGGAGCTTCTCCTTGGAGTGCAACGGATACTGAAACCCATCCAGGACGTCACCTGGCCCTCCGGGCTCCCCGAGAACACCTGACCGGGCGCGGCGCCCCGGCGGGCCCACGAGTTGGCTTGCGGTCCGTTCCGCCAATCTGTTCTCGTCTCGGCGGGTATCGTTTGTGCGGGGAGCGGGCGCCTGGGGTTCCGCAAGTCTGCCATGGGCGGACCTTCGCAAAAGCACCCACATAATAGATGCAAAGCATCCTCGTCCCCCTGCGCACCCTTCTGGCCCACCGTGACCTGACCGTCGTCCTGGTGTGCAACCTCCTGCTTGGCCTCGCCTTCTCGTTCGTCGCCCCGTTCTACTCGATGTTCGGCACGATCGAGTGCGGCATGTCGAACTGGACGTTCGGCGTGTTCATGACGATCACGTCGGTTGCCGGGATCGTCATCAGCACGATCCTTGCCCGGTGGTCCGACACGAGGTTCAGCAGGAGGGCCATCCTGCTGCTCGGCTGCGCGTTCGGGACCGCGGGCTACGCGGGCTTCGCCTTCGTTCGCGACGTCGTGGGGCTGACGGTGATCGGCTCCGTGGCGCTTGGCATCGCCTCGATCACGTTCTCGCAGCTCTTCGCCTACGCCCGGGAGGCCATAGACCGGCACGGGGTGCCGACCGAGGAGGCGCCGCTCTACATGAACATCTACCGGCTGGTCCTGTCCCTGGCGTGGACCATCGGGCCAGCCGTGGCGGCGTGGGTCATGATCCGCTACTCCTTCAGGGGGACCTTCCTGATCTGCGCGTCCTTCTTCTTCCTCCTGCTGCTGATCGTGTGGTTCTTCATCCCCTCCCGGCCCCCAACCGCCGTGGCCCTGGCGGCGCGCGTTCCCTTGGGCCGCCTTCTGCGCAGGTCCGATCTCCTCTGCTACTTCTCGGCCTTCGTGCTGGTCTTCGTCTGCATGACGATGGGCATGATGAACCTTCCCCTCATGATCCTGCACACGCTCGGCGGGTCGCAGCAGCAGGTGGGGATCGCCTACAGCGTGGCGCCGGTCTTCGAGCTGCCGTTCATGCTCCTCTTCGGGCTCCTCGCATCGAGGGGCAGGCCCGGGCCCCTGATCCGCCTCGGCGTGATCATCGCCGTCGCCTACTATGCGCTCCTGGCCCAGGTGCAGGCCCCCTGGCACATCTACCCGGTCCAGATACTGAGCGCCGCGATGGTCGCCATCGTGTCGGGCATCGCGATCACGTTCTTCCAGGGCTACATCCCAAGCCAGCCCGGCACGGCGACAAACCTCTACACCAACGCCAACCGGATAGGCTCCACGATCGGCTACCTCTGCTTTGGGTCGCTTGCCAGCAGCCTCGGGCACCGCGCGGTCTTCATCGTCTGCGCGGGCGTCTGCGCCGCGGCCTTCCTCCTGCTGTGGCTCGCGCGCGAGCAGCACGAGGCCGAGGAGGCCGGGCTCGCGGCTCCGGCCCTTCCGGCGGAGGATTGAGGCGAACGCCCCGCGCCGGAACCCCGGGGGGGGTCAATGCCGGCCGGCCTTCGGTTTCCCGCCTAGGATCCTGGCCGCGGCCGCCCCCTCCTTCTCCCGCTCGCGCTCGCGCACGCGGGCCTCGGCCGGGACGGCGAAGGTTCCGTTGCCCTCAAGCACGCATCCGCGGCGCCCGGGCACGCAATCCGCGTAAAGGCGGAGGCACTGCTCGTCCTCGTTCCTGAAATGGGGGCAGAAGAAGCTCATCCTGAGCTCAGGTGAGCTGGTGCTCGATCACCTCCAGCGAGGCCCCCTTCGTCTCCGGCACCATCAGCTTAACCCAGATCAGCTGGAGGACCATCATCGCGCAGAAGAACATGAAGACGTAGCCGGGCGCGAAGGCCGAAACCATGCTCGGGAAGAAGGTCGTCAGGAGCGCCGCGAAGATCCAGTGCGTGAAGCTTCCCAGGGCCTGGCCGGTGGCCCGGTGCCTGTTGGGGAATATCTCGGAGATCAGCACCCAGATGACCGTGCCCTGGCCGATGGAATGCGCCGCGATGAAGGCGAAGAGGCAAGGCGGCACGAGGGCGAAGTGCGAGGTGAAGAATGCCCACGACGTGAGGCCGAGGGAGAGGATGTACCCGAAGGACCCGATGTAGAGGAGCGTCCTGCGCCCCACCCTGTCGATCAGCCAGAGGCCGGCGAACGTGAAGATGAGGTTCGTGATCCCTATCCCGACCGACTGGAGCAGCGCGGCCTTGGCGCCGAGCCCGGCCATTTCGAAGATCCGCGGGGCAAAATACAGGACGGCGTTGATCCCCGAGAGCTGGTTGAAGAACGCGACCATCACGGCCAGGAGGATCGGGGTCTTGAGCCGGCGCGACCAGAACTCGCCCGTCTCCACCTTCTCGTGGGACGCGGCCATGATCGCATCGGCATCCGCCTCGATGTCGGCCAGGGGCCGCTCCGGCGTGATCAATTGGAGCATCCGGATCCCGCCCTCGCGGTCCTGCCTGCGGCTCAGGAGCCAGCGCGGGCTCTCGGGCAGCCCGAAGCACATGACCGTGTAGACGACCGAGGGGAAGGCGGCGACGCCGAGCATCCAGCGCCAGGCGTTCTCCCCGACGTCCTTGAGCAGGTAGTTCGAGACGAAGGCGACGATGATCCCGAAGACGATGTTGAACTGGAACATGCCCGCCAGCCTCCCCCTGAATGCCGGGGGCGCGATCTCCGAGATGTAGAGCGGCGCCACCACGGTCGAGATGCCGATGCCAAGGCCCCCGATGAGCCTCGCTGCGATGAACGAGGCCACGTTCCAGGCAAAGCCGCACCCGACCGCGGACACGAGGTAGAGGACGCCGATCGCCATGAGCGTCGCCTTCCGCCCGAACCGGTCGGTCGGCCAGCTGCCGATGAGCGAGCCGACCACGGTCCCGTAGAGGGCCGAGGCCAAGGCCACGCCGTGGACCGCGGCGCTCAGCCCCCAAAGCGACTGGATCGTCTGCTCCGCGCCGGAGATGACGACCGTGTCGAAGCCGAAGAGGAATCCGGCGAGGGCGGCGGTGACGGACCACCAGTAGATGCGGGTCTTCATGAAGGGAAAGGGCTACGGTCGGAAGCGGCCATGTCCGCGGATCGGCCGCACGGGGTTGCGGATTGAAGTAGGCCCACTTGGGGCGGGTGTAAACCGCGGAAAACCGTGGGACGCGCCCAGCCAGCGGCCAACGGAGCGTTGCCAAGCGTGAAGAACAAGGCCAGACGGGTCCCCACCCAGGCCGGGGATCGTCCCGGCCCGACTCCAAAATAAAGGTACCCATGAATGCAGAATCAAACCCCCGCGCGGGCGAAGGCCCGGAGCAGCCGAAGAAGTCGTTCACCCGCCATTTCCCCGCGATCGCGCGGTTCCTCATGGGCCTGCCGCTCCTTGTCTTCGGGCTGAACGCCTTCCTGAACTTCATCCCGCAGCCCACGACGCCGATGCCCGAGGGCGCCGCCGGGTTCGTTGCAGCGCTCGTGAAGAGCGGTTACATGATGCAGCTGATCGGCGCGACGCACCTCGCGGTGGGCGCATCCCTTGTGTCGAACCGCTTCGTGCCTCTCGGGCTCGCGCTGTTTGCGCCCTTCATCGTGAACTCGTTGGCGTTCCATTGCGTCCTTGAACGGACCGGCCTGCCGATCGCCGTCGTCTTCCTGGCCCTCGAGCTCTACCTGGCCTGGAAGTACCGGAAGGCCTTCCTGCCCATGCTTGCCGCGCGCGCCGTTCCGGCGTGATGGGGCCCGCTTGCGCCCGAGCCCCGCGTCCGGTTGACTCCCGGGGACCATGGAGAACGACTACACGTTTCACACGGTGGTTTCCTACTGGGATGTCGACCGCGAGAATAGGATCACACTGCGGGGACTTTTCAGGTTCATGCAGGAGGCGGCCATCAAGCATGCCGACCAGTTCGACGTGGGGGCGCGGTCCATGGATTCCCGAAGGGCGTCGTGGGTTCTTAACCGCGTGGCCGCCTCGGTCACAAGGTACCCGGCCCATGAGGAAGAGGTGCGCCTGGTGACATGGTCCTCGGGGATCAGGGCCTTCAAGGGATTCAGGGACTATCGCCTCTACTGCGGCGACGAGCTCGTCGTGTCGGCCTCCTCCCTGTGGCTCTACGTCGACCTCGAGACGAAGGCCCTGACGCGGGTGCCGAAGCCGCTGGCGGACCGGTTCCCCTCCGGCAACGCCGGCGTCCACCGGCCGGACCTCGACAAGCACAGGCTGGAGCCCATGGCGAAGGCCGGGCACGGCGACGCGGTCACGCTCCGGTTCTCGGACTTCGACGGGAACGGGCACGTGAACAACACGGCGTACCTCGACTTCCTCCAGACGGCGCTTTCGAGGAGGGGGCTTCCCATCCGGCCCCGCGTCGTGGAGGTGCAGTTCGTGCGCGAGGTGCTCCCGAGCGTGGAGGCGGTCAGCATCCGCGTAGAGGGGAGCGAGTCCTCGGCGTCGTTTCGCATCGACAGCCCGTCCGAGCTCTGCGCCCTCGGCCTGGTGACCTATTGACGACTCGCCCCCGTGAACGACCGCTCCCCCACGCCGCTCCGAGCCCTCGAAGCGACCCCGGCGTCCGTGTTGGCCACCAGGGTCATGTACTTCAATTGCAACACGCTGCTGCTACGTAATTTCATGCGATAAGCATCTGTGACAGAAGCCCTGCGGGCGCGTGGCATTCATTCGAGTGCCCCGTGCTCGTTAGGCAGCCCGGCCCAGGTGAAACCCCCTTTCAAATCCTCAGCCTCCCGCCCTTGAAACCGAGACTCCTCGCATGCACCGCCGTCTCCCTACTCGTTGTCGCCGCTGGGCTCAACGCACAGAACTCCCGGAGGGCCCCGCTCATTGGCGGCCCCGCGCCCGCGACGTTCTCGGCCGTTGAGATCGCCCAGAATTTCCGAAACGGCCGGCTGCTGGCCAAGGTTCGGGACGGGGCCGACCCCGACGCCGTCAAGTCCGCCGAGAGTGCGGCGGGAGTCCTCCTCGAGCGGCGATTCGAGAGCCTGCCGGGCCTCGAGGTCCTGCGGTTCGACGGCGGGCGCCCCGTGAGGACGCAGATCGCGGGGCTTAAGGCCACCGGACTCTATGACTTCGTGGAGCCCGACCGGATCATCCGGGCCAGCGTGGTCCCGAACGACACGTACTTCTCGAGGCAGTGGAACCTGAGCAACACGGGCCAGAACAGCGGGACGGCGGGCGCAGACATCAAGGCCGAGGCCGGCTGGGACATCCAGGAGGACGCCAGCAGCGTCGTCGTCGCCGTCGTCGACTCGGGGATTCGCGTCACGCACCAGGACCTGGCCGCGAACATCTGGAAGAACCCGAGTCCCGGCGCGGGCGGCTACTCGGGCGACGTCAACGGGATCAACGCCACGTTCCCCCAGAACGAGCCGGGCAACGGGAACCCGAACGACGACTTCTTCCACGGCACGATGGTGGCGGGGGTCATCGGCGCCAGCACCAACAACGCCTTGGGCATCGCCGGCGTGGCCTGGCACGTCCAGCTGATGGCGCTCAAATTCATCTCCGCCGACGGCTTCGGCTCGGGCTCGGGCGAGATCGCCTGTATCGACTACGCGATCTCCCACAAGGCCCAGATCATCAACGGGAGCTTCGGAAGCGACCAGCCCTCGAGCGCCGAATACTACGCCCTGCAGCAGGCCATGACGGCCGGCATCATCGTCGTCGTCGCGGCGGGCAACGACGGGGTCAACGCCGACGCGGGCTATGCCTATCCGGCGGGCTACCTGCTCGACAACATCGTCTCCGTGGCGGCCACGACGAACACCGATTCCCTCTCGAGCTATTCCAACTACGGGCCGGGAACGGTCGACCTTGCCGCGCCGGGCGACGGGATCATATCGACGTTCAACGGCTCGGACACGGCCTATGCGTCGGCCTCCGGGACATCGCTGGCCGCGCCCCAGGTCGCGGGGGCGCTCGCGCTCCTCAAGGCGCACTTCCCAAGTGACTCCTACCGCCAGCTCATCAACCGCCTGATGGCCCAGGTCGATCCCATCCCGGGGCTGTCCGGTGTGGTCCAGTCCGGCGGGCGCCTCGACCTCGCCAAGGCGCTGGGCTCCACCTCCAACCTGCCCTTCAACGACACCTTCGCCAACCGGGCGAAGCTCGCCGGCCCGACGATCCAGGTGCGCAGCTCCAACGTCGGCGCGACGACGGAGGCGGGCGAACCCGCGACGATCTCCGGCACGGCCGCGGGGGCGTCCCTCTGGTGGACATGGACGGCGCCCCAGAGCGGCACCTACTATTTTGACACGGCCGGCAGCACGTTCGACACCGTGCTCGGCGTCTTCACGGGATCGTCGGTCTCGGGCCTGACTCTCGTCGCCTCGAACGACGACTCCTCGGCGGGCACCGCGACGAGCCACGTGGCCCTGAGCGCGACCGCCGGCACGGCGTACCAGGTCGAGGTGGCGGGCAAGAACGGGGCCACCGGGATCGCCGCCCTGCGCATCGTCGCGCCGCCGTCCAACGACGCGTTCGCGAACGCCCAGGTGGTCACCGGGGACCCGGCCATAGGGACCTTCGAAGTCAGGGGGACGACCCTCTACGGTTCGCCCGAGGCCGGCGAGCCCAACCCGACGGGCGTCGGGGCCGGGAACTCCGTTTGGTACAGGTGGACGGCACCGGTCTCCGGCACGTTCCAGCTGGCGGCGTACAGCGACTCGCTCGACATGGTCGCCGCGGTCTACACGGGGTCCTCCGTGCAGACGCTGACGCTCCTCGGGGCAAACAACAACGAGTCGGGCCTGAACATGGACAGCCTGGTCACCTTCTCGGCCTCGGCGGGGCAAACCTACACCTTCCAGGTCGACAACGTCGGCTCCGCCGGGGGCAACTTCACGCTCATGGTGAACGACGCCTCGTGGCAGTTCCCCACGGGGTACGGCATCACGACGACCCCCGCCGTGGGCAGCGACGGGACCGTGTTCGTCGCCTCGCTCGATGGCAGCCTTTACGCGGTCAACCCGGACGGCTCGCCGAAGTGGAGCTTCGCCTCGGGGGGGTACTTCGACAACGCGTCCCCCGCGATCGGGACGAACGGGACGGTGGTCGTCGGGGCCTCCGACGGAACCCTCTACGCCGTAAATTCCGTCACGGGCGCCCTCGTCTGGAAGTTCGCAGCCGCAAGCCAGATCATAACCTCGGCCGCCCTAGGCGCCGACGGCACGGCGTACGTCCACGACGACCTCAGCCTCTATGCGGTCACCGCCTCGGGAACGAAGAAATGGCAGTCGGCCCTCGACGGGCACTCCTATTCGTCGCCCGTGGTCGGAACGAACGGGGACATCTACGTCGGCACGCCCGAGGGCCTGCAGGTGTTTGATGCCAACGGCAACCTGGTCGCGACGGTCTCGACCCCAACGCCCATTGACGTCACGCCGGCCCTGGACGCGGACGGGACGGTCTACGTGGGGACGGTGGGAGGCGACGCCTACGCCGTGCATCCGGACGGCACCCAGAAGTGGCACGTCTCGCTCGCGTTCGGGGAGGGATTCACGTGCTCGCCCGTCATCAGCCCCTCGGGTGCCGTCTGCATGGCAAGCGGATCCGGGTCCATCTACGAGCTCTCGCCGGCGGACGGGTCGACCCTGGCCACGGTAGACCTGCCCGCGGGCGACACGCTTTCGGCCCCGGTGGTCGCGGGGGACGGGACGCTCTACGCGGCGACGAGCGACTTCTCGACCGCCTACAGCATCTACGCGATCGACCCCTCCTCGCACCAGGCGCGCCTCGTCGCCTCGCCCGGCTACTACGTCTTCGGCTCGCTCACCCTCGCCAACGGCTACCTCTATTTCGGGAGCCTGGATTCGAAACTCTATGCGTTCAAGGTCGGGAAATACCCGGCCGTGACGCCGTGGCCCATGGCCCACCAGAATCCCGACAACACCGGCCGCGCCAGCGGCGCCGGGGTCACGGTCACGAGCGTCACGCCCTCCGGCACCACACTCTCCGGAAGCCCCCTCGTCCTCAACGTCACCGCCTCGGGCGGGGCCGCCTCCGGCACCTACCAGCCGGTCACCTTCCAATGGACGAAGAACGGCGCGCCGATCTCCGGGGCCACCTCCCCCACCTACTCGGTTGCCTCCGCATCGGCGTCGGACGCAGGCAGCTATGGACTCACGATCACGAGCCCGGCGGGCGTCCTCGGCAGCCCGGCCATGAACGTCGCCGTCAGCGCCCCCAATCCGGGAAGGCTCGTCAACCTCTCCGCCCGGACCCAGGTGGGGACGGGCGCGAGCATCCTCATCGCCGGCTTTGCGATCTCCGGCACGGGGACCAAGAGCGTGCTGGTCCGGGGAATCGGTCCCAGCCTGGCGACCTTCGGCGTCAGCAACGTCCTGGCGAACCCCCAGCTCAACGTGAACGACGCCACGCATCAGATCCTCTCCAACACCACCTGGGGGGGAGGCGCCGCCCTCACGGCGGCGTTCGCGCAGGTCGGCGCGTTCAGCCTCCAGCCGAATTCGGCGGACTCCGCGATCCTCGCGCCCTTCACTCCGGGCACCTACACCGCGCTGGTGAGCGGCATCGGGGGCACAGGCGTGGCGCTCGCCGAGATCTACGACGCCGACACGGGAACCCCAAGCGCGAGGCTCAAGAACCTCTCGGTCCGAGCGCCGGTGGGCACCGGGAGCGGCGTCCTCATCGCGGGCTTCGTGATCTCGGGCAACGTCCCGAAGACCGTGCTCATCCGCGGCATCGGCCCGGCCCTGACGGGATTCAACGTGGCCGGGGCGCTCCAGCAGCCGATACTCGGCCTCTACAACAGCAGCGGCGCCCTCATCCAGACCGACTACTACTGGGGTGGCGAACCCGCGCTGGCCTCCGCGATGAGCGCGGCCGGCGCGTTCGCGCTCAACCCCGGGTCAAACGACACGGCCATGCTGGCCACGCTTCCTCCCGGCTCCTACACGGCCCAGGTGAGCGGGGCCAACAGCACGACGGGCGTCGGTCTCATCGAGGTCTACGAGATCCAGTGAGGCGCCCGGGGCGGGCGCCCCTGCATTGGTTTGCCTAGGGGCCCGCCGTGCGCTTCCATGGGTTCACATATCCAGAAAATGCCCAACCCGATGCCAACCCTGCCCACGATCGCCGAGATCGCCAAGATGATCGACCACTCGCTGCTGCATCCCACGCTTACGGATGCGCAGCTCGATGCGGGCTGCCGCATTTCGGCGGCCTACGAGGTCGCGACGGCCTGCGTGAAGCCCTACCACGTGCCGAGGGCCGCCGAGCTGCTGAGGGGCACGGGCGTCGCGGTGTGCTCCGTGATCGGGTTCCCGCACGGCAACAGCCACACGTCGATCAAGGTGGCGGAGGCGGAGCTGGCGATCAAGGAGGGGGCGACCGAGATCGACATGGTCGCCAACGCCGGCCGCCTGCTGAGCGGCGCGCGGGACTACGTGGCCGATGACATCAGGCAGGTGAACGAGGCCTGCGTGCGGCGCGGCGCCATCCTCAAGGTCATCTTCGAGAATGATTTCCTGGCCGACGAGCAGATCGTCCAGCTCTGCGCGATCTGCTCGGGGATCGGGGTCGCCTTCGTGAAGACATCGACGGGCTACGGGTTCGTTAAGCAGGCCAACGGGGACTACCAGTATGCCGGGGCCACCGATCCCCAGCTCCGCCTGATGAGGGCGAACTGCCCGCCGACGGTGCAGATCAAGGCCGCCGGGGGAGTCCGGACGCTCGACGATGTCCTGCGCGTGCGCTCGCTGGGAGTCAGCCGGATCGGGGCCACGGCGACCGAGGCCATCCTCAGGGCGGCGCTTCAGCGCGGGCTTGCCGGTCCGGCGCCGCGCGGGCTCCTGTCCGGGTCCCCCGCCAAGCCCGCCCAGGCTCCGGGGTATTGAGGGTCCCGCGGCAGGCGGCTTACCTGGGGCCAAGCTTCGTGCAAAGGCCCTCGATCAGGGCGTCGGCCTGGAGCGTCAGCCTCTTGCCCGTGGGCACGGCGCCCGGCGCGAGCGCCGGTTTCCCGAGCGCCGCGATCGCCGCGTCGGCCCTGGCCTGGGACGCGGCCAGGAACGCCTCCTTGGCCTTGTGCATGTCGCCGCTCTCCGTGAACTCCTTTGCGTCACCTGCCTTGCCGACGAACGCGGGCGTGAGATCGTCCCCCACCCAGACCCGCCAATCGGGGTCGTCGGCGAAGTAGACCACGAGCACGCCGTGGCGGATGACGCCGAGCTTCGTCGACAGCGCCCGCATATAGGCTCCCGGCTGCTTGTCCTCGTCGGGGGGCGGAGACTTCTCGTGAAACTGCAGGAGGATCCTTATCCCCGACGCGTGCTCGAAGCCCTCGAGCCTTGCCTCCGCCACGGATGCCCATGCTGCGTCCGACACCGCCAGGCGCCCCGGGTCGTCGATGTGCGGGGCCGCGGGCGGTTCGCCCCCGAGAGCGGGGATCCCCAGGGCCAGGACAAGTGCGGCGAGTCGGGTCAGCCCATGGGTCATGCGCGGGACCATCGGGCCTTTGGCGGCAAAGCGCAATTCGAAGACGCCTGAAAACGTCCCCCCCGGCGCTCTTAGCCCTTGCCGGGCGGGCGCCAATCGCGCCTCAATCCCACCATGACGACGATTTCCGCCTCGGCCAAACATCCCACGCCAAAACCGCGTCCGGGCGCTTGGACATGCCCGGCCTGGCTCCTCTCCACCATTGCCCTCCTCCTGGTCCTGGGGAGTTTCGCAACCCTCGCGGCCGCCCCGGAGGACCTGCAGCTGGCCAAGTTGCAGCAGAGGCTGGAGGCGGTCTCGAATGACTGGCCCAACCTTGCGCGCTACAGGGAGGCAAACGCACTCCTCAAGCCACCCTCCGAGGGCGAGGCCCGCGTGGTCTTCATGGGGGACTCGATCACCGACGCATGGCCGCGGACCGGAGCCTTCTTCCCGGGCAAGCCCTACATCGGCCGCGGGATCGGCGGGCAGACCACGCCGCAGATGCTCGTGCGGTTCCGGCAGGACGTCGTCTCCCTTGCGCCGAGGGTCGTCGTGATCCTCGCCGGAACCAACGACATCGCCGGGAACACCGGGCCCTACGACAGCGCGTTCACGCGGGGCAATATCGCCTCCATGGCCGAGCTGGCGCGGGCGAGCGGCATTCGCGTGGTGCTCGCCTCCCTCACCCCGGCCTTCGACTATCCGTGGAGGCCCGGGCTGGCGCCCGCCCAGCGGATCGTGGACCTGAATGCCTGGATCAGGGACTACGCGGCGAGGACCGGATGCACCTACCTGGACTTCTTCCCGGCGATGGCGGACGCGAGGAACGGGATGAAGCCGGAATACTCCGCCGACGGCGTCCATCCCAATGCCGCGGGCTATGCCGTCATGGAACCCCTCGCGCAGCAGGCGATCGCGCAGGCCCTCCGAGGAAATTAGTCGGTTCGGTAAGTCCCATGGAATTAATGTGTTATCCATCGATTGCGCCCGCCCTCCCGCTCCGGGGTGCGCCGGGAAGGGGCTCGCCCCCTGCCGGGATTGCACCTTGCCGCCGCCGGGGGTATCTGCCCGAATCGGCGCCAACAATTAGGCGCCGCTCAAGTGGAAGGCGGCATCCATCAATCTGAACAGGTCTTCATTGGCACGCATACACCCAGTCGCAGCCCCCCGCGGGACAGGAACCCGCAGACTTGAATCATGAGAGCCTACTTCCTGCGCAGGCTCCTGCTGATCCCCCCGACGCTCCTCGGCCTCACGCTGGTCGTCTTCTTCATCACGAGGTTCGCGCCGGGCGGCCCCCTGGAGCAGGCGCTCATGCGGGCGCAACAGGCCAACATTGGTCACACGACCAATCGAATCTCAGGCCAGGGCACCGCCCTTTCCGAGGACCAGATCGCCCAGCTCAAGCACTACTACGGATTCGATAAGCCCTGGTACGTGGCCTACGTCCTTTGGCTCGGCAAGGTCGCCCAGGGCGACCTCGGCACCTCCTTCCGATACAACGAGCCGGTGTGGGACCTGATCCGCGAGCGCTTCCCGATCTCGGCCTTTTTCGGGCTGACGACCCTCATCATTACCTACTCCGTTTGCATCCCCCTAGGGATCCTCAAGGCGATCCGTCACCGAACGTGGGTCGACACCGGCAGTTCCCTCCTCATCTTCGCGGGCTACGCCGTTCCGGGCTACGTGCTTGGCGCGCTGCTCCTTGTGTTCTGCGCGGCGCGCATGCGGTGGTTTCCGATGGGGGGCTTTGTTAGCGACGGCTTTGCCGACCTGACATTCGGCGGAAAGGCCAACGACCTTCTTCATCACGCATTCCTGCCGCTCTGCTGCTACCTGATCGGCGGATTCGCGTTCACGACGCTCCTGATGAAGAACCAGCTGATGGACGTCCTGGCCGCGGACTACATGAGGACCGCCGTGGCCAAGGGAGTCTCGTACCGCCGCGCGGTCCTTGGCCACGCGCTGCGAAACTCGATCATCCCGCTGGCGACCGACTTCGGCCAGAACCTCACCCTTTTCCTCGCGGGGTCGTTCCTCATCGAGAACATCTTCGACATCGATGGATTCGGGCTCCTCGGCTACAACTCGACCCTCGACCGCGACTACCCCGTGGTCATGGGGGTCCTCCTCCTGTCCTCGCTGCTCCTGCTGATCGGCAACCTCATCTCGGACGCGCTCGTTGCGCTGGCTGACCCGCGGATCCGCTTCGGTTGACCCTCATGGCGTTCCCCCGATTCAGGCTGAATCCTCAGACGCAGAGGCGATTCGCACGCTTCCGGAGGATCCGACGCGGCTACGTCTCGTTCATCATCCTCAGCTTCCTGGCGCTCCTCACCGCCTTCGGCGAGCTGCTCGTGAACAGCCGGGCCCTGGTCGTGAGGTACCACGGGAACTACTATTTTCCCACCTACGGCGCCTTCCATCCCGGGACCGATTTCGGCGAGGACTATTCCTACGAGGCCAACTACCGCCATCTGAAGCAGCGGCTTGGTGCGCAAGGCGGCGGGGACTGGGTGCTCCTGCCGCCGGTCCCGTTCAACTCCTACGAGAACGACTTCAGGCAGGGGGTATATCCCCCGACCGCGCCGTCCGCCGCCGAGCGGCACTTCCTCGGCACCGACACCACCGGTCGCGACATACTGGCGCGCCTCTTCTACGGATTCCGGATAGCCCTCATCTTCTCGGCGTTCTACATCGGGTTCGTCTACGGCCTCGGGATCACGGTCGGCTGCGCCATGGGCTTTTTCGGCGGCGCCGTAGACCTGCTGGGACAGCGCATCGTCGAGATCTGGTCCAACCTCCCATTCCTCTATATCGTGATCATCGTGGCCTCGCTGGTGAGGCCGGACCTCACCCTGCTCGTGGTCATCACCGGTCTCTTCTCGTGGACCGGCATGACCTACTACATGCGCACGGCGACCTACCGGGAAAAGGCGAGGGACTACGTTGCCGCGGCCGAGGTCCTGGGCGCCTCCACCTCGCGGATCATCTTCCGCCACATCCTGCCAAACACGCTCTCGATGCTGGTGACCTTCGTCCCGTTCACCCTCGCGGCGGCCATCTCGTCGCTGACCGCGCTTGATTTCCTTGGGTTCGGCCTGCCGACCCCGACCCCGAGCTGGGGCGAGCTGCTCCGCCAGGGCACAGCGAACCTCGACGCGCCGTGGATAGTCTCCTCGGTCTTTTTCTCCATCGTCTTCGTCCTTTCCCTCGTGACTTTCGTGGGCGAGGCCGTCCGCGAAGCGTTCGACCCGAAAAAATTCACAACCTACGAATGAGCATCGCATTCCCCCTCCATCGCCTGTACCTGCTTGCGCTCCCTGCCTGCCTTGGCGTCCTCGGCCTAACGGGCTGCTCCAAGAAGGAAGTCGAAGCCGTCCGCGACAACACCGCCGAGGTCGAGGCCTTCTACAAGGCCCACGCCGACTTCTTCACCTTTGCAAAACCGGCCGACCTCCCGGCGAACCTTGAATGGAAGGATGGCCACGAGGTTCCGGAGTTTGCAGCGCCCGAGGCAAAACGCGGAGGGACCCTCCAGGGATTCATCGACGACTTCCCTCGAACCTTCCGGTTCGTGGGGCCCGACTCGAACGGCTCCTTCCGGCCCTACATCCTGGACTACGACTTCCTGTATCTGATCATGAAGCAGCCCAACACCGGGCAGTATTTCCCGGGTGTCGCGAAGACATGGGCGCTCGGCGCCGACGGCCGCACGATGTACTTCCGGCTGGATCCCGATGCGCGCTACAGCGACGGAGTGCCGATAACCGCGGACGACTACCTGTTCATCTTCTTCTTCTACCGCTCGAGCTACATCAACGACCCGTGGTACAACAACTACTACACCGAGAACTTCACGAACATCACCAAGTACGACGACCGCACCATCAGTGTGACCTGGAAGGAGGCGAAGCCGGACATCTATGACCGTCCGGCCGAGCTCGTCCCGGTCCCGAGGCATTTCTACAAGGAACTCGGGCCCGACTACGCACAGCGCTACCAATGGCGCCTCGAGCCCACGACGGGGCCGTACACCGTCCTTCCCGAGGACATCCACAAGGGAAGCTCCATCGACATCACGCACGTGAAGCACTGGTGGGCAGAGGACAAGCCCTTCTACCGGCACCGCTACAACTTCGACCGCATCCACCTCGAGGTGATCCGCGACCAGGACAAGGCCATGGAGGCCTTCAAGCGCGGGGACATCGACATGGTCCCTCTCACCCTGTCGCGCTCCTGGTACGAGAAGCTGCCCGACTCCGATCCCCGCGTGCAGGCGGGCTACATCCACAAGGCCGTTTATTATAACGAGATCCCGAGGCCCCCGTATGGGCTCTACATCAACGCATCGCGGCCCCTCCTCAACAACCGCGACATCCGGGAGGGCATCAACTACGCCAGCAACTTCCAGCTCGTAATCGACCAGTATTTCCGCGGGGACTACCAGCGCCTCGAGACGACCGCCGACGGCTACGCTGAGGTGCCATTCCCGGGCATCAAGGCGCGCCCCTTCTCGGTTGAGAAGGCTCAGGAAGCCTTTACCCGCGCAGGGTTCACGAAGCGCGGGCCCGATGGTGTCCTCGTCAACGACAAGGGCCAGCGCCTCTCCTTCACGGTCACGTCAGCTTATTCCAACCTGAAGGACGTGCTCTCAATCCTCAAGGAGGAGGCGCTCAAGGCGGGGCTCGAGTTCAACATCGAGGTCCTGGACAACACCACTGGCTGGAAAAAGATACAGGAGAAGCAGCACGACATCGCGTTCACCGCCTTCAGCTACAGCGTCGAGATGTACCCCCGCTACTGGGAAACATTCCACTCGGTCAATGCCAACAAGCCGCAGACCAACAATATCTGCAATCTTGTGGACCCCGAGGTCGACGAGCTCATCACGCGCTACGACAAGTCGACGTCGATGGACGAGATTCGCACCCTTTCCACGCAGATTGAGACGAAGATTCGTTACGATGCCGTGTTCGTTCCAGGCTTCGCAATTCCCTTCATCCGGACGGGTTACTGGCGCTGGGTCAAGTGGCCGAAGGATTTCAGCGTTCGCTTGTGGGAGAGCGGAACCGAGATGCAGATTGAATACGGCCTCGCGTGGCTGGATGAGGACGCCAAGAAGGAGACGCTGAATGCGCGCGCGGCGGGAAAGACATTCCCCCCCTCGATCGAGGTCTACGACAAGTGGAAGCGTAAGGATTGAGGCTCCCTCTAGCCCGTGATCGAACCGCTGCTTAGCGTCCGCCGCCTCTCCGTGGGGTTTGACACTGACGACGGGCTCCTGGGCGCCGTTGACGGCGTGAGCTTTGACATCGCCCCGGGCAGCACTCTCGGGCTCGTAGGCGAATCCGGATGCGGGAAGAGCGTGACAGCGCTCTCGCTCATGCGGCTCCTCCCCCAGCCCGCAGGAAGGATCCTCGGCGGCGAGATCGTGTTCGAGGGAAGAAACCTTCTCGCGCTGCCCATCGAGGAAATGCAGCGCATCCGCGGGGGGCGCATCGGCATGGTGTTCCAGGAGCCCATGACCGCGCTCAACCCCGTGCACACGATCGGCCGGCAGCTCTCCGAGGTGTACCGCACCCACGAGAACATGACCAAGCAGGAGGCCTCCCGCCGCGCGGTCGCGATGCTCGGACGAGTCGGCCTGCCCTCGCCCGAGATCCGGCTCGCGGAGTACCCCCACCATCTCTCAGGCGGGATGCGCCAGCGCGTCGTGATTGCGATGGCGCTCGCTTGCCATCCGAAGCTGCTGATCGCCGACGAGCCCACGACCGCCCTCGACGTCACGATCCAGGCGCAGATCCTCGACCTGATAAGGGATCTCCAGCGGGAGATGGGGATGGCGGTGCTCCTGATCACCCACGACCTCGGGGTGATCGCCGAGATGTGCGACGACGTCGCGGTCATGTACGCCGGCAGGATCGCCGAGCAGGGTCCTGTGGCCGGCATCTTCGCCAGCCCGCGCCACCCGTACACGCGCGGCCTCCTCGCCTCCATCCCGCGCCTCGACAGCCCGCACAAGACACGGCTGCCCGTGATCGACGGCATGGTCCCGAGCCTTCGCAACCTTCCACCCGGATGCCGGTTCCAGAACCGCTGCCCCTACCGCCAGGACCGCTGCGCCGAGGCGGCGCCCCCCCTTGAGCGCGTCTCCGAGGGCCACGATGCGGCCTGCCTGCGCTGGCGCGAGATCCCCGACCTACCCTGATGCCTGCCGCCGAACCAGCCCCCCCGCTGCTCGAGGTCCGCGACCTGAAGACGCACTTCCCGGTCAAGGGCGGCGTGTTCCTCAAGTCCGTCGCGACCAACAAGGCGGTGGACGGAGTGAGCTTCTCGCTCCGGGAGGGCGAGACCCTGGGCCTTGTGGGCGAGTCCGGCTGCGGCAAATCGACCCTGGGGAAGACCATTGCCCGCCTCCTGCGCCCCACCTCGGGAAGCGTCCATTTCGAGGGACGCGACCTTGCCCCGCTCGACAGGAGGCAGCTGAAGCCCTTCCGGCGGCGCCTCCAGGTCATCTTCCAGGACCCGACCGAGTCGCTCAACGCCCGACACACCGTGGGCGAGCTCCTGGCCGAGCCGTTCATTATCCACGGAATCGGGACCTCCGCCGACCGGGCCCACCGCGTTTCCGAGCTCCTGGCGAAGGTCGGCCTCGATCCCGACTCCGGCCGCCGCTACCCGTTCGAATTCTCCGGCGGACAGCGCCAGCGCATCGGCATCGCGCGCGCCCTTGCGCTCCACCCGAGCCTTGTCATCTGCGACGAGCCCGTCTCCGCCCTCGATGTCTCGATCCAGAGCCAGGTGCTCAACCTGATCCTAGACCTACAGCGCGAGCTCGGGCTCTCCTACCTCTTCATCGCTCACAATCTTGCGATCGTGAAGCATGTCTCCGACCGCATCGCCGTCATGTACCTCGGCCGCATCGTCGAGCTGGGTGAGTCGGAGGAGATCCACGCCAACCCGCTCCATCCCTACACGAGGGCCCTTCAGTCGGCGATCCCGGTACCCGACCCGTCGGCCAGGAAGCTCAAGCGCGCGACCATCACCGGGGACCTTCCCTCTCCCATAAATCCTCCCCCCGGCTGCCCCTTCCATCCCCGCTGCCCGCACGCGACGGATCGCTGCAAGACCGAGGTGCCTGCGCTGCGCGAGACCGCTTCGGCCGGTCGGCCCTCGCACACGGTCTCCTGCCACTACGACCTCTGATGGCGCCTCGCCCTGGGTAAGGGCCTCAGCCGGGACCGAGCTTTTCGGCCATCACCACAAGGTCGGGGAACACGGCGTCCGCGCGCGCCTCGCGCAGCTCCTCGGCGGAATGCGTGCCGGTCGTGACCACCCAGCTGGTAAGCCCGCAGTTATGCGCCGCCTCGATGTCGAAGGGCGAGTCGCCCACCAGGAGGGCGGATTCGGGAGAGCCGCCGAGGAGGGCGAGCGCGTGGAGCGTGAGCTCGCGCTGGGGCTTGAGCCAGGCGGTGTCGCCGGCCCCGATCGTGGCGGAAAGGAAGGCTGAGAACCCTAGCTTCTCGCATACGAGCCGCGACGACGGCCCCACCTTGTTTGTCAGGACGCCGAGCGCGGCGCCCTGCGCCTTGAGCTTCTTGAGGAGAGCCAGCGCGCCGGGCATGGCCTCGACGTCGTCGAGCATCGTCCGGTTCCAGTACTCCCTGTAAACCTTTACGGTTTCCTCTATCCGGTCCTTGGGCACGAACCTGGACAAGGCGTTCTCAAGGCCTCCGCCGATGGCGTCGCGCACCTGCTGCGGCGTGGGCTCTGGCAGCCCCATCCTCGGAAGCGTGTAGGCGTAGCTCCGGTGGATGGCCTTGAAGTGGTCGATGAGGGTGCCGTCGAGGTCGAAGAGGAACGTGCGGAATGTGGACATTTAAGCGACCATCCTAGATCGAGCGGCCTCACCAACACGAATCTTTGATTCCTCACGACCGAGATTTTCCCGCGCCGGCGCATTTGACAATCGCGGCGGCCACGGAGAGCGTGACCGCTCCCCGGCCGCATCGGGCGCGGACGGGGCCACCCCCTCGAGAATAACGGCCGCCCGCGCACACCAAACCCCCTGCCCCATCCGGAAATGCCCACCTCCCCGAAGGCCCGACTCTACCCCAAGCGGCTGCCAGGCCGCACCCTCGCGATCGCCGCAGCCTGCTGCGCCCTTTCCCTTGTCTCGAGGGCGATGCCGGCCGACGCGCCGGTCCCCTCCGCCCGCTGGGCCCACATCAAGACGGCGCTCTTCTGCACCGGGGAGGACGTCGAGAATCTCCTCAAGAAGGCCGGGGACCGGAAGGCGGCTCTCGCCTACTTCGCGCCCCTGCGCCTCTCGAAGGTTTACCTCGAGAACGGAACCGGCGACCCGGGCGCCGTGGCGATGCTTCGCGAGATCGCCGCCGATCTCAGGGCCCAGGGCCTCGAGGTATCCGGCGCGGTCGTGCCGGCATCGGAAAACGGCCCCCTCTGCTACAACAACCCGAAGGACATGGCCCTCCTGGAGGCCAAGGTGCGCGTGCTCGCGCAGGTCTTCGACGAGATCATCGTGGACGACTGGCTCTTCACGACCTGCACCTGCGCCAAGTGCGTCGAGGGCCGCGGGGCGGACTCTTGGGCCGACTATCGCAGCCGCCTCGTGGCCGAGCAGTCCAAGATACACCTGATCGACGCGGCAAAGAAGGTGAACCCGGCGGTCAAGGTCATCATCAAGTACCCCAACTGGTACGAGGGGCACCGGCAGAACGGCTACGACGTCGCCCGGCAGACGCCGCAGTTCGACGCCGTGAGCGTGGGAATCGAGACACGGCAGCCGACCACCCAGGACCAGCACATCCCGACCTACTCGGGCTACGTGTACCAGAGGTGGATAGGCGGCAACGCGGGCGCCAAATGGCGCAGCGCGTGGCTCGACAACTACGGCATGGAGGGCTCCGACAACGACTTCGTCGCGGAGGTGTGGCAGGCGGTCCTCGGGCGCGCCCCGGAGATCATCTTCTGGTGCGCCGGAGTGCTCCACCCGCCCGCCGCGTCCGCGTCCAACTTTCCACGGCTGGCCGAGGTGATGCCGGAATTCGACCGCGTTGCCGGGATGATCGACGGACCCTCCCGGGGCATCCCCATCCACCTTCCCCTGGGCTCCGTCGGCGAATACAACATATTCGGGTACCTAGGCATGATCGGGCTGCCGATGGACCCGCGCACGAGCTTTCCCGCGGACGCCAAGGACGCGATCTTCACGAAGCACTCGCTGCGCGACCCCAAGATCGCCGACGAGCTCGTTGCCCGGGTTAGGGGCGGCAAGGAGGTCTTCCTGACGTGGCCCCTCCTCGGCGAGATCCGAGGAAGCGAGCTCGGCCGCGTGTTCAACGTGATCAACGGGGCCGGCACCGTGACCTCGCCGACCTTCCGCGTGCACGACGGCCTGTGGGAAACCAAGCCCGTGGACGCCGGTAGGCCCTTCACCTTCCCGAGGATCGAGCTGTCCACGTGGCCCTACGCCCGCGACGTCGGGCTCATCCGCGAGGATGGGGACTTCGGCGTCCTCTTGAGGAGCCCCTACCTGGAGGGCCAGGTCGACGCCCTCAACCTGCCCGAGAATTCCTACGACCTCCAGCGGCTGCCGGAGGAAGTGCTCAACTCGATCCGCCTCTGCTTCGTCGACGAGCTTGGCGTGCGCCTCCTCGGCCCCGGGGGCGTCGCGCTCTACCCCTTCGGAAGCCGCCAGTACGTCCTCTATAACATGAGCGAGCGTCCGGCAAAGGTCTCGCTTCGCCTCCCGGCGGCCGCGCCGCTGAAGGGTTGGACCGAGAGGGTGCGCGGAAAGGACCTGGCGGTCACGCATGTGGACGAGGGCGACGGCGCCGGGGCGAGGCATGAGACCGATGTCGCCCTGAAGCTCCTCCCCTTCGAGATAGCCCTGGTCGAGGCGCCCTAGCACCCGCTTCCGGGTCCGCTAGGCTCCGCCGCCCAGCGCAAGCGCGATCGCCTTCATCTCCGCCTGGCGCAGTCGGTATTTCCGCGCGACCAGGGCGCTGATCCCGTAGCAGGCGCACGGGAAGAGCGTGAAGAGCGCTACGATGCACACCTGGGTCGCCGGGGCCTGCGTCGCCCCGCCCGAGACATAGCCGAACGCGGCGAGGGCCCATCCGATGACGGCGCCGCTCAGCGCCAGGCCCAGCTTCAACACGAAGAGCGTGCCGGCGAAGCTGATTCCGGTGAGGCGCTTGCCGAACTTCCATTCCCCATAGTCCACGGTGTCGGACATCATGACCCACTGGATCGGCGTGATCATCTGGTGGAGGAGTCCTATCACGAAGATGAGGGCGAACATGACCGCGTTCTGCCGCAGCGGGACGAAGAACATGGCGGCGCTCAGGACGGCGAGCGCAACATTGGTCCTGATGTAGACGCTCACCTTGCACATGCGGTCGGTGAGCGGCTTGGTGAGGAGGCACCCGATGATGTTGCCCACGGAGTACGTGGCCAGGAAGGCCGTGAACAGGCCGGCCTGCCCCATGATGTACGTCACGTAGTACATCATCGCGCCTCCCCGGGTGGCGACCCCGAGGATGTTCAGGAGAGTCAGGCCCCCGACGACGCGCCATTGGTCGTTGCCGACGATGTCCTTCGCATCCGACCAGAATGACGTGGCCTCTCCCAGGCGGGGAAGGACCCGCTCCCGGGTGGTGGCGAAGCAGGCGACCAGCATCGCGGCGGCCACGACCGCGAGAAGGGCGATCGCGCCCTGGTATCCCGCCGCCTTGTCTGTCCCCCCGATCCAGCCCGCGAGCGGCACCATCAAGACCGTGCTGAGCATGCCGCCCGCGGTCGCCAGGACGAAGCGGTAGGACTGGAGCGATATGCGCTGGTTCTCGTCCGCCGTGATGACGCCGCCCAGCGCGCAATAGGGGATGTTCACGATGGTGTACATGAGGGTCATCAGCGTGTAGGTCGCCCCAGCGAATATCATCTTCCCGGTCACCCCGAGGTTGGGGGTCGTGTACGCCAGCACGCAGCTCAGCCCGAAGGGCACGGCCCCCCACAGGATGTAGGGGCGGAACTTCCCCCATCGTGAGCGCGTGCGGTCGGCCAGCCATCCCATCACGGGGTCGCTCACCGCATCCAGGCCCCGCGCCATCAGGAATATGCTCCCCACGAACGCCGCAGGGAGCCGGAACACGTCCGTGTAGAAGAAGGCCATGTAGAACATGACATTGTCGAAGACGATGTGGCTGGCGGCGTCGCCGAGGCCATAGCCGATCTTTTCCCGGGCGGAGAGTTGGGGAGTTTCCATTGGGGGGTTAGGATGCCCGCGTCGGGTCAAGGGGTACACGGGCCGGTCCCGCAGGCAAGATCACGGGGCGGGTGTGTCGCGAAAAACCCGCCCGCAGCCATCAGCCCATCTCCGCCACGATCACCGCGCCGTCCCGGAGCGCCGAGGCCGGGACGATGTTTCCGGCCAAGGGCCGCCCGTCGAGCGTCAGCGACCTCACCCCGCTGCACACGCCGGCGGGGTTCCGCACCTCGATGTTGAGCGTCTTTCCGCGGAATTCCCGCACCGCCGTGAAGCCAGGCCATGATTTGGTGATGCAGGGGTCGATCCGCAGGCCCCCCATCTCCGGTCGCAGGCCGAGGATGTGGTGGGTCGCCGTGTAATGAGCCCACGACGCCGTGCCGGAGAGCCACGGGATCCGGGACCTCCCCGCCTTCGGCGAGGGCGGGGCGATGGTGCTCTGGCAATGGACGTAGGGCTCGATCTCCCGGATCTCCGCGCTGTCATTCTGGGCAGCGGGCATGAACGAGCGGTAGTAGGCGTAGGCCTGGTCTCCCGCGCCGCGCGCGATCTCCGCCAGGACGATCCAGCTTTGGGTGTGGCTGAAGATGCCGCCGTTCTCCTTGTTGCCCGGGTTGAACAGCACGGCGCGCATCACCTCGACGGAGGTCTTCTCAAAAGGCGGGTTGCAGAGGGCCACGCCGTAGTCGCAGGCGAGCCGCTTGCGGACCGACTCCAGGGCGCGCTTCGTCTGCGCGGGCGAGGCGGACCCCGAGAGCACGGCCCAGCATTGGGTATTGAGGTAAATCTTGCCCTCCCGGGACTTCCTCGAGCCGAAGACCTCGCCCTTCTCGCCGATCGCCCAGATGAACCACGAGCCGTCCCAGCAGGTCTTCGCGATCTTGGCATCAAGCTTGGCCAGCTCGGCGAGGGCCCATTTGCGCTCCTTCGGGCGGCCGAGCTGCTCGGCGATCCCGGCATAGGTGTTCAGGCCGTAACGCACCTGAAACGCCACGAACACGGACTCCCCCTTGAAGCCAAGCTTCAGGCAGTCGTTCCAGTCGGCAAGGAGCCCGCACGGCAGCCCGTTTCGCCCGACCCGCTTCAAGTTGAACTCCAGCGCTCGGCGCAGGTGCCCGAGCACGGTGGCGCGACCCTTGTCCGCAAAAGGCACCACCTCGTCGTAAAAGCCGATGTCTCCCGTCTCGGCGACGTAGACCGGGACCGCGTTGAAGAACCACTGGCAGTCGTCGCTTCGGTAGTGGTGCGCCGGGGTGGGCTTCATCTTGCCCGGGGCGTGCGACCAGGGCCGAATCTCCGGCTGGGCCCCCCCCGTCGCGTCCTGGCCCGAGAGCATGAGCACCATCCGGTCCCTCACGTCGTCCGGGATCATGCCCGCCACGCCGATCATGTCCTGCACCGTGTCGCGAAAGCCGAACCCGTCGCGCTGGTCCCCCGTGTAGACGAGCGAGCAGGAGCGCGACCACTCGAATGAGATGAGGGCATTGTAGGCGCCCCAGACGTTGGCCATGTGGTCAAAATCCGGGTCGGGCGTCTTCACGCTGAGCTTTCCCACGAGCTTGTGCCAATGGCCCTTCAGCTTGGCCAATTCGCGGTCGCACGTTTCGGCGTTGCCGAAGCTCTTCCGAGTCCGTCCCGCCTTTGCCGCGCTTCCGATGCCCAGGAGCACAATGACCTCGGCCGTGGCCCCGGGCGCCAGCTCGAGATTGCTCTGGATCGCGCCGCAGCCGTTGTCAGAGAGGTGGCTGCTGTTCCTGCACGCTCCGGCCTCGACGACCTCCGGTCGGTCAAAACTCCGGTACACCCCGAGAAACTTCTCCCTGTCGCAGTCGTAGCCCGCGACTTCGCCCCCCACCTGGGTCATCCACCACCAGCGCGACTGGTCCCAGTTCGCAAAGTTGCCGGTATCCGGCGGAAGGCGGCGGCACGAGGACGCGATGATGAACCCGTCCTTCCAGTCGGCCTGCGAGATGTACTGGGTGTACTGCAGGTTGAAGGTGTCCTGGGTGATGTTCCACTCCGTCGTGAACTCGCAGAATGAAAACACGTTCAGCTTGCGCGGCTTCGACCCCGTGTTCGTCACCCTGAGCCGCCAGTACTCGAACTCCTGGCCCAGCGGCACGAAGTACGTGGCCTCGCTGCGGATCCCGCGCCATTCGCTCTCTATGACGGCGTAGCCCAGGCCGAACCGGGTCGTCGTCTTGTATTCGTCCAGGGGCTTGCCGACCGGCTGCCAGGCAGCCGACCAGAAGTCGCCGCTCTGGGCGTCCCGCAGGTAGAATTGCCTCCCGGGCATGTCCATCGGGACGGAATTGTAGCGATGGCGGATGAACCGGCCGGAAGCCGGCGAACGCGTGAAGCTGTAGCCCCCCGCGTTGTTCGTGATGATCGCCCCGTACCGGCGCGAGCCGAGGTAGTTTGACCAGGCCCGCGGTGTGTCCGGGCGTGTGATGACGTATTCGCGGGCGTTGTCGTCGAAGTGGCCGAATCGCATGGGGTTTGAGGGAAAGGGGCCTACCGCAGGAACGAAGGATCCAATTTAATCCGCGCCGCGAGGACCTATGCGAGGCTCAATTGCGGGCGCAGGTACGGCGAAGATGGGGTGTGGGCTGGCGGGCACAGGGATCCCGCGAATCCAAGCATCTTCCTCAGCCGATGCCAATCGCCGACCTCATGGTGCCGCGCCGGGGGGCGGCGATAGTCCAATTTCTAATCGGGGCCTTCAGTTGAAGCCGGACGGCGAGCCCCGGGCTCGGCCGGCGGCCGGACCCGCCCCAACGCCGGGACGAAATATGGATTCACGCTTGCGGGCGCAGGCCCGCGGTGCGGTGCTTCGGGATGATGCACCCTGACCATGCCCCCGATTCCGAGTCCCGAACCGGGCGCGGGGGGCACGCCCGGACATGAGCCTTCTGATCAGAAACGCACGGATCCTCACGCTCTCCGGTGAGCGCGGCCCCCGACGGGGCAAGGCCCTGGGCGAGCTGGGCATCATCCCGCAGGGTGATCTCCTGGTCTCCGACGGGCTCGTGGCCTCCGTAGGTCCCAAGCTTGAAGCCCCGTCCGGAGCCGAGGTCGTCGACGCCCGGGGCCGCGTGCTGATGCCGGGCTTCATAGACTGCCACACCCATGCCTGCTGGGCCGGGGACCGGCTCGAGGAGTGGGGCCAGAGGCTGCGCGGCGTCCCCCAGCAGGAGATCCTGAAGTCGGGCGGCGGAATCCACGCGACCGTAAAGGCGGTCCGCGAGGCGACCAAGAAGCAGCTGGCAGCCGGTCTCAGGTCCCGGCTTGCCCAGATGCTTCGCGAGGGCACGACGACCGTTGAGATAAAGAGCGGCTACGGTCTAAGCACCGAGGCGGAGCTGAAGATGCTGCGCGCCATAGTCCGCGCGGGCGCCGAGTGGGCCGGCACGGTCGTGCCGACGGCGCTTCTCGGCCACGCATTCGAGGGGGACCCGGATGACTACGCCAGGATGGTCGTCAAGGAGATGCTCCCGGAGGTCTCGCGTGAGTTCCCAGAGATCACGGTCGACGCCTATTGCGAGAAGGGGGCCTGGTCTCTCGAGGCCTGCGTCAAGCTCTTCGAGAAGGCCCGCAAGCACCATCCCCTGCGCGTGCACGCGGACCAGTTCACGTCCCTCGGCATGGTGCCGGAGGCGATCCGGCTCCATGCCCGCAGCGTCGATCACCTCGAGGCGTCGACCAAGAACGACCTGGTCGCGCTCGCCCAGTCGCCGACCATCGGTGTCATCCTTCCGTGCAGTGGATTCCACACCGACGGCCGCTTCGCGAAGGCCGGATTCTTCGTCGACCAGGGCGGGATCATCGCCCTGGCGACCGACTGCAACCCCGCCACGGCGCCCAGCCATTCCATGCCCTCCGCGATCTCTCTGGCCGTAAGGTTCTGCGGACTTACGCCAGCGGAGGCCATCGCGGCCGCCACGGTCAACGCAGCCGCGGTGCTCGGACTCAAGGACCGGGGAACCCTCGAAACCGGACAGAGGGCGGACCTGATCCTGCTGCGCCACACGGACGAGCGCCTCCTCGCCCACGAGTTCGGGGGCAATCCCGTCGAGCTTGTCGTCAGCGCCGGCAAGGTCGTCGTGAGGGCGCCCCAGGAGGTTGCACAGGTCGAGGATTGAGACGCTCGCCCTGACGAGGCCCCCGGTCCGGAAATGGCCTCTTGATTACGGGTGCCCGCGGGATCACATTATCGGGCGTCCATCGCGTGAATTCCACGCAGAGGGGAGGCACCACCCGCTCAACCCTGGCCCAGGCTCGGGTCCCGGCGGAGAAGCCCCCTCCTGCGGGATCGATACCTTTTCCACCCCATGAGCATCAAAACAGCCATCATCGGAGCGGGCGGCATGGCCGCCTACCATATCTCCGGATTCCGCCAGGCGGGAGCCGAGGTCCTTGCGATCGCCGACGTCAATCGCGCCGCCGCGGAGAAGTGCGCGGCCAAGAACGAGGTTCCGAGGGTGTTTGGCAACGTCGCGGAGATGTTCAAGGCGCTGCCGTCCCTGGATGCCGTCTCCGTCATCGTTCCCAACAAGTTCCACGCTCCCCTCTCGATACAGGCGCTTAAGGCCGGGAAGCACGTTTTCTGCGAGAAGCCCCCGGCGATCAACGCCGACCTTGCGGCCAAGATGAAGGTGGCGGCCGAGGCTGCGAAGAAGACGCTGATGTTCAACTTCAACAATCGCGCGCGGCCGGAGAGCTATGCGATGCGCGAGTACATTGCCGACGGATCCGTGGGCCGGATCAACTCCTGCCAGGCGAAGTGGATCCGGCGGTGCGGGATCCCGGGTTTCGGGGGCTGGTTCACGACCAAGGCCCTTTCCGGGGGCGGCCCGCTGGTCGACCTCCTCCACATGATCGACCTCGGGCTGCATTTCATGGGATACCCGGAACCCGCCCACGTGCTGGCGCGCACCTTTGACGACTTCATCAAGGACAAGAACTTCAAGGGGCCCTGGGGAATCCCCGACGTCGCAAAGGGCACGGTCGACGTTGAGGCCGCGGCCCACGGATTCGTCACCTTCAAGACGGGCCAGGCGCTCTCATTCCACATCTCGTGGGCCGAGCTCAACAAGGGGGAGGAGGTGTCTGTCGCCTTCCAGGGCTCCCGGGCCGGTGGCCTCGTCCAGCGGCTCTTCAGGACCGACGGCGACGACGCGACGGCCGTGGACGCCCTCGAGCTCTACACCCAGGAACACGGACGCTCCGTGAACCGCTCAGTGATTGTCCCTCCCGATGAGACCATGGGGCGCAGCCGCTCCGCCATGAACTTCATCCGCACCATAGAGGGCCGGGAGAAGCCGCTGAACACGCCGGCGGAGGCCGTGTCCCTGATGCGGATCATCGACGGCGCGTACGCGTCGGCCCGCTCGGGCAAGCCGGTCAAGCTCTCGTGACGCCGCGACTCCCGCGGTCAGAACCGCGGATAATCGGACCTTCGAACCGCGCTAATTTCCGAACCCATTCGGTGGCAAACCACTGATTTGGAGTTACTACCCGTGCACCGTGAACCCGCAGGTGCGCCGGTTCGCGCGCCTCCGGGTTTGGGCCGCCGCGCCGCCCGAGTGCGGGATTGGCGCAGCCGCTCGACTTCGCTAGGCTATACGATCAACTGACAGCTCCCCCCCGCCATGGGGATCCAAGAAAGGTCAACTATGCCCAACATAACCCAACTTGTTCCCGCCCTGCAGCTCGCAATCGGGCCGGTGATCCTCATCTCGGGGGTCGGCCTGCTGCTCCTGAGCTTCACAAACCGCTTCGGGCGGCTCTTGGACCGCGCCAGGCTGCTCAACCGGGAGCTTCAGACGGAGCCTCCCCACGCCCCAAAACTGAGGCTGCAGATCACGTTCCTCCACAAGCGGGCCGGCATCCTCAGGCTCTCCATCCTGCTCGGGGCGATCACGGTGCTGATGGCGGCATGCCTGATCTTCGGCCTCTTCCTGCAGGCGCTGCTCAAATGGGACCTGAGCTGGGCCATCATCCTCATCTTCTGCATCTCGCAGCTGACGTTGATCGGGTCGATACTCGCGTTCATCCGCGAGATGAACCTTTCGCTGACCGCGTTCCGGATTGAGATCGAGGGCCGCCCGGCTCCTCCGGAGATGACCTGACGGGTATCGAGTCGACCCAGGCAGGTCCGGGGTCCTAGCATGCAGGGACCCCCACGATGAGAGCCATTCTCCGCAGCCTTACGCCTTCGCTAGCCCTCGCTTCATTTGCGGTCGGTCTCTGTGCCGCCCCATCCGAACCCCAATTGGTGGTCCAGCGAGCCGGCGACGACGGCATCCCCGTCAGCGTCGGCCATGCGAGGCCGCTGGATATGCTCGTGCTTGAAAGCGGGGGCACAGGCTCAATCGAGGTCAGGGACGGCGCGGACAGGGTCTACTTCAAGGCTCCCCTGGGAGGACGCGTAAGCTTCAGGGCCGGCGGGGCCCTGGGGATCCAAAAGGTGATCACCCGCGACGTGTCGGGAGGGGAGACGGCGCAGGCATCCTTCTCCCTGGATGCGGAGACGTCGGTCGACGACGGCGGCAAGTACCGGGACATGTTCAGCCTCTTTCACAACGGCATGAGCTCGGACACGCCGAACGGCGTCGAGGAGACCCGGTGGAACGGGCGCACATACCATTTCTTCGTGAACTGGGTGCTGGACAATTACCATACGGCCAAGGGCATGAGGTACTTCAGCCCCTACGGGACCGATTTCATCGACATGATGCGCAGCGCCCAGCGCGAGGACGGGATGATCTGGAGCAACCTCAATCCAGGCGACGCGGTCGCGTACTACAAGACCGCCTACGGCCCGTTCGACTACGTCCGCACGATCGGCGACCGCACCTTTGTCCGGCAGCCGGCGGAGAACCACCCGGAATACGTCTACGTCAGCACGATCTACCAGACCTGGAAGGCCCGCGGGGACGACGCCTGGATGAGCCAGTGCCTGCCGTCGGCCGAGCGGGCCATGGAATACCCGGTCACCGACCCTGCGCGCTGGAGCGCTCGCTTCCGGCTGCTCAAGCGGGTCTATACGATCGACTCCTGGGACTTCCAGGTCGACGACGCCTACACCCCGGACATCGGGCTGACCAACACGATGCTGGTCGACCCGCACAAGTCCAAGTTCGGCGTGTTCTTCGGGGACAACGTGTACTATGCGGCGGCCTGCGATGAGCTGGCCGAGATGCTGGCCCACGGCGGGGATTCCGCGGGTGCAGCCAAGTATGCCGCGCGGGCATCGGAGATCCGCCAGAGGCTCGACGTGCTCTCGTGGAACGGGCGTTTCTACACGCATTTCATCGACGACGATCCCACGGTGAAGCGGGACCTCGGCGTCGACGAGTGGAGCCAGATTGCCCAGGGCAACGCCTACGCCCTCAACCGCGGGATAAGCCGCGAGCACGCCCAGGCCATAATCAGGACCTACATGGACCTGAAGGACCACCTCCCCCCGGGCTCGCCCGGCGAATGGTACGCGATCTATCCTCCTTTCCAGAGGGGCTTCGGAAGGCACAACGAGGTGTGGCAGTACATGAATGGCGGCGTCGGGGGACACGTGGCGGGCGAGCTCGCCCGCGGCGCCTTCGAGAACGGCTTCGAGGACTATGCCCGGGACGTGCTCGACCGCCTGACCGAGCTCGGCCACAAGCACGGCAACAAGATCTGGTTCGCCTACACCGGATCCATCCCGCCGGCCCCGCCCCCGCCGCACTACGAGGAGGTCGACCTCTCGGGGGCCGCCAACATGGACATCGAGGACAAGGGGGGGCCCAAGGCCGCGCGGTGGATGCTCTCGGGGAAGCCCGGCGACGACATCCGCGGGCTGCCCACCGGCGATCAGCAATTCGCAGGCATCGCCTTCAAGGTCGCGGACCCCCAGAAAAACCAGAGACGGGTCGCCGTCGCAGTGTCGCACCGGAAGGGACTGCCGGCCGTCGTGGACGTCCCGGTAAATGCGGCCGCCGCATGCATCTATCTCCTGCACACCTCGACAAAGCCGGGATCCGAGAATGTCTGCGGGAGCGTGGCGTTCAGCTACACCGACGGGACCCAGCGCGTGCAGTACGTGAGCATGGGAAAGCAGCTGACCTACTGGTGGTTCCCGGAGCTAAAGACCGACTTCTCCGGAGTCGCCTGGCACGGTCCCAGCCCGGTCGCCGACGACGTGGGGCTGTCCTGGTGCGCGATCGACAACCCGAGCCCCGAGAAAACGATCGCGGCCATCCGCCTCAGGGCTCCGGACGACGAGGGCATTTACACGGTGCTGGGGATGACCCTTGCCGACAGGCCTCATTACGTGGCGCCCAACCCGGTCTCCTATGGCGGGCCGGACGACTGGGCGGCGGCCACTGCGATGGACGCGATGGTCGAGGGCCTGGCGGGAGTCAGGGACGGCCCCCTGAGCCAGACGTTCTCCCACCCCATTGTCGCCCCGCGGTGGGACCAGGGCGAGGCCCGCACGGTCCTGGTTTCCGTGCGCTATCCCGCTTCCCTGGGTTATGTGGCCTACCGCTATTCCTGCGACCCCAAGAAGAGGGAGATCATCGTCACGGCGACCGGAAGCGGCGCCTCGATGCAGGGGCATTTCCTGCTGCCTGCGGCAACGGACACCGTCACGTCGGTGGAGGTTGACGGCGCGGCCGCCCATTACGCCCTGAGCCGCGTCGCGGCATCGACCTATGTGGACCTGGAATTGCCCGGATCCGTCTGTTTGGTAAAAATCCGCTACTAAGACCGGGGTTTCCAACAACGCCTTGACCGCATGGGCCCCGTCCTCCAGTCCGGAGTCCGGGACCCATGCCCTCCACCAACAAGAATGGACTCCTCCGGGGCGCGGAGAGTCGGATCCGGCGCCCGCGCGCCATGGGGACCTTTGGGTTCGCCGCGGGGGTCCTGGCGAGGCTGGCCTGCACGATCCTGGCGCTGGCGGTGGCCGCTCCCTTTGCCCGCGCGGTGAACGCCGGGGACACCTACGACCAGGTGATCGCCGAGAAGGGGAAACCCTCGGGAAGAATGGACGGCGGTAGCACCGTCGTGCTCCAGTATCTCGACATCTCGGTCAAGCTGCGGGATGGCGTGGTCGTCTCGGTGAAGGCCGTCGAAGCAAAGCCCGCCGGCGCACCCGCTCCTTCGGCGGGCACTGCCCCGCCGCCGGCCGCGGCCAAGGGTGCCGTTTCCCCGGAGGTAAGGATACGGCAGCTGAACGAGGAGCTTGCGAGGACGGTACGGCGCGTCCGGGAGATCGTTAACCAGCCCGTAACGCAGGTGGAGGTCACCCAGGGGATGAAGATCGCTCGGTTCCCCATCTGGTTCCACCCCGGGGCGGGCACGCCCAACTTCGACACAGACGACGTGCGCACGACGGAGAGCTCGGCGAACTACTCCGATCCCAACTACGACTACGCGACGTGCCCCATGCACCCCGGGATCGCCTTCCTCATGAGCGACATGGCGTTCAACAGCGCGACGAAGATATTCTACGTCGACCGGTCCGTGCCAAAGAAGAAGCTCGCCGAATACGAGCTCCTTGAGATCAACAAGCTCTACAGGGTCATCGGGCGCGACCTCCATGAGCTGGCGGCGCTCGGGCAGACGCCTGCCCTCAACCTCGATTAGGCGAGGGACCCGCCTGCGGTTCGCCGGGCCCGAGGCGATCGGGTATCTCTTGGATTAATGGTAAAAGAGGCTAGGATCGAGGCATCCCCCGACCCATGCGCCCCCACATATTGCTGATGTTATCCATGGCCACGATCTCGCTCAAAGCCGCAGACGCGCCTCCGCCAGCGCACCATCGCTTTTTCTCTGACGACAGCTTCTGGAACCAGGTTATCCCCGCCGACGCGCAGGTTGATGCCCGGACCGGGCGGTGGATCAAGCTCCTGGAAACCGAGCCAACGGGCCAGGGATTCCTGGTCAACAGCACCCAGTGGACCATACCGGTCTACGAGGTGGACTCCGCCACGCCCCTGAGGAAGGTGGGCCTGCTCGCCATCAGCCCAAAGGACCAGGTCCATTGGCATACCAGCCGGACGTTCTTCGGCCATGGCGCCGGTTTCGACTTGGTGCCCATCCCCCCCGAGGCGAGTCCCGACCCTCAGACCGACTCGCACCTGGCCGTCGTCGACTGGAAGAAGAAGCTCGTCTGGGATATGTGGGCGCTGTCGCGGAACCCGGACGGGAGCTGGAAGTCGGCCACCGGGATGGTTTATCCCGCCGACGGGCCCGGGGTCTTTTCCACGAGTGAGCTCGGAGTGAAGGACGGTGAAAGCATCCACTTCCATGGGCCGAGCCGGGCGGCCGGCGTGCCCGCCGTGGCGGGGCTCATCATGTACGACGAGGTGATGGCCGGCGAGATAAGGCACAAGATAGCCGCGGCGTCGCGCTTCTGCGCCTACAAGGAGTTCGTCTTCCCGGCGGCCTGGACCGACGGGTTCACCGAGGGGGGCATCCCCGAGGGCACGCTGATCCAGCTCGACCCGTCGCTCGACCTCTCTAAGTACACGCTTACCCGGGAGGAGCGGATCGTGTGCGTGGCGCTTCAGCGCTACGGCATGGTGCTCGTCGACATCGCCGAGGGGCAGCCCGTCTACGCCGAGGGCCTCTGGGGCCACCCTGGAAAGTCGTGGGACGGCAAGCTTCCCCATGGCGCAGGAGGGATCTCCAAGATCCCGTTCAGCTGCTTCCGCATGCTGCAGACGTCGCAGGCGGTCCACATGGGGGACGGGCGATCGAAGTTCTCCCCCGTGTGGTAGGCGCCGAACGGGCGCTCAGCACTCCCCGAGATTCCGCCGCAGGGTCTCGGAAAGCCTGCCCACATCGTGGACCGTCACGGAACGGGCCGCGACCGTTATGAGCTTCCGGTCGCGCAGCCGCGCAAGGGTGCGCGACAGCGTCTCGCTGCTTGTCCCAAGTTCGGCGGCAAGCACCCTCTTGGTCCCCGGCAGGCTGATCGATACTCCTGAGCCCTCCCTGCCGGCGCGCTTCACAAGCCAGTTGAGCAGCCGCGTTTCCACGTCCTTGAGCGTCAGGTCGTCGAGCATTCCTACGAGCACCCGCAGGTGCGCGCTCACCGACCCGAGCATGCGCAGAGCGAGGTCGGGCCTCCTTCCGATCAACTCAAGGATCGGTTCCTTGGGAACCAGGAGCACCGAGCTCGGCTCGATCGCGCGGGCCGCCGCGGGATAGCCCGTCGGCGAGGCAAGGGCCGCCTCGCCGAAGGACTCCCCGGTGCGGAAGATGTGGATGACCCGCTCCTTCCCCGCGGCGTTCACCCTGTGTACATTGATCGAGCCGCTCTGGACGACGTAGAAGCCGCGGGAGGGTTCCCCCTCGTGGAAGAGAAAATCCCCCTTGGCGACCGGCAGCACGCGGATGAACGACGCGATGGCCGCAAGGTCCTCGGAGGGCAGACCGGTGAAGAGTTGGCTGCAGCGGAGCGTGCCCGTCAGCCCGGTGAGCTGTAGGCTGGTGCGGCGAGGGGGCATCGGCATCGGGACCAACCTAGCATGCGTCGCCCCGATCCGTCGCGACCTATTTTTACGGACCCTGGGGGCTGATCTGCGTGATGAGCAGAGTCATGTCCCCGGTCGCCTTCACCGAATGCGGCAATCCCGGGGGCATATGGAGGAGATCCCCGGCCTTGAGCGCATGGCTCTCCCCCGAATAGGAGAAGTCGCAGGTGCCGGCGAGCACTTGGACCAGGGCGCGCGCCGGCGTCGTGTGCTCCGAGAGCTCCTGGCCCGCCGAGAAGCGAAAAAGCGTGAGGCGCAGGCCCGGCGTTGTCAGTACGGCCTGGCTCACGATGCCGTGCGCGACGCCGGGCGCCGGCGCGAGCAACAGGCAGACACCCGCCACCGCGGGATCGAGGAGTGCTGCTGTCTTCATAGTTGGAATTGAGACACCGAAATATAGGCCATGGACCTCATTCCCTCCAAAAATTGGCAGCCCAGGCGCCGTCGTGCCTGCGCTCCAAGGTGGACGAGAACCCCTCGCTCTTGAGCATCTCGATGAGGGGGGCGGGCATGAACGGCGCAATCACGGTGATGCCCTGGCCCGGCGCCAGGGCATCCACCTTCGCCCTGATGAGCGGAAATGGCTCGTCGCCCTTGGCCAGGCTTGGCCGGACGTCGTAGGTTTTGAAGGTGGGTTTGCTCATTTGGCGGCCATCCCTTCCTTGCCTGCCAGCGCCGCAACCGTCTCGTCCAGCCCCCCCTGCAGTCCCACGCGCTGGTGGACCACCTCGCCCTCGGCATTGAGCACCGTGAGGAGATTGGAATGCGCGTACGACCCGTCCTCGCCGCGCTGGTACTTGACCCCAAGGAGCGCCGCGAGCTCGCGAACCGACTCGCCATCCCCGTGAAGGAGGACCCATTGGCTGTCCAGATGGCGCTGTGCCCTGTATTTCGCGAGGGCCTCGGGCGTGTCCCGCGCATCGTCAAATGAGACCAGGACATAGGTCGTTCCGCCGCGCATCGCCGCGGGGACCTTCCCCTGGACGGCCAGCATGTCGCTTACGGTCAGGGGGCAGGCGTTGCCGCACGACGCGAAGAACATGTCGACCAGGACCCGCCGCCCCCGGAGCGAGCCGAGCGAGAACGCCCTTCCCGAGTCGTCGGTGAAGCGCGCGTCGAGCTGGTAGAGCGAACCCTTGCTGTAGGGACCGGAGGCGACCTCCTTGCAGCAGGCATCGGCCTTTCCGCCGGCAGCGGCGTTTGCCTTGCAGGCCGGGCAAGAATTCTTGGCGGGCTCCGCCGCAAGGGCCAACGAGGTGGCAAATAGGGCTAGGAGCGTGAGTTTCGTTGCCATGGTGTGGATGCGGTTCGCGGCTCCAGGTTCCGGGCGCAGCGGAAACCAAGCGAGCTCGTGGTGTTGTTGGCCCTGAGGGAGGAGCGCAAAGCCATCCGCATGTAGGCGGCGTAGTCGCCTGTGTCCTTCACGCCGACGGCCCCGGCGGCGCAGTACAGGTTGCGGTCGGCGCTGGAGTCGGCGCGCGACTCGCCAGTGACCATCGCCGTGTTGAAGTCCTCAACCCATTCCCAGACGAGGCCGCTCAGGCCCCGGACCCCGTAATAGTTGGCCTTCGCGGTGCGGACCGGGGGGAGTACCTCGGGCACGGGTCTCGCGAACCATGCGTAGAGATCGGAGTTGAACCGGGCCTCGTTCCTGCCGTCCGGTCCGGCATATCCGGCGGCTGCTGCGAATTCCCACTCCGCGGTGGTGGGAAGGCGCTTTCCCTCCCAGCGCGCGTAGGCGCGCGCGGCAAACCACGACACATGGACGACGGGCGAGTCCGCGGGAGCTCCCGGGCCCAGCTCAAGGTCGCCGCCCCAGTTGGCCAGATAGGACGAGTCGGCGAAGAGGCTGCCCACCTGCGAGCGGCGCCATTTCGGCGTTGCCCGCACGAACTCGAGAAACTCGCCATTGGTCACGGGTAGCTCGTCGAGCAGGAACGCGCCGACGGGCACCCGAGCCGGATCCTTCTCACCCCTTGAGAACGGGACGTAGGCGCCCGCCGGCATGCGGACCATCCCGGTCGAGACAGGGGACTCCTGCATCGGCGCGCCTCCCAGGGCAAGCGCCGCCACCAGGGCAATGAGGCCCGACAGGGAGCGGAGGATAATATGTCGAACGTCCATTGCGGTACCCGGCTCAGTGCGTCTCGTTCCGGATGGCCTTCACCTGCTCGGTGCTGATCGCATCGCCCTTGTTGCCCCACGAGTTGAGCACGTAGGTCAGGACATCGGCGATCTGGGCGTCCGTGAGGACCGCCTCCTGCGGGGGCATCGCGCTGTTGATCGTGGTGCCGTTGACGGTGACGGGGCCCGACAGGCCCTTGAGGACGATCCGCACCGCGCGCTCGTGGTCAGCCTGGAGAAAATCCGAGCCCGCTAGCGGCGGGAAGATCCCGGGCAGTCCCTTGCCGTCGGGCTGGTGGCATGCGAAGCACAGGCCCATGAAGACCTGCTTCCCTTTCTCAATCTGCATGTCCTTGGTGAGGCCGGCTATGGCCGGGTTGGACTTTATCTCGGCCGCAATCTGGCTCTTCAGCTCAGCCTCGCGCTTGGCCGACTCGGAACCCTCCTCGGCCTGCGAGCCCAGGTAGACTGCGTCAATCTCCTTGCCCGAGTAGATGATGCGGTTTTCTGGGCCCGTCACCTTGAGCATGCCGAGCGCGCCCTTGTTGAAGGCGCGGACAATCGAATGGTCGACCAGGATGTAGGTCCCGGGCACCTTGACCTTGAACTCGACGACCACGGCGCCGCCGGAGGGGACCAGGGTCGTCTGCACGTTCTCCTCCACATGGCTGAGCGAGGCCTCCGTGTACACCTTGTCGAAGATCTCGCCGATCACATGGAACGACGACACAAGGTTCGGGCCGCCGACACCGAAGAAGATTCGCACCGTCTCCCCCACCTTCGCCGTGAGCGCACGATCGCCGACGAGCGACCCGACGGCGCCGTTGAACACGACATACGGAGGGCGCTCGTCGAGGGCCTTCGCCATGTCGAAGGACTGAAGGCCCTCCTCGCCGAAGCGCCCGCTCGTGTAGAATTCCCCCTGCATGACGTAGTACTCCTTGTCCACGGGCGCCATACCGTCCTTCGGCTGCACCAGGATCATCCCGTACATCCCGTTGCCGATATGCATGGGGACGGGCGCCGTTGCGCAGTGGTAGACGTAAAGCCCGGGATTGAGGGCCTGAAACGTGAACTGGGAACTGTGGCCCGGCGCGGTGAACGCGGATGCCGCCCCGCCACCCGGCCCGATCACCGCGTGGAGGTCGATGTTGTGCGGCAGCTTCGAGGAGGGGTGGTTGTTGAGATGGAACTCGACCACATCACCCTCGCGGATTCGGATGAAGCGTCCAGGGACGGCGCCGCCAAACGTCCAGAAGGTGTACTCCACGCCATCGGCCAGCCTCTTGACAACCTCCCGCACCTCCAGGTTGACGACGACCAGGGCGGGATAATTCCGGGTGATCGGTGGCGGAACATTGGGTGGAGCGACGAGAACCGCGTCCTCGACCGGCATGGCGAGCACCTCGGGAGGAAGCGTCGCGGGCCCCACCACCCCACCCGCGCCCTCTCCGGCGGGATAGGCGCGGATCGTCGTAAACGTGGCGGCGATCGCCGCTGCCAGGAGTTGGAGGATGCGTCGTGTGTTCATGGGGAAAGCAGTGGATGGGCGTGGTGCGGAATGCGGTATTCGATACCACATACTACGTCATAGGGGGTTCGGGGCTCCTTGACCTGCATCAAGGTTTGGCCAGAGAACCTGCTCATCTAGGCCCGATAAGCCAACGCGACGGCCGAAATGTAACCGAGCCCTAGCAATGCCTCGGTGAAGCCCACCCGTCGGGCGGACCAAGCCCCGCGCACGAGGGTCAGGAGGACCGCCGCGCGCGCGGCCAGCGCCACCGTGGCGATGCTTCCGCACCATGGAGCCAGGTGCAGCACTGCTAGCGCTGTCGCCCCCAATGCGGCGACGGCCACCGCCGCGAGCGGAGCAACAATACTGGAATCCTGGCCTTTGGCCATGCGCAGGTAAGTGCGCACCGTCATGACGGTCGGCACGCTTCGCGCCTGCATCAATGCCGCTAGCGCCAAAGCGGCGGGGACAGGCCATCCGGCAAGGGAAGCGAAGGCTGCCGGAAGGAAGGAATACGTCGCGGCTCCCGCGATCTCGGCTGCGGAGGCGCGGGAGTCGCCGCGCAGGTCGAAATACAGGAAGAGGCCTCCCGAGACGGCGGCCATCGCAAGCGGCCACAGGCGGGCGAGCCCACCAAGGACCCACGCCTCGAACAAACCTGCGGCGGCCAAGACGGAGAGCACCCCGAGGGCCATGCGCGCCATCCCGCGCCGATCCGACTCCGCGGACGCGAAGGAAAGCCTAAGCGGCCGCCTGGCGAAGAATCCGGCGACCGCGGCGACCGCAAGGCCACCTCCCGCGATCGTCGGTGCAACAAGCATCCCCAGGAGCACGGGCTCCAGAGCCAGAGACCAGGATCCGTGCTCCCTCGGAAGGAATATCGAGGGCGCATTGGGCTGGACCCGATCGGCCTGTACAGCGTCTTTCATGGCTGCGCCATAATGGGGTAGACCGGCATTCCCCGCCTTGACCGGCGTCAAGCCCAGGGAATATGGGCCAAATGGGGGCTAACGGGGCCGGGCCGGCGTTACTCCCGGATTAGCGTAACCATACCCCTGGCTGGGAGATGCAGCTTCTGCCCGGGTCCACCAAGGCTCAATTGACTCTCCTGGAAACCCGCCCCCTCCGTGGTCGTCACGGCCTTCCAAGATCCGGTTGGGAGCCCGGAGATCACGGCCTCCCTCTCCGGGCCGATGTTCAGGATATGGAGGACAAGGGCGTCCTTCAGCGAAAACGCGCTGATCATCACCTCGGGCTGGTCGCTTGATGTCGCCACAACCTCGCTCTTCGCCGGCGAAAGGTTTGCAAACTGCTTCATTAGCCAGAAACGCCCCGTCGGCTCGATGACCCCGCTCGGGCCGACCCGGACCAATCCATAGTCATCGGTGAACTGCCAATAGATGATCGCCTGGGGACGGGCGAAGCGGAGCAGCTCCTGGAACTGACGGGCCTCCTTCAGGCCGTAGTCGAAGCTGTCGTACATCCTGTTCTTGTAGGCGCCGGGATCGACCCCCGCCTCTGCCACGAACAGCGGGAGGTTGAGCCACGCTCCCACGTCGCCCCAGGCCGCGTATTGGGCGGCCGTCCCGTCCCCCCAGCTATGGAATGACACCGCTCCGACGTAGCGCATCGCCTCGGGGTCGGCCGCCGTGGGAAGGACGAACTTGTGGGAGTCGCGGGGGTTGGCCGTGTCGCCGACGAGCATCCTGGTCTTGAGCCCGAGCGAGGCGAGGTAGGCGCCCACCCGCTTGATCTCGTCCCGGTGCGTCTCGGGCGTAAATCCGATGTTCACCCCGAGGTCAGATTCATTGAATGAGAAGAAGTCGGGCTCGGCGCCGTAGTGGCCCTTCAGGTAGACAAGGTAGCTTCCGAGCAGATCAAGGAATTCCGGCCATCTGTCGGGCGCTATCTGCCTGCCGAATGTCCCGAACGGCCGCTGGTTTGGGTCCGTGTAGAACCTCTCGGGGAGGAACCAGAGGCTGATGATCCACGGCACCCCCATCTTCTGCACCCGCTGCATCAGCTGGAAATCCCGAAGGAGCTGCGGGCCCGGCGCGGGCCCAGCCCGGTCGTGGTCCCATGTGATGGCCTTGAACTCAAACCGCGCCCATGACACCCGAAGGTTGTCGAGCGCGTAGTCCGTAACGGGCGTGTCCTCGTAGATCCGGAAGTTTCCGCCGAACCCGTCAAAGGGATAAAGCTTCGCCGAGGGATCGACGGAGAGCACCGCGGGAGCGGCCCTGGGCGTGCCCGTGAGCTTCAGGGCGAGCCCGAGTTTCAGGGTGTCGCCGACCCTCCACGCGCCCGAGTGAAGGCCTATCTGGATCCGATAATACCGTCCCGTGGCGTTCCAGAGGTCGGTGACCGTCACAGGCCTAGGTTGGTCGAGCGAGACCGAAAACCTCCAGTTTCGGTCGCCGTCGACGAGCTCCAGGTTCGCCGTCGTGGATCGGAGGAACACCGGGTCCGCGGGCCTGGTCACCGACAGCAGCAGGTTGCCCGGCGCCAGGACGCCGCCGGCGAACGAGGCGCGCGGCAGGTCGATCACATAGTCGACCGACTCCGCGTCGACCGGGAACCGGGCGGCGGCGCGGCCGGGAAACAGGGACTTCGGGGCGATCGACCCGTCCAGGCTCACTCCTGCATCCGACTCCTTCCACGCGGCCGAGAACTGCACCTGGCCACCGTTGGGAAATGACGCGCTCCCCTCCCACCGGGGTTCCAGGCCGGCGCGCGTGATCTGGGATCGCTGCTCGTTCGGCTGGACGGCCACGGCCGGGGCGCCCGTCAGCTTGACCATGAACCCTCCGTGGACCTGGAGCTCGTAGCCTTCGGAAATCATCGAGGTCAGCGCTCCGCCGCTGTCATAGGATGCGCGTTCCGCGGCGAAACACGACGTGCAGAGTCCAAGGACTAACAGTGCGGCATTCTTCATCATGGGGGTGGGTTTCCCACCGTTAACCCGGGTAGCAAAATGGACAAATTTTTTCTGCCTGCGTGCGAAGGGCCTAGCCGGCGAACTGCCCCACGAATTCGTGGACCGGAGTCGCCTCGAGCCGTCCACGGTCGGCAAAGAGCTCCATCAGGCTGCCAGCCCTGTCCCTTCCAAAATGCCCCGCGAATGCCGCGAGCGCCTTCTCTTGGAGGAGCGGGATCCCCTCAGCCCGCCGCCGGCGGTGCCCGATTGGGAAGTGGACCTCGACACGCTCGGTCCGCGTGCCGTCCGTGAAGAACACCTGCACGGCGTTGGCGATGGAGCGCTTCGCGGGATCCATGTAGTCGCGCGAGAACTGCTTGTCCTCGGCGACCACCATTCGTGCCCGCAGGGCGTCGATCCGCGGGTCGGCGGCAACCCCGTCCTCATAGTGGCCGGCCGTAAGCTTCCCAAAGATGAGCCCGATCGCGGCCATGTACTGGATGCAGTGGTCGCGGTCGGCCGGGTTGTGGAGCGGGCCCTTCTTGTCGATGATGCGGATGGCGGACTCGTGGGTCGTGATCTCGATCCGATCGACCTGGTCGATCCGGTCCCTCACGGCGGGATGCAGCTTGAGGGCGCATTCAACCGCGGTCTGGGCGTGGAACTCCGCCGGGAACGAGATTTTGAAGAGGACGTTCTCCATCACGTAGGAGCCGAGGGGCCGCGCGAGCCGGACGGGGCTTCCCCGGAACGACACGTCCTGGAATCCCCAGGTCCGCGCAGAGAGCACCGACGGATAGCCCATCTCGCCGGTCAGTGCGATCAGCGCGAGCCGGACCGCGCGGCTCGTGGCGTCGCCCGCGGCCCACGACTTGCGGGATCCCGTGTTCGGGGCGTGCCGGTAGGTGCGGAGCGAGGAGCCGTCGAGCCATGCGTGGGAGACGGCGCTAATGACCTGCTCGCGCGTGCCGCCCAGCATCGCCGTCGCCACGGCGGTGGACGCGACCCGGACGAGAAGCACGTGGTCGAGGCCCACCCGGTTGAACGAGTTCTCGAGCGCAAGGACGCCCTGGATCTCGTGCGCCTTGATCATCGCTGTGAGGACGTCCCTAACGGTCAGCGCCGCGCCCCGGCCCCCGAGGGGCGTGTGGAACGCGGCGACGGGGCTTCCGGCCGCCTCGTTGCGGCTCAGCCAGTCGGCGGTGGCGAGGATGGCCCCCAGGTTGTCCGAGGGATGGCCCCATTCCGCGGCGAGCCAGGTGTCGTTGAAATCCAGCCAGCGGATGGCGGCGCCGATGCTGAACGCCGCCTGGACGGGATCCAGCTCGTAGGCCGTGCCGGGGACCCGGGACCCGTTCCTTATCGAAGTGCCGGGGACGACGGGGCCGAGGAGCCGGGTGCACGCCGGGAAGGCCAGCGCCAGGATCCCGCAGGCCAGCGTGTCCGCCAGGCACCAGCGGGCGGTGTCGTAGGCCTCGTCACCCGCGACCAGGGCCCCCAGCGCGTAGTCCGCGATGTCGACAAGGAGCGGATCGGGGCGGGGGCGGTCGTTCGAGATCGGGGAGGACATTCGATATTTGGTGCCGCGCCTAGCGCCGTTCCAAGGGCACGAAGGGACGGTTCTCGGGGCCGGTGTACAAGGCACCGGGACGGATGATCTTGCCGTCGATGCGCTGCTCGACGATGTGCGCGGCCCAGCCCGCCGTGCGTGCCATGACGAAGAGCGGTGTGAACATGAGCATCGGGACCCCCATTTGGTGGTAGGCCACCGCGCTGTACCAATCCAGGTTGGGGAACATCTTCTTCTCGGCCCACATGAGAGCCTCGATCCTCTCCGCGATGGCCATGAGGGCCGTGTCGCCCGCCGCCTCGCAAAGCTGCCGGCTGGTCTCCTTGATGATCGCGCTTCGGGGATCCGCCACGGTGTAGACGGGGTGGCCGAACCCGATGACGATCTCCTTGCGCGCAAGGCGCGAGCGCACGTCGGCCTCGGCCTCCTCCGGGGTGCGGTACCGCAGGAGTATCTCGAGCGCCACCTCGTTGGCGCCGCCGTGCTTGGGGCCGCGCAGGGCGCCGATCGCGCCCGTGATGCAGGAATGGAAGTCGGACCCCGTGCCCGCGATGACGCGCCCGGCGAAGGTGGACGCGTTGAACTCGTGCTCGGCGTAGAGGATGAGCGACCGGTCGAGTGCGTGCACGTGCTCCGCGGACGGGGCGCGCTCGTGAAGCAGGCGCAGGAAGTGGGAGGCGATGCCGTCGTCCGGCGTCTCGACATCGATCCGCCGGCCCGACTTCGAGAAGTGATGCCAGTAAAGGAGCATCGAGGGGAATACGGCAAGGAGCCGGTCGGCAATGGCGCGCGCCCCGTCCACGGTGGACGCGTTGCCGCCCGACATCGGGAGGTCCTCCGTCTCGAGGTTGCCGAGCATGGAGCACCCCGTCCTCAGTACGTCCATGGGGTGCGCGCCCGCCGGGATCTGCTCGAGCACCCTGCAAAGCGGGGTCGGCAGCCCTCGGAGGCCCCTGAGCCTGCTCTTGTAACCCTCCAGCTCGGCGAGGTTGGGAAGGCGCTCGTGGATCAGCAGGTGTGCGACCTCCTCGTAGGTCGCGTGCGCCGCGACCTCGCCAATGTCATAGCCGCGGTAGTGCAGGTCGTTGCCGGACCTCCCGACCGTGCAGATGGCCGTGTTGCCCGCGGCGACTCCCGAGAGGGCTACGGATTTCTTGACCCGGGGGCCGGTACCTTGTGGGGCGGGCATCTTGGGGAGCGGCTAGCGCGGAGGTTCGTACCCGAGGGTCTCGTAAAGGTCGGCGCGCGTCTGCATCTTGTCCACCGCGGCACGCTGCGACCCGTCCCGGCGGATGGCCTGGAAGACCTCGAGCGAGGCCGCGGAGGCGGCACGGCTCGCGCTCAGGGGATAGAGCACCATGGCGACGCCGGCCTCCCCCATCTCCCGCAGGCTGAAATACGGGGTCTTCCCGAATTCGGTCAGGTTTGCGAGCACGGGCGCCCGGACCGCCGCGCAGAAGGCGCGGTAGTCCTCCAGGGAGGGGAGCGCCTCCGCGAAGATCATGTCGGCCCCGGCGTCGACGTACGCCTGCGCTCGGGCGACCGCCGAGGCCACGCCCTCGCCGGCCGCGGCGTCGGTGCGCGCCATGACGACGAATTCGGGATCCGGCTTGCCGCTGACCGCCGCACGGACCCGCTCCGCCATCTCGGCGGTGGGAACCAGCTGCTTCCCAGGGAGGTGGCCGCACAGCTTCGCCGGGACCTGGTCCTCGATGTGGACGGCGGCGACGCCCGCCGCCCCCATCTCGCGCACCGCCCGTGCGGGATCATCCCACCCCGTGTCGATGTCGACGAGGAGGGGAAGGTCCACCCGGCCGGTGATGCGCCGGGCGTCCACCAGGACATCGGCCAGCTCGGTCCGCCCAACGTCCGGGATCCCGTACGAGTGGTTCGCGACGCCGGCCCCGGACAGGTAAAGCGCGCGAAAGCCCGCGCGCCTCGCCAGCAGGGCGGAATAGGCGTTTATGGCTCCCGCAATCTGCAGGGGCCTCTCGGCGGCAAGCGCGGACCGGAAACGTGAACCTGGGGAGGGCATCAATGGAACAGTGGGCTCGGGGTGAAGCTTAGGAGTAAGTGGCATCTTCTCAAACGGGATCCGTTGCCGCAGGTCCCGCGCCATTCCTTGGTTCGAGGCGGGTCATCTGCCCCGCTTGAGCAGCCGCTCGATCTCCGCCCTGGACGGTGCCGAGGTCTGGGCTCCGATGCGCGTTACGGAGACGGCGGCCGCGGCCTGTCCGAAGCGGACCGCCTTGAGGAGCGGCATCCCCTCGGCGAGCGCGACCGCCAGGGCCCCGTTGAACACGTCGCCGGCCGCGGTCGTGTCCACGGCCCTCGCCTTGAAGGCGGGCGCAAGCGTGCTGCAACCCTCGCCGTGCACAAACGCGCCCCGGGCGCCGAGGGTGATGATGACCGTCTTCACGCCGCGCTGGCGCAGCCGCTCCGCGGCGCGGGCGGCCGCGGCCTTGCCGTCCACCTTGATGCCGGTCAGCGACTCCGCCTCGTGCTCGTTCGGCGTGAGGATGTCCACCTTCCCGAGGAGCGAGTCCGGTAGCGGCTGCGCCGGGGCGGGATTGAGGATGACGCGCATCCCCGACCTGGCCGCCGCGTTGACGGCCGACACCACCGCGGAAAGGGGGGACTCCAGCTGGACGAGGAGGGTACCCCCGCGCTTGAACACGCCCTGCGCCTTGGCGACGTCGGCCGGGCTCAGGCGGAGGTTGGCGCCCGAAGCCACGGCGATGCTGTTCTCGCCCCGGCTCCCGACGAATATGAACGCGATCCCCGTGGGCGCCTTCGCGTCCGCGGTGAGATGGGCGACGTTGATCCCATCGCCCTTGAGGCCGGAGACGACCGCCTTCCCAAAATCGTCGCGCCCAACCCGGCCCACGAAGACGACCGTCGCCCCCGCCCGGGACGCCGTCACCGCCTGGTTCGCTCCCTTGCCCCCTCCCGCGGAGTGGAATTTTCCGCCTATGACCGTCTCCCCGGTGCCCGGGAGCCGGCCGACCTGCACGATCATGTCGATGCTGCAGCTGCCGACAACCACGACTCGTGCCTTGGAGGGATGCTTGGGGGATGCCATAAGGGTGCCTTTGGGGGTCAGAGCCGCGACCCAATCAGGATCGCGAGGCCCACGCCGTAGAAGATGAACATGGCGACGAGGAGTTTGTTGGTGCCGGCGGGCGCCGACCTGAACTCCTTCCAGACGAAGACGCCCCAGAGCGCGCCGACCATCGTGGCGCCCTGGCCAAGCCCGTAGGAGAGCGCGGGTCCCGCCTTGGCCCCCGCCAGGATGTTGAGCGACATCCCCAGGTTCCAGATGACGCCGCCAAGGATGCCCACCGAGTGCAGCCTGAGGCTTCCCTTCGAGAAGTAGTCGCCGAACGGCACCGGGTCGCCGACGAACGGCTTTACCATGAGGATCGTGTTCCAGATGAAGTTCGAGAGCAGGAGCCCCGCGGAGAAGAGCACGATCGCCGTGTACGGGCTCAGCTTTCCGGCCTCAAGGGCCTCCACGCCGCCCACCAGGCTCGCCGGGGCGATCGCGCGTGCCACGTAGCTGTAGAAGAAGCCCATCAGGACGCCCGCCACGACCGAAAGCACGATCCCCTTGCCCGGGGTGCGCCCGCCTCCCGAGGCGAGGCGGCGGTAGGCCAGGGCATCAAGGATGATCGCGACCGCGACCGCGCCGACGCCCAGGGCAAGGAGCCGCGGATTTCCCTCGGGCCTGACAAAGTAGGTGCTGATGACGCCCAGGATCAGCGCGAGGCCCACGCCCACGGGGAACGCCACGGCCATTCCCGCGATGTCGATCGCGGCGACGAGGAGGATGTTCGATAGGTTGAAGATCACGCCGCCGGCAAAGGCCGACATGAGCCAGCGGCCCTCCGCCTGCCTGAGGTCGGGGAGGAATGCGCGCCCAGCCGCCCCCGAGCTGCCCAGGGTGAAGGCGAGCAAGAGCGCCAGCAGGAGGACCCCGATCGCATAGTCCCAGTAGAACAGCTGGAAGCGCCACTCCCTGCCGGCGAGCTTCTGCGTGTTGGCCCACGATCCCCAGCAGAACATCGTGATGAAGCAGAACACCACGGCGACGCTGTAACTGGTGACAGTGTACATGTTTTGATTTCGGGCTCGGGGGTTTGTCCGCCGGGGGCGCGGACCGAGCCGGTCCCGGACGCTATGGGGGTACCCGGCCCAGGTAAAACGCGAAATGGCCCCCGCAGGGTCGGGCGCCCCTGGGGCCTCAAAAAATGCCCACCCTTTGCGAGCACTCCTACGCCGATAAGGTTCTCCATCGTCGTCACTGCCGTGAACCCGGGCTCCTCAGTCCGTCGAGCCCGGCCAAATAAGGCCCCCGTCAGGACGGGTGCGCTTGAAGTCTTCAACCCGTGTCGGCACTGTTCCGATAAATCATGCCCACCGGCAAGAAGCGCGTCCTAGTCTTCGTCGTCGCCTACAACGCCGAATCCACGATCCTAAGCGTGCTCGAACGGATCCCGCCGCTTGAGGAGTATGACGTCGAGGTCCTGGTCATCGACGACGCCTCGGCGGACGGAACCTACGTGGCGTCGGAGCGCCTGCGGCGCCTCCATGGGTACCGGCACCCCCTGACCGTCATGGCCAACCCGGTGAACCAGGGCTACGGCGGGAACCAGAAGATCGGATACCAGTTCGCGATCGCCGGGGGCTTCGACATCGTGGCGCTGCTCCATGGGGACGGCCAGTATGCGCCGGAGGTCCTGCCGGAGCTCCTGACGCCGATCGCCCAGGGCGAGGCGGAGGTGGTCCACGGTTCGCGCATGCTCAGGAAGCGGGATGCGCTGCGCGGGGGGATGCCCCTCTACAAGTTCGCCGGCAACAGGATCCTGACCTGGTACCAGAACCTCGCGCTCGGCTCGCACCTGAGCGAGTTCCACACGGGCTACAAGGCCTACTCCGTGGGCGCCCTCAAGCGGATCCCCTTCGAGCGCAACTCGAACGTTTTCCATTTCGACACGGAGATCATAATCCAGTGGATCCGCTCCGGGATACCCATCCTTGAGGTCCCCATCCCTACCCACTACGGCGACGAGGTCTGCCGGGTGAACGGCCTGCGCTACGCCTGGGACGTGACGCTCGCCTCGACGGCGGCGTTCCTCATGAGGTTCGGCCTCCTGTACCGGCGCAACTTCGACGTCGAGTTCAGGGACGCGGACAACAAGCACTACGAGCCCAAGCTGTCCTTCCCGAGCACCCACTCGTTTGCAGTCGCCGGTGTGCCGCCCGGCACGAGCGTCATCGACATGGGCTGCGGCCCGGGCCACCTCTCCGCGGCCCTTCGCGCCAAGGGGTGCCGCGTCATCGGGGTCGACCGCTTCCCGCCTGCCGACGGCGCGGCATTCGACGAGTTCTTCGCGACCGACCTGAATGAGCGCCCGTTCCCGCGGCCCCTCTCGGACGTGCAGACGCTCCTCTTCCTGGACGTGATCGAGCACCTCTCCTCGCCCGAGAAGTTCCTCGACGAGCTGCGAGCCGCCTCCCAGCAGAACCTCAACCTGAGGATCATCATCTCGACCGGGAACATCGGGTTCGTCGTGACCCGCCTGATGCTCCTATTCGGCCAGTTCAACTACAACAAGCGCGGGATCCTCGACCTGACCCACACGCGCCTCTTCACGTTCGCCTCGCTGCGCCGCATCCTGCAGGAGTCCGGATTCGCGATCGAGAGCGTGCGCGGGGTCCCGGCGCCGGTGCCGCTCGTCGTCAAGTCGCGCTTCTGGTGCGGGCTCCTGATGGGGACGCAGGCCCTCCTCCTCAAGGTCTCGCGCGGCCTGTTCAGCTACCAGATCTACATGGTGGCCAGGCCGCTCGCCACGGTGCCCACCCTGCTTGAGATGACGCACAGCCACAGCGTGAGGAAATCCGTCGACATACCATGACGCCGTCGGGCGTCCCCGGGCACATGGTCGCTTTTTCCGCCGACTTTGCCGTGGTCGCGGTCGCGGCGTGGCTCTTGGTCTGCGCCTGCGGGGATCGCGGCCGCGGCGCCCTCGAGACCGCAACGGCGTGGTGCCTTTCGTTCGCGGCGCTTGTCGCCGGTGCGGGCGTTGTCCTCGGAGAAACCGGGGGGTTGGGGGTCTCCGGCTTTCTGGGGTTCCATGCGGCAGCGGCGTTTGCGTTGGCCGCCCTGAGGCGGCGCCACCTGGCCGACGACCTCGCGGCCGCGTCCGACGCCTGGGCGAACGCGCGACGGTACCTCAATTCCGGCGGACCTGGTCCGGTCGCCGCGGTCGGCCTCCTTGCGATCGTTCTCGCCCTCTTCGGGATAGCGGCCCTCGCCCATCCCGCGACGGCCGATGCCCTTACCTACCACCTGCCGCGCATCGGGCAGTGGCTGCAGGATGGCCGGGTCCGCATACTCGATTCGCAGGATGCTCGGATGAACTTCGTGGCCACGGTTCCCGACCTGGCGATGTCCTGGCTCATCTGCGGCGCGGGCTCGGGATTTCGCCCTGTGGTCCTGGCACAGACCTTTGGCGGGCTGATGGCGCTTGGCGCCACGGTCGGACTCGCTCGGCAGACGGGGTTGAGTCGCGGTGCCGCGATCATGGCGGGAGGGCTCCTCCTCGGGATGGCGAACGTCGCCGTGCAGTTCACCTCGTCGCAGACCGACCTGTTCACGGCGGGGATCTTCGCCGCCTCCTTCTATCTGTGGGTCTGCGCCCTGCGCAGGCGCGAGGCCTCCCTTTTGGGCGGGGTGGGGGCGGGACTCGCCCTGGGGGCAAAGGGAACCCTCTTCTACCTTGCGCCGGGGGCCCTGGTCTGGGTTGTGGCGCTTGCCTGGAGGCATCCCCTGCCCTGGGCGCAGTGGCGCCGAACGCTGGTCGCCGCAATGCTTGGGGTTGCCCTGTTTGCGCTGCCAGGCTTCGTCCGCAACTGGAGGGCCTACGGCGACCCCCTCGGCCCAAAGGAATGGGTCTCGAAGCTCCACCAGGGGGCACTTTCGCCCGCGGACTACGCCAGAAAACTCCGGTGGAATCTCACCTCGTCCCTCGCGCAGGTCTTCGAGCCCCAGTCGCAGCCGCACGGGCTTCGCTCGGTGGGGCGGGCCGCCGTCGAGCGGCTCGCCCCCCTTGTCCCCGAAAGGGACCCCTACACGCTTGACGGGCTGGGCCGGAGGGATTCCTTCCAGAACGCCTTTGTCGGGCGGACCGGGCCCGACGCGGACGTTACGTCCTTCGGTATCGTCGCCTTCGCGCTCTTCCTGGCGGGCTCAATCGTCTCCCTTGCTCGGTGGCGCCAGGGCGGTCGATGGGTCGCCACCTGGAGCGCAGGCGTGGGGGTGTTCCTCGTCTTCTTCCACGCGATGCAGCAGTGGCATCCCTACGCGTTCCGGTATTTCATCCTGGCTGCCCCCTGGGTGGCCGTCGTGTCCGCCTGGGGGATCGAACAGCTTAGGGGCGGCTGGCGGACCGCATCCTGGGTCCTTGTGGCCGCAGCCTCACTTGACGTGGGATGGAACGTCACGGTGCACACCCACCAGAGCGGATGGCGGACGGTCGCCCAGCCCGAGCGTTCCCTCACTTATTTTGCGTCCGCGAACTGGGGTGCGTGGTCCCAGACCCTTTCGCCCTACGATGCGCCCCTGCTCCTCTGCCTTCCCGAGGAACGACCGGTGGCGGGGTTCTATCGCCTTCCTTCCGGACGCAGGGTCTCGTTTGTGCGCGACCCCGGTGACTCCGCCGCCACGGCGGAGGACCTCCTACGCGGCAGGACCGGCTGGGTCATCGTCCCCGCAAGGCGATTCCTCGGCCACGAGGGCAGGGTCGCCGCGAGCGTCTGGTTGTTCAGGGGCGATGACGGGAGCCCCTATAGCATCGCAGCCTACCGCACTCTTCAGCAAGGGGAACGCCCCCCGCCGTTGATCTATCGCGACCTGCGCGGTAGCAGTCCGCAGGGGGTCACGCACGATGTTCTGGTGAAGACCTGGGGCGCAGATCCCACCCGGCTCCTGCTCTCAAACCCCGGGGCCGCCGCGCTCAGATACCGGCTGCTGACGCCGCTTGGCCGCATCTCGGGAGAGGTGCCGCCGTCGGGCGCGGCCGTGGTCGAGGTGGATCTTCCGGCGGACTCGGTCTCCGAGGTCAACCTTCACCTGGACCAACCGCAGGCTGGCGGGTTCCCCGAGGCCTCCGTGGCTTTCGCGCCCTAGGCTGTCGGGCGCCGCCGGGCGGGATGTCGCCCCGAGGTGCCGGTGCTCACGGGAGCACGTAGCGAAGGTCCAGAAACGCGATCCTCACGTCCGCTTTGGCCGGTGCGTCAGGCGCGACATACCACGGCGTGCGTTGCGCATACGAGAGCTGAGCGATCAGCTGGAGCGCCCCGTAGCCCGGGTTCCTCCACAGCGTATAGGTGTTCGAGAGCGTGTATTCGTCGATCGTCCTGGTGTTGGTGCTCGGCGATCCGGGATAGCCGTATCCTACATATCCGCCGCCCGGCATTGTGTCGTAGCGCTGCCCTATGCCGACGTTGCTGCGGTAGGCCGAGACCGTGTCCGAGGGACCCGCGACGTATTCGAGGCCGATGATCGCCGAGGTGGCCTTGACCAGGCCGATGCCGTAGGCGCCGGCGGAGTCGGGCGCCTTGACGACGAAATCGGGCGCGAGGCCCCCAATGTACCGGCCTCCGCCGTCGCTCCAGAATCCCGTGCCGACAAGCGTGAGGCCCTTGGCGAGCCCGAGGCATACGGCCGTGGAGACGCCGCCTCCCTCCGCCATGGTGTCCGAGCGGGAGGCCGGCGAATAGGTGACGGTCCTGAACCTCCTGACGAGGCCCGCCACCTCAAAATGCCAAGGAAGGCTGTTCACGGTCGTCGTGTCGAAGGCCGCCTTGGCGGTCACGTCTGGGAATGCATTCGGCTGGGCCGTGCTCGCACCCGTATCGACCTCGGATGCCTGGAAGGCCGCGGGGAGCAGCACTGCTCCCCCCACATACTGGTCGGGGTCCTCGACCGAAAGGCCGAGTGTGATCCCCTCCCCTGCATGGTATACCGCCCTCACCTGGGCCTGCCGTCCCCACGTGAGCCCCGCTTGGTAGCTCCCGTCCATGTTGTTCGTGTAGAATACGTCAGAGGGCACCGGCGAAATCCCTCGCCGGTTCGGCGTCAGCAGGTTCCACCCCTGGCCGAACAGCACCTCCCATGGGCCGCTCCTCAAATCCGCGAAATAGCACCGCATGCGCAGTGTGTCCGAGTTGCTCGACACCCCCAGGTTGCTGGGCGCGTTGCCCAGAAAGTCCGTCTCCACATACCCCAGCACGTTGGTGTCATCGACCATCGAATCGATCCTGACGCCGAACCTGGAGTTCTGCGCAGTGAACTTGGTCTCGGACATCCGGCCGGTGGCGCCGTTTGAGAAGGGTATGGACGTGAAGGCCGTCGGGTAGCCGCTGCCGGTGGCCTCGCTCCGGTAGAAGCTCGTGAAGTCGACGAATCCAAACGGGGTGAAGTCGGCGACGCCTATCCTAAACGCCAGGCCGCACCTGGCGGCGTCGGCGGAAATGGCTCCGGCGGGTGACGGCGCCCCGGTCTGCGCCGCGGGAGCGGATATGACAGACACCGGCTGGGCCGGCCCGCTGGCGGCGAGCTCGCGCTTGAGGTCGGCCACGTCCTGCTGGCTTAGGACACCCTTCCTCACGAGCAGGTTCAGAAGCGCATCATTGCCATCCACGGCAAGGACCGTGCCTGAAGTGAGTGCCACGGCGGCAATTGCGGCGACAAGGGCCCGAAGGGAGGGAGGGAGCATGGCGTGGAATTGTCGATCCTTGGGAACCTCATCTTCCCCGTCCATCACCGTCGGGCCCGCGGGTTCCTCCCCACGCGTCGAACCGCGGCCGCCGGGTCCCAGCTGCCGCGCAGCGCTCCCGGTGATCCGGGCCGGAGGCTTGGCAAGTAAGTGATGAGACTCATCTTGCGGCGACGGCGGACGCCATTGGAATGGGCTCCAGTAGCACCCGCGAAAGGGCCAGTAGGCGCGGTTTTACTTCGATCTCGGGCGACGCAAACGCCGCCGCCATGAAACGAAAAACCGCCTGCGCGCACGGGGCGCGCAGGCGGCGTCTTGGGGCCTAAGAGACCAGACGGTCCTCAGGGAAGAACGTAGCGCAGGTCCACGAACACCATCGTCGCGTTGGCCTTGTTCAGCCCGCCCGCCGGGACGTACCAGGGCTTGCGGTCGAGATAGGAGACCTGGGAGATGAACTGGAGGGCGCCGTACTGCGGGTTCTTCCAGAACGTGAACGTGTTCGCCAGGGTGAATTCGTCGATCGTCTTGTTGTTGCTGTTCGCCGACGTCGGGAACCCATAGCCGACCCATGTCCCGTTGGAGAGTTTGTTGGCGCGCTCGCCGAAGCCGATCGTGCTCCAGTAGGCGGACACCGTGTCGACCGGTGCGACCGTCCACTCGAGGCCGAGGATCGCCGAGGTGGCCTTGACCAGGCCGATGCCGTAGGCGCCGGTGGAGTCGGGCGCCTTGACGATGAAGTCGGGCCCGAGGCCGAAGAGGTACCGCCCGCCGCCGTAGCTGTAGAAGCCCGTCCCGATGAAGTGGAGGCCCTTTACGAGCTCGAAGTTGACCGCGCCCTGGATGCCGGCGCCCTGCGCCGTCGCATCCGTGTTGATGGCCGAGGAGTAGGTGTTGATCTTGTATGAGCTCAGGAGGCCGGAAAGCTCGAAGTGCCAGGGCAGGTCGTTGATCGCCTTCGTGTCAAACGCCGCCTTCGCAATCACATCCGGGAAGACGTTCGGCTGGGTCGTCGCTGCGCCGGTGTCGACCTCGGTCGCGGTGAATGCCGAGGGAAGGACCACCGCTCCGCCCACATATTGGTCGGGGTTCTCGAGCGAGAGGCCGAGGGTCAGCTCGTCCGTGGCGTGGTACACGACCCTGATCTGCGGCTGACGGGCCCAGGTGAGACCCGCCTGGTAGTTCGTGTCCATGTTGTTCGTGAAGAAAATGTCCGACGGAATCGGCGAGATGCCGACCCTGTTCGGGACGAGCATGCTCCAGTCCTGGCCTGCCAGGAATTCCCACTGCCCCTTCTTCAGATCGACGAAGTAGTTGCGCATGCGAAGCGTGTCCGCATTGCTGGTGACGTAGAGGTTCGCCGGGGCGTTGCCGAGGAAGTCCGTCTCGAGGTAGCCAAGCACCTTCGTGTCAGCCACCACCGAGTCGACCCTCAATCCGACACGCGAGTTCTGCGCGCTGAACTTCGTCTCGGACATTTGTCCCAGCGAGCTGTTCGCGTAGGGGATGCTGCCAAAGCCGGTGCCGATCGCGCTTCCCGTGGAGGTGCTCCGGTAGACGCCGGTAAAGTCCATGAACCCGAACGGGGTGAAGTCCGCGATGCCGATCTTGAACGACAGGGGGGAACTGCCCGGCTTGCTAGGAGCAACCGCGACTCCGGCGCCGGAGGCGCCGCTGTAGGGGGGGACACCCGTGTTAGAGGCCGGGGCTACCGTTGCGGGAGCCGCCTGGGGCTGCGCTGCCGCAGCCGCGAGTTCCTGCTGGAGGCCCGCTACGTCCTGCTGGGTGAGGACGCCCTTCTTGACGAGGATATTGAGCAGGATCTGGGTGCTCTCGTCGGCAAATGCCGTGCCGGCGGTAAGGGTGGCAGCAACTAGGGCCGCGATGCAGACACGAGTGATTTTAGGTAGCATGGTGTGAAACGATGGATGTTTGGATACGCCGCACCTTGTAGCCTGACATTGTTACGGATGTGTGGCGCCGCCGTGACGAAACAGTGAAGAACCCCGCCCACTTCGAGGCCCGTGCACGCGAACGCACGCGGGCACGAGATGGCCGGCGGTTATGTTACGGCACGCGCGCAGGAATCTTGAGTCGACAACAGATGCCTAAAACTATAAATCGTTATTGATCAGATCATTGATCATATAATACGAAGGCCTATGGACAGCGATCCACCGCCCTCGCGGCCCGTGCGGCGGCGCAAATCGCCTCTCCTTGCGCCCGCGCGCCCGCCGCCAAAACCCAACTATTTTTGGAGCCATTGGCCGGACGGCTCTGTTACCGTCGTGCAGCAATGAGGATCCTCGTGGTTGAAGACGAACGGAAGGTCGCCGAAATGGTGGCACGGGGCCTCAGGGCCGAACGCTACGCCGTGGACGTGGCCGCCGACGGCAACGCGGGCTGGGCCTTCGCGAGCGCCTACCATTACGACGTCATCCTTATGGACCTCCTGATCCCCGGCATGAGCGGCCTGAGCCTGCTGAAGAAGATCCGGCGTCACGATCCCGCGGTCCCCGTCCTCGTGCTCACGGCCACCGACTCCACCGCGAGCAAGGTCTCGACCTTCGAGGCCGGCGCGGACGACTACCTTACCAAGCCGTTCGCGTTCGCCGAGCTCCAGGTCAGGGTGAAGGCGCTCCTTCGCCGCGGCCCCGTGGGGCAGGACAGCACGATACGGGTCGCGGACCTGGAGATCGACCGCGTGGGCCAGCAGGTAAGGCGCGGCGGCAAGAGGATCGACCTAACGGCCAAGGAATACGCGCTCCTTGAATACCTTGCGACCCAGGCCGGCCGGGTCCTCTCGAGGACGATGATCGTCGAGCACGTCTGGGACCAGAGTTTCGAGGGCCTCACCAACATCGTGGATGTTTATGTCCGCCACCTGCGGAGCAAGGTGGACGAGCCCTTCCGGCCCAAGCTTATCAGGACCGTACGCGGCGTGGGCTATTCCATGGTGGCCGGCCCCGAGTCGTGACCCCCTACTTGATCGCCCCGATCTGGTAGTCCAGCACCGCCTTCTCGATCAGGGTGTCGTAGCGGGCGTTGGCGTGGGTGATGGCCGCGGAGGTCTGGCTGAGCTGCGCCTCGCTCAGCTCGATCACGGACGAGCTGCCGAATTTGTACCGCGCCTGGGCTAGGTCAAAGGCCTCGCTCGCGTGCTTGACCAGTTGCTCCGTCGTGCGCAGGCGCTGGAGGGCCGTGTTCACGCCGACCCAGGCGACGCGCACGTCGCGGGCCACGTTGTCCTCCGCCTCACGAAGGGCCTCGTCGGCCACCTGGGCCCGGATCCGGGCCTCATGCTCGCGCGCCACGAAGGCGCCGCCGGCGAAGATGGGGATGCTCAGCTGGACGCCGCCCGCCGCATAGTTGGCCGGCAGGTGGGCATCGCGCCAGGGGGCGCTGCCCGCGGTGCCCACCGCCGCCAGCGTCGGATAGTTGGCGTCGCGCTCGGCATTGGCGGCGCTTTGCTCAGCATCGCGCTGGTCCCGGAGCCTTAGCAGGTCCGGCCTGCTCCTGAGCGCCGTGTCGATCAGGTCCTCGACGGCGGCGGGAGCGCCCGCAGGCTGCGGCACGTCCGTCAGGGCGAAAGCGTGCTGCCTCCGGTACCCAAGGGCGGTCGAAAGCGATGCCATGGCCGACTCCAGCTGCCCCTGCGACTGCTGGACTAGGAGGTCGGCCTCCTCAACGGCGACCTGTGCAAAGCTCACGTCGAGCGAGGACTTGAGCTTGTTCTCCGCCAGCGACTTCACCTGGCTCATGACCAGCTGGCGGGACGTCAGCGTCTGGCGCGCCACCGCGAGGACGGACTGCGCCTGGAGGGCGGCGAAGTAGCTCGTCTCCGCATTGAGGACGACCTGCTCGCGCGTCGACTCGGCCCCGGCGGCTGCGCCGCGGGCCTGAGCCTTCGCGCTCGCGGTCAGGTTCCCCGTCCGTCCGAAGTCGGTGATGAGCTGGCTCACGACGACCCCCCCGGCCGCCCGGTCGTAGATCGAGGGGTTGTTGATGCCGCCGGCGAGGATGCGGGTCCCCTCAGTGGTCGCCCCCGCCCCGGTGATGTATCCGTTGGCTGTCGGAAAGTATCCCGCGCGAGTCTCCTTGACGAATTCCTGGGCCAGGAAGGCCTGCAGCTGGGCGGCGGCATACTGCGGGTGGTTGCGCTGGGCGGTCTCAACGGCCTGCTCGAGCGACAGGGGCTCGGAATGCTCGTCCGCGGCGAGGGCGCCGGCTCCAGCGAGGAGGGCCGCCAGGACCATGGCGACAGGAAGCCCCCTGAAACGCGGGGACATGACGCAGGAATCTTCAAGGGCTCTCATGGGCTTCGGAATTGGAGTCCAGGGGTCGTCACGAGGCATCGACGGCGGGCGCGGGAGGGGCCTCGGGTAGGGCCGGGGGCGTCTCGGGCACCTTCCCCCTGTAATAGAGGTAGAAGGCGGCGGGCACGAGGAACACCGTCAGCGCGACCGAGGCGATCATGCCGCCGATGATGGAGCGGGCGAGGGGCGCGTAGGATTCACTGCCGGCCTCCAGCGCAAGGGCCATCGGGATCAACCCGATCACCGTCGCCAGGGAGGTCATGAGGATCGGCCTGAGCCTGACCCGCGCCGCAAACTGGACGGCATCCTTGAGGGGCATCCCGTCCGCTATCAGGCGGTGCGTGAACTCCACGATCAGGATGCTGTTCGAGACCACGACGCCGACCATCATGACGATTCCCATGAGCGACATGATGTTGAGCGTCGTCCCGGTCGCGGTGAGGGTGATCAGGACGCCGGTGACCCCGGGCGGCACCGCGAGAAGGATGATGAAGGGATCGACGAAGGATTTGAACTGCGCGACGAGGACGAGGTACACCAGGATGACCGAAAGCCCGAGGCCTATCCCGAACGACCGGAACGACGAGTTCATCGCCCCGACAATCCCCCGCACGCGGATCACCACGTTGGCCGGCGTCTTCGTCCTCGCGACGATCTTGTCCACCTCCTTGGCAACCCGGCTCAGCTCCTCCCCGTGCGGAGAGACGTAGACGTCGATCACGCGCCTGAGCTGGTAGTGGTCCACCTCGGTCGGCTTCTGGATCTCCTTCACCGCGGCTATCGTGTCGAGGAGCGCGGTGTTATTCTGGGAGCCCGACCGGACGGGGATGCTGCGCAGATCCGCCAGTGACTTCACCGTATTGTCGGGGTACTGCACCGTCAGCATGTACAGGTTGCCGCTCTTCGGATCGACCCAGTAGCTCGGTGCGATCATGCCGTCCGAGGTGAGCGCCGTGATCACGTTGTTGACGACCTCGTGTTCGGAGAGGCCCATCTCCATCGCGTGGTAGCGGTCGATATTGAGCTGGAGCGAGGGAGCGTGGATGTCCTGGGGTATGAAGGCGTCGCTCACGCCGGGCAGGGACGCCGCCTGCCCCCTTATGTCCTCGGCGATCGTGTTGGCCTCGTCCAAGTCCGTGCTGCTCACCTGGACGTCGATCGGCGCCGGGATGCCCTGGTTGAGGACGGCATCCACGAGGCCGCCCGACTGGAAGTACGTGGCCAGCTCCGGGGTCTCGCGGCGAAGCGCCTCCCGGACCCGGTCCATGTAGGCGTAGCTGCCGACCTTGTGCTCGTCGACCAGGCTCACCTGAACGTAGGCCGTGTTGGGCGCAGAATTGCTCGTGTAGATCGAGGAGAGGTCGGGCGTCGAGCCGATGTTCGAGACCACAAGCCTGAGGTCATGGGCCGAGACGATGCGGCGGACGATG